>Ga0265297_10007398_pt1 | contig 15248 bp, 9 predicted proteins | sample Munlanlwell13791_FD_192502 | JGI IMG/M metagenome (GOLD analysis project Ga0265297, IMG submission 192502) | Leachate microbial communities from a municipal landfill in Southern Ontario, Canada - Leachate well 137-91 | ecosystem: Engineered > Solid waste > Landfill > Unclassified | place... | reverse complement strand
AACAAAGGTCACCTTATTCAAATCCTTCAGGCTAGTCACGCCGGAGAAAAGCTTCTCCAGCCCTGACTGCCGGATAGGAACCATGCCTTGTGACTCAGCCAGTTTTCTCACCTCGGACAGAGGTTTTCGAGCCAGAATCATCTCCCGGATTTCATCCGAAAGTTCCAGCAATTCAGCAATAGCCGTTCTCCCCCGGTAACCGGTCAGATGGCATTCCGGACAGCCCCGGGGCTCATAAAAGACCTGGTTTCTGTATTTTTCGGGAGACAGGCCAGAGAGCTCCAGCGTTAAATCATCATACTGGACAGGAGCCTTGCATTTGGGACATAAAACCCGGACCAGCCGTTGAGCCAGAATGCAGTTAAGAGACGAAATAAAGCTATAGGGATCAACATGCATATGTAAGAACCGGCCGATAACATCAAAAACATTATTGGCGTGAACAGTGGTAAAGACCAGATGCCCGGTCAGGGCTGACTGGATGGCAATCTGAGCTGTTTCCGGGTCGCGAATTTCGCCCACCATGATTTTGTCCGGGTCATGGCGGAGAATTGATCTTAAGCCACGCTCGAAAGTCAGGCCTTTCTTCTCATTGACCTGAATCTGAGTGATACCCTCAATTTGATATTCAACCGGATCTTCAATGGTGACAATCTTATCTTCAGGCGATTTGATCTCGGTTAAAGCTGCATAGAGAGTGGTGGTTTTCCCGCTGCCGGTCGGGCCGGTGACCAGGATCATCCCATAAGGCTGGACGATATACCGCCTGAATTTTCTTAGAATTTCATCAGAAAAGCCAAGCAAATCAAGCCTCAACTCGGCAAAAGCTTCGGTGATCATTTCCTTATCGAGGATTCTGATGACGGCATCTTCGCCATAAATACAGGGCATAATCGAAACCCGGAAATCAATCGTTTTATCCTTAATTTTGAGCCGGAACCGGCCATCCTGTGGCACCCGCCGCTCGGAAATGTCCAGGTCAGACATAATTTTTATTCTGGAAATAATCAGCGATTGAAATCGCCGGTCAATAGGTTCCATGGCTTCAGTCAAGACACCATCGATCCTGAACTTTATCCGGACAACGTTTTCTTTCGACTCGATATGAATATCACTGGCCCTTTTTTGAACGGCAGTAAAAATGATGGTATTGACCAGTTTGATGATCGAGCCATCCTGTTCGGTCAGCTTTTCTATGGTGATAACATCCTCTTCTTCGCCACTCTCCTTTTCCACAACCTGGTGAATAAAACCCTCAGTTGCTTCTCTAAGAACCTGAGTAGCGGTCTCGCTGCGCCGCAAGGCTTCCTGGACAGCTCTCAGGCTGGCGGCATAGACCTCCGCCTTCCGGCTGAAAAAAGTCTCAATGCTGTCAATGGCTGCCAGGTCGGAGGGATCGGCCATAGCTATCTTTAATACCCGGCCATCATCCTCCAGAGGCACAAAATTATAGTGATACAAAAAATCAACTGGAAAAGATTGAACCAGCTCCCGGTTCAGTTCAAAACTCCCCAGGTCAAGATATTTAACATGATATTTTTCGGCCAGGCGCTTGGCTTCATTTTCTTCGGCCTGAAGCAACCCGTCAATGTCGCCTTTGGTCACGGCTATCTCCTTTTTGTTACCTGGTTATCCTGACGATATTAAAAATCGGCAGATAAATCGAAAGAATCATCACCGCTGCCACTAATCCGATAAAAATGATGATCACCGGCTCGATCAGAGAAACCAACGTCTGTATTTTATCGCGTAAAGCCTGATCATAAAAATCGGCCACTTCACTTAACATGCCGGGTAAATTAGCCGAGCTTTCACCAATCCGGATCATATCGGTGGCCAGAGGCGGAAAAATTCCAGCACTGGCCAGAGAATCATAAAGACTCTGCCCGCTGGTCAGTTTTTCCGCCACTGGCTCGAGCTTCGAGGAAATATAGCGGTTAGTCACGGCCTGCCTGGCCACATTGACCGAGGGGACCAGAGTAATTCCCGCTTCCAGCAGCAACCCGAGAGTCCGGCTGTAAAGGGACACAGCTGAATCCTGAACTAAATAACGAGAGTAAGGCAGATGAAGTTTCAGCCGGTCATTCCAAATCATAAACTCCGGCCGGCGGCGCAAACTAATTATGGCCAGGACGATTACTATTACCAACAGCACCAGCCAGAGCAGGTTTTTCTGCAAAAAGGTAGCCAGAGAGATTAAGCCCCTGGTTATAGCCGGCAGTTGAGCGCCAAAATCAGCATAAAAAGAAGCAAATCTGGGCAAAACTAAAACGACCAGAATGCCAATCAGGATTAGCGAAAATATGATCAGCAGAGTTGGATAGAGAAGTGCTGACCGGACCCTGGTGCGGGTTTGAGTTATGACTTGAGCATATTCGAGGTAACGCTTGATCGACCCGGGAAGGTTGCCGCTTCTCTCCCCGGCCAGGAGAGAAGCTGTATAAACCTTGGAAAACAGGTGTTCGTAGGGAGAAAAAGCTTCCGACAGCGTCCGGCCTTTTCTGATTTCCTCCTCCACCTGGCCGACAATTTCCCTCAGGTAGGGATTTTCGATTCTTTTTTCCATCAGTTCCAGGCTTTTGAGGACCGGATAGCCAGCTTTGAGCATAGCCACCAGTTCCTGATTAAAAAGAATAAACTCCTGCTGCTTGATTTTGCGGCGAGATAAACGAAGGCGGCCGAGACTCATTTCTTTCCGGATAGACAGGACATATAGCCCCTCCGCTTCCAGATGTTTACGGCACTCAGCCGGCGAAGCAGCCCTGATTGTTTCCCTGACAATTCGCCCCTCAGGAGTTATAAGACGGCAGAAATAACCAGGCATTTACCTTCTCAATCTTTGCCTTTCAGTCGTTATCTTAAGATAGCCTGAAGCTATTGTCAATTGACAACTGTCTGGCCAGGGTTTGACCCAAGTGTCCTTCACGGGCCTGAAAAACCTGAGTTAATAAAAAACCATCAGGCTGGCCAGACCCTGTCATCAATAGATATTCACTTAAGGACTTAAGTATGGCCAAAGGATAAGGGATTCAAAAAATAAATTTTTTTTAAAAATAGTTGACAAATGTCATAAAAAGTATTATATTGTCAACCAGAAGAGGGTCTGAAAAGGAAGCATGTATGGGAACATCTAACGACAGATCAAAGGTGGATGCAACCTTCCCGTTAAGGTTGAGAGCAGCCCGTTTGAAGGCCGGCCTTAGTCTCGAGGACCTGGCCTGCAAGCTCGGGGGAATAGTCAGCCGCCAGGCCATTGCCAAGTATGAAAAGGGCCTGGCCGCCCCATCTCCCGAAGTCCTTGAACACCTCCTCCAGGTCCTCGAGATCCCGGCTCCACCTGAAGAGCTCACTTCTTTAAGTTGTTTCATAGATAATTTTAGAGCTCAAAATGTTTCTTATAAAAGAAAAAGTAATGCTGCCAGGCAAGACCTCAACTTGAAAAAAACCGGGGCTGACAACCAGCTAGCTGAAGACAAAAAGCTGGAGTGGTTGGAACCGACTCGGGTTTATTTTTGTCTTAATAAACAGGACTTTCAGCCGGCCAACATTCAAAAGGATAAGGAAAAAGAATCATTTATCTTCCGCTGCGGTCTGAAGCTGAACTCGAAACAACTTACTGCCCTCAGAGTCCAGATCGCAGAAAAGATGGAAAAATACCTCCGTCTTGAATCGCTGCTTAAGGCGGAACTTAAGTTCAAGGTTGGATTGAGCAATTCTTCCCTTGCCAACCCTGACCAAACTGAACAGGCTGCCAGGGAATTACGCCAGCTCTGGGATCTGGGAACTGGCCCGGTAGTCAATATTCTAACTTTTCTTGAAGACCGGGGAATAAAAATTTTTAGGTTAGCCGGTCCGGAAGGTTTTGAAAGCTGTTCTGGATTCTATCTTGACTCACCTTTTATTGCCGTCAATGACAACCTGCCGGTTGACCGGCTAAGATTTAAAACCTCAACTGAGCTGGCTCAGGTTCTATTCGGTTTCTCTGAAGATCCAGCGCAGTCGAAACTCTATAACCGCTGGGCGGCGGCTTTTTTAATGCCGGCCAGGAAGCTCGAAGAATATTTTTTGCCGGCCGGCCGGAAAATTGCCCTGAGTGAGCTGGCCGAAATAAAATTGCGCTATGGAATTTCTTTGCAGGCCATCATGTACCGGGCTTATGATCTTGGCCTGATAACCGAGCGCCGGTTAAGAGCCTTTAGAGAATTGCTCAATCAAAAAGGCTGGCTGACTAAAGAACCTGTGGCTTACCGGGGTGAAGAGTTCCCTCAGCGGTTTAAAAGACTGATTCATTATGCTATCTCCTCAGAAATTCTTGACCTTAAAACAGCCGCTTCTTTGGCCGAAACTACGCCGGAAGATTTGTGCCAGGAGATTGGAGACATTTTTTAACCGGGCCGGGGCCATGATTACCCTGGCTGTCAGGTTAGAGGGGAGTTGATGATGGGTTTTATTTTGAACATTCCGCCTTAGCGAAAGAGACAGGAACAGGGGAAATTGACTTAATTTATCAGGTCTTTTTTTGGAAAGAAGGAGTCTATTATGCCAAAACTTATTGATTCTTATCTTTTAGAAATGGAAATTGGCCAGCCCCAGACAGCTGGAGAGATAGCCGTTTTTCCACTTAAATCCAGCCGGAATCCTGGTCCTGAGTATATAACTTTAGCCGAGGCCCTGGCCAGCAGCCAATTAACGGTCACCGAGGTCAGCCACGGTGGCTCTGTCCCGGAGTTAAAAGCGGTAAATCAAGGGGGAAAAGCGGTGCTGATGCTGGATGGCGAAGAACTGGTTGGAGCCAAACAGAACCGGGTCCTGAATACTACTATCTGGGTGGCGCCAGGAACCAGCCTGGTTATTCCGGTTAGCTGCGTGGAAAGAAACCGCTGGTCCGGTCTTCATCATCCCGTAGAGAAATCAGACAATGTGATGGTTCATTCCATGCGGCTTAAAAAAGTTCAAAGTGTCAATAAGAACTTAGAAAAAAAGGCCGGCTTTAAAAGCGATCAGTCTGAAGTCTGGCGGGAACTGGACAGGGCTTGTTACTTACTTAACGTGGATTCACCCACCGCTGCCATGAGAGATATTTATGAAGGGCGGAAGACTGAACTCGAAAACTACTTAAAGGCTTTCAGGCCCGTTCCCGGCCAGCAAGGCTTGCTGGTTTTTTGGGCTGGAAAACCTCTGGGCTGTGATTTCATTTCCAGAGAAGAAGCCCTGGCCAGTTTGTTTCAAAAGCTGCTTAAAAGCTACCTGCTCGAAGTCATAATGGTCAGTCAGGATAGAGGAACCGAAGACCAGGAAGGTAAAAGCCAGAAAGTTAACGGGCCAGCCAGACAGAAACCAACTGTTCCTGGAATAAAAAAAGCCAGAAACTTCCTGTCCAAAGCGGCTCAAGCCGAAGAGAAAAGATATAAAGCTACCGGTTCAGGTCAAGCCTGCCGCTATTGCCATCAGGATTTAGCCGGGGCTTCGCTGGAAATAGACAATTTTATTCCCCATTTTGTTTTTTTAGCCACTGAAAAGGGTTCGCAGTTCAGAAATTACCGGAATAGAGAAAATTTCTCCGGATTAAGGGACAGGAAAGCCTTCCTTTCCAGAAGTGGAGATGACCTTGAATAAGAACCTGAGAGACTGGCCGGATGTAAGCCGAAGCCTGGAAAGGCCGGGCCAATCGGCGAACTTTTCCTGCCTTGATGGGCCATCGCTTAGATCATTTCCTGCCAATGAACAGGCTCAAATTGCTTATTCTATTTTGTATCTGATCAGCCTCAATCAGTTTTTCTATAGCAGCCGGTACCAGTCGAAAAGAAAAATTCACCTGATCAACTGACCTATCCGGGGAAAAAGGTCAGAGTGGAAAAGAACCCGGTTCAGCCAAAAGTGAGTTAAAAAGGATAGGGAAACCTGGCAGGGACCTCTTAAAACACCTGGCTTCAGGGAAAGGAGTTGACAAGAGCTGATATTAGTCTTATTTAAATATTGTTATGAAGGGAAGAAGGCTAAAGGTCACTTCAATTGTTGTTATAGGGTTGCTTTTTATGTTATCAGCCTGGTTAGTTTTTGGCCAGGAGGTGGAAAAACAAGAAAAGTCAAGCGTGCCGTCCCAAACCACACCCCCCCAAACCCCGCCCCAGGAGGTTCAAAAACCAAAACTTGACTATATGAGCACTTTTTTGTCACGTGACACTACACCTCTTGGCTTGAAGGAAGACCAGGAGATCCGCCAGCTTTTGAAGCAGTCGCGTTCAAAATGGATGGTAAGAGCCGGGGTAAGATATATCCTGAACTAAATTTTTTTGGATTCTTGATTCATTTTTTTGGATTTACTATATTATCCTTATAAGACAGCAGGTTCATGAAGAGATCTTCTGGTTTTTATTTTTTCCTGTTAAGCGTGACTCTCCTGACTGTTCTTGGCTTCATCAATATCTCCCGCAAACTGGCCTGGAAAGAACCATACGACGGAGTTATCTGGGCAGAGGGACCGAATGGCCTGATTGCTGAAAAAGTCTCCGAAAACAGCCCGGCCTATCTGTCGGGCATCAAGCCTGGCGATATTCTCTTCTCCATCAATAGCACTCCGATCAGAAACCGGATTGAATACGTTAAAATGCTCTGGGTGCTGGATCGCCTGGAACAAAAGGCACTCTATCAGATAGGAAGAGAAGGGACCATCCTGGCTCCTTCGTTCTATTTAGAAAAAAAGGGAGTCAGCTCAAGCTATGTTTATCTGATGCTGCTCGGATTAACCACTCTGGCCATCAGCCTGATTGTTTTCATCAATTCCAGAAGGAAATTTTCCAGTCCCTATCTGTTTTTTTACCTGGTTTTGCTTTCTCTATATTCATTCTATGTCTTTTCTCCAACCGGCCAGATGGATTTGCTTGACCAGATATTTTTCTGGCTGGATAAAATAGCCATTATTGCTTTCCCTCCTCTTCTTTTAAATTTCTTCTTTATCTTCCCCCAGAAAAAAGAGATCATTGCTCATCCCGGGGTTCTGGCCCTGTTCTATCTTCCCGGTTCTATCTTGCTTCTGGCTAATATCTGCCTGGTAGCCATCTTTCAGTCAAAACTGGGTGACGCCCAGATACTGAATTACCAGAGAATTCTGGACAAGGGTGAGTTATTTCACCTGGCTGCTTATAGCCTTATGGCCCTGTTCATGATCATTTACGATGCCATCAGTAACAGGAACCTTTATATCAAAAACCAGCTTAAGTGGATAGCTGGAGGCCTGGGGCTGGGAGCCTTGCCTTTTTCTATCTTTTATATTCTACCTTTCCTGCGAAATGCCCTGCCGTCATCAGCCGGCCAGCTCAGTGTACTTTTTCAGATTTTTGTGCCGGTCACTCTGGCTTATTCAATTTCCCGTTACCGGTTAATGGACTTTGAGGTTCTGGTTAAAAAGGGCGTTACCCTGATCATTTCTTTCACTTTAATTGCCCTGGTCTATTTTCTGGTCAGCTCTCAAACTGAGTTGTTCTCAGAAAACAGGCTAAATGCCATTTTACTTGGTTTGCTGGCTATCATCCTGGGAGCAACTCTTTTCACTCCTCTATCAGAAATGGTTCAGACTCTGGTTGACCGGGTAATTTACAGGCGAAGTTATGAATACCGCCGGACTTTGCTGCTTATTTCGAGCCAGCTAAACCGGGAAAGAGATCTTAACCGCCTGGTCAGCTACCTGGTTGAAACTATATCGAAGGCGCTTTCCCTGAAAAGCCTGGGGCTTTTTCTGGCGCGAGAAGAGCGGCCAGACGAGTTTTATCTTCTTCGGGCGGCAGGGGAACCTTATCTGGCTTTGCCTGTTGTGCAGTTAAGTCCGGCCGAAAGTCAGGAGCTACAAAAAACGGAGTTTTTATCTTTCTTGCCTGGAACTGAAACGCCGGCTCTGGCTGGTATTTTTACTTCTCTTAAGGATAAAGGGTTCAATAACTTCTTGCCTCTCAAGCTGGAGAACAGAATAATTGGTTTTCTGGCTCTCGGGGATAAAATTGACGGTTCTTTTCTTTCGGGTGAAGACCGGGAACTTCTCCGGACAATTTCGCCTTCCGTTACTTTAGCCCTGGAAAATGCCTATCTCTATAACCAGGAAATTATCCGCTCCCAGGAACTGCAACGTCTTAAAGATTATAGCGATAACATTATCGAGAGCCTGACCGTGGGTGTGGCCGTCATTGATGAGAGTGGACTGGTCACCGGCTGGAACCGGGTTCTGGAACAGCAGTTTGGCCTGAGCCGTTCTCAGGCTTTAAACCGCCATCTAACTGAGGTTATTGGTTTAGAGAACTTCCAGGCTATTTTTCCTCCAGAAACCCAGGCAGAATACCAGCTGCTGAGCGAAATTACTCTGACCACCGCCTCCGGCCAGAAAAAAATCTTTGATGTGGCCAGAACGCCTTTGCTTGATAACCATTTCCGGGCCTATGGGACCATTATCGTTTTTGAAGATATAACCGAGAAAATCGGGCTGCAGCAGCAAATGGTGACCTCCGAAAAACTGGCTTCTATTGGCCTGCTCTCGGCCGGCGTCGCTCATGAGATAAACACCCCGCTAACCGGTATTTCCAGTTATGTCCAGATACTTCAAAAAAAACTGACTGAAGCTAACTATCTTCAGATCCTGAAAAAGATAGAAGATCAAACTGACCGGGTCAGCAAGATAGTCAAAAACCTGCTGAGCTTTTCCCGCAATCCCGCCGACCTGGCCTTCCACCGGATTGACCTCAAAGAGAGCCTCGAAGAAATTATTTCTCTCATTGACTACCGGCTAAAAAGCTTGAATATTAACCTTTCCCTGGACTTAAAGCCAGTCCTCATTTACGCCCAGAGAGAAAGGCTCCAACAGGTTTTTATTAATATCATTCTTAATGCTCTGGATGCTATGCCGGGCGGCGGGCAGCTGACCATCCAGACCAGACAGCAGGAAGCCCGGGCCATAATCAAAATAACTGATACCGGCCTGGGCATCAAGCCTGAACATTTGCCCAGAATTTTTGACCCATTTTTTACCACCAAAGGAATAGGCAAAGGGACAGGCCTGGGTCTGTCCATCAGCTTTGCCATTGTCAAAGAACACGAAGGGCAAATCCTGGTAGATAGCCAGGTTGGTCAGGGGACAACTTTTACCATCATTTTGCCGGCCAACCTGTCCGAAAAAAACTTAAGGCCAGCTAATCCAGGAGGAATTGGTCATGAATGAAAATACTAAAATCACAATTCATGTCATCGACGATGAGCCTATAATTCATGATGTTCTGGGTCAGCTTCTTCAGTCTGAGGGCTACCAGGTCGAAATTTCTGCTTCCGGAGAAGAAGCCCTGCCCAAGCTTCAGCACCAGAAATTTGATCTGACGCTTCTTGATCTGTTAATGCCAGGCCTCGATGGCCTGGAGGTCTTAAAGCAGATAAAAAGAATTGACCCGGAGGCCCTGGCGATAATCATCACCGCCTATGCCTCAGTTGAATCAGCTTTAACTGCTATGAAAATGGGGGCCTATGATTATATCCAGAAGCCGTTCAAAAATGATGAACTCCTGATGACTATTTCCCGGGCTCTGGAACATCGCCGGCTGCAGCTCGAAAATATCAGGCTTCAGGATGAACTGAAAAAGAAATTTAGCTTTGAAAATATCATCGGTAAGAGCCGGCCGATGCTAAACGTTTTTGAACTCATTAAGGCGGCTGCTCCGACCCGCTCGACCCTGCTAATTCAAGGGGAAAGTGGGACAGGAAAAGAGCTGGTAGCCAGAGCTATCCATACCAATTCAGACCGGGCTGGCCATCCGTTTGTCGTAGTTAACAGCGGATCGCTCCCGCCCGATCTTCTGGAAAGCCATCTTTTTGGTCATGTTAAGGGAGCTTTCACTGGAGCCGTGGTTGACAAGAAGGGGCTATTTGAAGCTGCTGACCGCGGAACAATATTCTTTGACGAAATCTCTTCTATTAGCCTTGAAACTCAGGTCAAGTTACTGCGGGTCATGCAGGACAGGGAGTTTATGCGCCTGGGCGGGACCAAAACCATCAGAGTTGATGTCAGAATTATTGCCGCCACCAACACTGACCTGGAAGAACTGATCGAACAAAAGGCCTTTCGTAAGGATCTTTATTACCGGCTGAATGTCATCAAAATTGAACTGCCTCCGCTCCGGGCCAGAAAAGAAGACATTCCCCTTCTGGTCAGGCATTTTATAGACATCTATAAACAGGAAAATAATAAAGACATTGAAGGGGTCAGCGAAGAAGTGATGGAAATCCTGATGGATTACGACTGGCCGGGAAATGTCCGCGAGCTGGAAAATGTGCTGGAACGGGCGGTGGTTTTAAGCCGGTCAAAGATAATAACCGGGGAAGCCTTGCCGGCTTTTTTGACTGATGTTAGCCGGTCGGCTTTCAAGGAACTGGGAGAGGATAGTCTGAATTTAAGACAACGAACCCTTGACTATCAGAAACAGCTTATTTTAACCGCTCTGAAAAAATCAAATGGCATTCAAAAACAAGCAGCCAGCCTGCTCGGCTTAAAACCGACCACCCTGAATGAAATGATCAAGCGCCTGAAAATTGATATCGAATCAGCCTGAAAAACGGGCGGGACAATATCTATTTTAGTTTGAAATGTCCCGGAACCCGGTGACCTGGATTAATTTCAATTACTTTTAGCTGCCCGGGAATCTGGAGCTCAAAGACCTGTTCCTGATTTTCAATTCTTAGTATTCTAACCAGGCTGTCTTGATCCGTCTTGAGAATAATGACCAGAGGGAAAAGAACCGGTTTTTTGAGCTGTCTGACTGACAGCTCAAGTCTGGTTTGATCGTTATCTCTCGAGATTTTTTTCTTAATTTCAACGTCAGGCAAAGCTTCTGAATCAAACCAGTCATGAAAGAACTGTCTCAGATCCTGACCGGAAGCCCTCTCCAGAGCCAGGCGAAAATCCGACGTCCGGACAGGCTTAAAAAGATTTTTTTGATAAAAAGTTTTTAAGCTTTGATAGAAAAGTTCCTCGCCCAGCAGATCTTTGAGCATGAACAGAGCCAGGGCGGCCTTATCGTAAACAATCGCCTGATAACCGGTGAAATCAAGGTGGCTTAATCTCAGGCCGAGAGTTACCGGGCCAAGACCTGATTTTTTGCTTACCCACTTTGATATTTTCTTCTGCATCTCCTCACCGGCTTTTTGACCATATTTTTGCTGGAGATAAAGGATGGCTGAAAATTGCGACAGCCCTTCAGTCAGCCAGTTATCGCGATAAGTGCCATAGGTAAGGCCGTGACCCCACCACTGGTGAGCTATCTCATGGGCCAGATAATAGCCTGGCCAATAGGACAGATCGACCGGATTGTCCGCCCTAACCATTAACTTACCCGGGCCCTGGCTGTCGGGTTCTTCGTTCAAAACGACATAGCCAGGCGGGGAGACTCCCCCGCCGGCTGGCCAGAATCTCTGAACGATTGATAGTTGTTCATAAGGGAAATCGCCAAACAAGTTTTGATAAAATTCAAGAATCTTTCCAGCCTCTTCCAGTAAAGCCCCATTTTTAGCTGGCCCGTCTTTGGCTGCCAAATATTCAAGTCCGACCTGGCCGGTTATTTTTCGCTCCGGTTTGAAATGTCCTGCTAAAAAACTTAGATATTTTACCGGCCTCCGGCCTTGATAAATATAAACATAACTGCTAGGCCAGGCCTGGCCTGACCAGTCAGGCTGACCGGTTAATGGCTGTTTGGCCACCAATTGACCAGAAGCCAGGGCATAATAATCATCAGGAACATAAAGTTTCAAATCAAAAGTAAAATACTTTTCGGTGGCCGGAGCCGGGTACCAGTCTGAGGATGAGGTAAACAAATAACTGTCCCTGATGACCCGGGGCTCAGAATAATACTGACCAAGTCCTTGAGAAGTTAAAACATCAGTCTGAGGCGGAGGAGGCATAATCTGACCTTCATAAAATATATTGAGATTAACTCTCTGGCCTTTTGATGATTTTTCGGCCAGATAGACATAAAGGAATTTTCTCAACCGGTCGCGCGTATAATAAAGCTGCCTATTCTGATCATCAATAATCTGTCTGATTTGGAGTTCAGGATTGAGTCTCAACTGCAGGCCATCCAGTTCATCAATAACTGAAAGTAGCGTCAATCCAGCCCGGGCCGACATCAAATGATTAGCTGGCACATAGCTGGCTTCAAGCTGATAACTTTCGATTTTGTATTTTTCTTCAAACCTGACAAACATTCTTTTCAACCCTGGCTCTTCCCCGGCCGGAGAATAGCTGTTCAACAGCCGGTTCTGCCTTCGATCCAGAAAAATAATTTCTTCCTCAGCAAAAGGAGTATAAACATAGGTAAATTCGCCTTTCCGGCCAGCCTGTATTTCTATGACTGTTTCATCCGATTGAGGTAAAAAGGTCAGCAGCTCTCCGGTGATTGAATTCTCAACGGTAAAAGACCTGGGATAATTCCGGGCAAAGATGGAAGCGGCCAGATCAGTCTCAGCCTGACGCTCTGCCGGCTTTTGAGACCGGGCGACAATCTCATATTTCAAATTAGCCTGAAAGAAACCGGTTGAACCCCGGACATAAAGCGAAGATATTTCAGCTTCGAAATAAGGTTTCTTAAATCTTTGCCGGAGTTGATTTTTTTCAATTTCATCTGAAGGTTCAAATTTTACCTGGCCACGACCGATGATAATCAGGGCGGTATTAATTTCTGGCAGGTTATCAAGAAAAACCTCAGCCTGACTGAAGTTAATCGTTAGGTCTTTTTGAGTCAAGCTGAGGTCCTTAACCAGAAAATTACCTTTCCCCGGAAAGCGCAAGCGATAAAGCCTCGAACTGCTCCGGCTGACTCTTTTGTCAGTAATTATCAGGCCGGAAGCCTCCAGCCGGTAACTTATCTGCCAGACCTCAATCAGAGCTGAATAGTCATTCTGAAAAACCACCTGGAAAAAAGCTCTGCTTTGATTACCGGCTTCCGAACTCTGGCCAGCAAAGAAAATTGAAACCGAATCGAGACCATCTGTTTCGAAATGTTCTATCAAATTTTCTCTTTCCTGCTGGCGAAGTTCCGGACTGAATAGATTTAAATAATCTTCAAACTGGCGGTTCTCAAGATAGAGCTTGATTGGTTTAAGATAGGCTGGGAAATCAGGTTGGACTGAAGGAGAACCTGTCTGGAATAAAAAAATCAGGCTGACCATTAAACTCAGGGAACCGATAGCCTTTTTTACCCCAATAGGACCTCCTCTATTAATAGTCTAGCTGAGGAAGACCGGTTAACACACTATCCTAAAAGCAATTTTTATGCCAGTCAGCAGGTAGAAGCGGGATTAATAGAAAATAAAGTTAGAGACCAGCGGGGGGAACCTGATTTCGAATATTCCCTCTCACTCCAGTCAGCTGTCCCCGATTAAGATTAGCCAGCCTGAATGATCAAAAACTTTACAAGTGGCAAAAAATGTTTACAGGCCAGATTGAGATTTTGATCCTTCTTTCTCTCTTTTCTCTTTTTTCAGGTATTCTTCCCAGGTGACAAAGCTGTGATAGAAAATAGCATCGCCTTCATCAATGCCCCGGGTAATTTCAGTAATATGAGAAGTCGTGGCCCCGAAGGCTTCGACTGCATAAATGACCGCTTTCTCGGGGTCACTATTGTTGCCACAGGTATAAATATCAAGTGCTCCGTATCTCATTTCCGGCCAGGTATGGGTAGAAATATGAGATTCGGAAATCACCACCACGCCGCTTACCCCATTGGGTGGAAATTTGCTGAAAGAAATCGCCCAGACCTGCGAACCGGCAATTTCAGCTGCCTTAACCAGAATCTGCTGAACCTTTTCGACACTGCCGATTATTTTCGGATCGCAGCCTGAGGCTTCAACAATATAATGATGGCCAATGGTGGAATGTAACTCTTTGGTCATTCGATTCCTCCATCCTAAATTGATACCCTGATTATGGCACATCTGTTTTTCCTGTCAACAATTATCACCGGCCGGGTTAAAGCGGCAATCTTGGCTCATTTTTGACCACATTCAGAACCAGATGCGTATCAGTCCGGTCGATGTATTTAAGAGAAAGAATCTTTTTGATAAATTGATTCAAATCCTCCCGGTCAGCAAAGCAACCGATCAAAACCGAATCCCAGTCACCGGTGACATCAAAGACAGCCATGACCCGCCGGTCCAGGGCAATTTTTTTTTGCGTTTCCAGTAATTTGCCCTGCGAGATGCGGAGATTGATAACAGCCATCAGGCTAAAACCAAAATGTTCGGGGTTAAGAAGAGGGATATAACCTTTGATCGCTCCGGTTTTTTCCAGCCTTTTAATGGTTTTAATGACAGCCGTAACTGATAAGCCAGTTTCCCTGGCTATTTCCCGGTAGCTCTGCCTGGCATTCTGGTTAAGACTGCTGACAATTTGAAGCTCGGTCTTATTCATTATTTTTCCTCCAGCCTGGGTCCAAACTTCTATAGTTGACAAACGTCATTTTTTATCTAAAATAAGTTTAAATGTCTATCATATCATCGCCATTTTTATTACTATTATACTAAAAATCGGACAGAAAGGAAAAGGGAAATGACAGAAAAACAAGCTGAGCTCTACGGGCTAACATCTGAACAGGAAGTGCTGGAGGTGATAAATAATCCGGCTCTGAAGATAGAATTTGTCAGAATCATGTTTCCCGACATTCTTGGCCGGCCAATGGATTTTTCCATACCCAGCTCTGAATTAGAGCGGGCTTTTTCAGAGGGAAAAGGCTTTGATGGCTCTTCCGTCGAAGGTTTTGTCCGGATTGAAGAAAGTGACCTGGTCATCGTGCCAGAAGCCAGAACCTTCCGTCTTTTCCCCTGGGCATATAGTGGTTTTGACGGTCAGACCAGCTGGAGAGAAGCCATTATGTTCGGGGATATTTACACACCGGACCATAACCATTATGCCGGGGACAGCCGGTTTAGCCTCAAGAAGATGCTGGCTAAAGCCAGAGAGGAATTTGGCTTTGAAGATTTTAAATGCGGGCCCGAAATGGAATTTTTTATTTTCCCTGATGATCAGCAGCCTGTCCCAACTGATGCCGGTGAGTATTTCTTTGCAGGCCGCCACGGCGAGATCAGAAAGGAGATCCAGCTTCTCCTCAAAAAAATGGGCATTGAATCAGAATATGACCACCATGAAGTTGCCCATGGGCAACACGAAATTGACCTTCGTTATGATAGCGCCCTGGATATAGCCGATAAAGTCATGATTTTCCGCTATA
>Ga0265297_10007397_pt1 | contig 15250 bp, 10 predicted proteins | sample Munlanlwell13791_FD_192502 | JGI IMG/M metagenome (GOLD analysis project Ga0265297, IMG submission 192502) | Leachate microbial communities from a municipal landfill in Southern Ontario, Canada - Leachate well 137-91 | ecosystem: Engineered > Solid waste > Landfill > Unclassified | place... | reverse complement strand
TCATGAGAGATTTGAAGTCCCAAAAAACGAAGAGAAGATTCTTGCAATAAAACAAAAATATAATCTTCCCGAGAAATATATATTTTTTATTGGCGGAATAACCCCACTTAAGAATTTTTCAAATATTATTAAGGCCTATAAAATAATAAATAATAAAATTCCCGGCAAGCTGGTTATAGCAGGATTCAAGCGGTGGAAATATGCAGGAGACTTAGGATTAATAAAAAGACTTAAACTACAGAATGATGTCATAACTCTGGGATTCGTTCCGGATGAAGATCTTCCTTATCTTTATAGTTCAGCCCAATGCCTGGTATTCCCTTCTTTGTATGAAGGCTTTGGCATACCTGTATTGGAAGCCCAGGCTTCCGGATGCCCGGTTATTTGTTCCAAAACAGGATGTACCCCGGAAGTTTCCGGCGGAGCGGCATTGCTGGTTAATCCATATAACTGCAAAGAAATAGCACAGTCAATAAATGACATTTTAGATAAGAAAGATTTAAAAGAAAAGCTTATAGCGGATGGACTGGAAAATATAAAAAAATACAACTGGGCGAGAACTGCTAAACGCACTTTAGAATTATTTGAAAAAATATATAAGTCTTAGTCTCCTTATAATTATGAAACGAAGATTTAATAATATTGTCCATGGCCTGCTGGAACTTATAAAACGCAGGAAACGCAGATTTAATCTTATTATTCAATTAGTAATCAGTATCGTGCTTATAATTTTACTGCTGCGCCTGATAAATATTCCCGATATGATCTCACTTTTTAAAAATATAAATCTTTACTATTTTATTCTTCTTCTGATTCTCATTACCTGTGACAGAATTTTCATGGCCTATAAGTGGCACCTGCTGCTTAAGGTAAAGGATATGGGTATCTCCGTCTTTAGCGCCATAAGAACTTATTATTTAGGAACATTCATAGGTTTTTTTCTTCCCACTACGGTTGGCGGAGATATGGTCAGGGTTTTAAAACTGCGCAGTGAAAAACGGAGAGGAACCGATGTCCTGTCTTCCGTAATACTGGAAAGGATATTAGGATTCGTGGCTTCCGCTATTTTAGCTCCGATTGCGGCTTTATTTTTAATATCTTTCTTTAAATTAAATATATGGCGTTTTTTATGGATAGCAGGGGCACTTCTTTTTCTTTTTACTGTACTGATGGTAATTTCATTCAGCGAAGTCATAGTCAGGAAAATAGACAAAAACGAGAAATTATCCAAAAATTTTTTATTTAATAAATTCAAAAAGCTTTATATGTCTTATGCGGAATATAAAAATCATAAAGGCTTGCTTTCCATATTTTTAGCCCTATCCATTTTAGAGCAGCTGGTAGCAGTAATTGGTAATTATCTGGCCTGTCGTGCATTAAATCTATCGATACCATTCATATATTTTCTGCTCATAATCCCGCTTGTTCAGCTTATCTCAAGAATTCCTATTTCCTTCGAAGGAATAGGAGTCAATGAAGGACTTCTTGTATACTTCTTTGTTTTACTTGGTCTTTCCAAAACAGGTGCTTTTACCATAGGTTTGCTTGGCCATATCGCAATTATTATCGCTACTTTGCCGGCCCTCTTCTTTTATATTAAAGATATTAAAACTTCCCTCTCTCGGAGCAGTCGTGAAGATAAATCAGATACGTAGCACCGTTGTAGTTATTGGCTGTAAAAACAATAGAATTTAAATTAAATTTAATGTATATTTACATAAAATAACTATTGACAATCTGAATATTTACTAACAAATATTTAAGCAAACTATTTTAATTTAGAGATGGAAATTGGAGACTTATATAAGGAATTAGAGAGCAAAAAGAAAAAAATTGCTGTAATCGGTCTTGGTTATGTTGGACTGCCCCTTCTTATAGCATTCAGTAAACACTTTCAGACAATTGGTTTTGATACAGACAATGAAAAAATAAATGATTTAAAAAATGGTATAGACGAAAATAGAGAGATCAAAGTTGATGAACTATCCTCACTGAATTGTGTCTTAACCAGTGATGTCAACGAATTAAAAAATGTAAATTTCTTCGTCATAGCAGTCCCCACACCCATAGATAATTATAAAAATCCTGATTTAAGTCATATAGAAAAAGCAACCATAATTGTTGGGCAAAATATGCCTGAAGGTTCCATAGTTGTCTACGAATCTACGGTCTATCCCGGTGTAACCGAAGAATTCTGCATGCCTCTTCTGGAAAAAGAGTCGGGGCTCAAGAATAGAAAAGATTTTTATTTAGGTTATTCTCCTGAAAGAATTAACCCCGGTGACAAGGAACACTCCATTGAAAATATAACTAAGGTTGTTTCTGCACAAACCGAAAGTTCTCTGGATATTATCAGTAAAGTCTATGGTAAAGTAGTAAAAGCCGGAATCTTTAAAGCAAAAAGTATAAAAGTAGCCGAAGCGGCAAAGGTAATTGAAAATACACAGAGAGATATAAATGTGGCTTTCATAAATGAACTTTCCATATTATTTTCAAAACTGCGAATCGATACAAAAGACGTTCTTGAAGCCGCCAGGACCAAATGGAATTTTTTAAATTTTACACCAGGCCTGGTAGGAGGACACTGTATCGGAGTTGACCCTTACTATTTATCCTTTAAAGCAAGGGAAATAAATTATTATCCTGATATGATAAATGCTGGCAGGAAAATAAATGATAATATGGGTTTTTTCATCGGAGAACAAATACTGGAGATATTATTGAGGAATCATCATAAACCCATAAATTTTAGGGTTGTTTTATTTGGAATCTCCTTCAAGGAGAATGTAGCCGATTCTAGAAACTCCAGGGTAATTGACATATATAATTATCTTCTAAAGCATAATATCGATGTTCAAATCTTTGATCCAATAGTAAATATGAAGGAAGTCAAAAAATATTACGGAATTGATCTTATTAAATTTGAGGAAGTAAATAATATAGACGCCGCTATATTTTGTGTTGCACATAATTGCTTTAAAGAAATGGACCTCTTGGAATTAAAATCAAGAATGGTCGGAGACAATCCGTTTATCTTTGATATAAAATGGATGTTCAATAAAGAAAATATTGAAAAGCTGGGATATAGATACTGGAGAATCTAACATTGAATCTGGATCAATTGACCATAAATAAAAATATAAAAATTCTGATAACAGGCTGTGCAGGATTTATCGGCTCGAATCTCACCGAATTCTTCTTAAAAAAAGGTATATCTGTAAGAGGACTGGATAATCTATCCACAGGATTTAAAGAAAATATTAATGATGCATTATCGGAAGCTTCAAGAGAAAATAAAAATATTGATTTTAAATTCATAAATGGCGATATCAGGAACTATAACGACTGTCTTGAAAGCACAGAAAGCATCGATGTCGTCCTGCATCAGGCTGCTCTCGGTTCGGTGCAGAGATCCATAGAAAAACCTCTTGATGCTAATTCCAGTAATGTAGAGGGCACCTTAAATTTACTGGAAGCTTCACTCAAGAATAAGGTAAAGAAATTCATATATGCATCATCATCATCCGTTTATGGAGACTCAAAAAAGTTGCCCAAAGTTGAATCAATGCCTCCTGACCCAAAATCAATTTACGCGGTTACAAAGTTGACCGCGGAATATTATTGCAGATTGTTTCACAGCTTATATGGTTTTAAGACTGTTTCCCTGCGTTACTTTAACGTTTTTGGCAAAAGACAGAGCCCGGATTCAATTTATTCTGCAGTTATCCCTATTTTCTTGAAAAAAATAATAAATAATAAATCCCCTGTTATCTACGGCGATGGAAAGCAGACAAGAGATTTCACCTTTATAGACAATGTAGTATATGCTAATTACCTCTGTGTTTTATCTGATAATAAAAATATATATGGAAATTTTTATAATATTGCCTGTGGCCGGAACATTAGTTTAAATGAAATTATTGAACTGCTTTCAAAACTCCTTCAAAAAGAAATAAAGCCCTCCTATACCAAAGAAAGAATCGGAGATATCAAACATAGCCTTGCTTCTATTAAGAAAATTACAAAGGACCTCTATTATGAACCTGTGGTTCATTTCAATAGAGGTCTGGAAGAATTGGTTCATCAACAGGAAGGATAACTATTTTTTATGTTTTTCCAGTAAAGACCTTTCCTATTAATCCCAAATAATATAAAATATCGGCATGATCTCCGTGAAAAATTTCCAGCAGTTTAAAAATTATTATATTATTAAAACTAATAGCTGTTATTAAATTCTATAAGGAAAGGAAAGAAAATTGAAATTATTAGTAACCGGAGGTACAGGCTTCACGGGCAGTGGCCTGGTAGAGTACTTAATAGATAAAGGAAACAAAATTTCGGTGCTGGACAACCAAAAAGGTCTTTTTTACGATCACCTTATAAAAAGGGGCGCTGACATTATTTTGGGATCGGTTACCGACCGGGATATAGTAAAAAAATCTCTGGAAGATGTACAGGGCGTTTTTCATCTGGCTGCAGCGTTCAGGCAGATCAATGCTTCCAAAAAAACATACTGGGATGTAAATGTGGAAGGGACCCGTATTCTCTGTGAAGAAGCACTAAAAAAACCATTAAAAAAATTCGTTTATTGTTCAACTCAGGGCATTCATGGAAATATCGAAAATCCCCCCGGCAGCGAAGATTCCCCTGTAATCCCGGTCGATTATTATCAGTTCACAAAATACGAAGGAGAGAAAGTAGTAAAAGAATTTGCAGGAAAAGGGCTCAAAAGCGTTATCATAAGACCAACGGCAATCTATGGTCCGGGCGATCCGGAAAGATTTTTATATCTATTCCGTTTTGCCAAAAATGGAAAATTTTATATGTTTGGAAATGGAAAAGCTTTCTACCATCCCGTATATATAGATAACCTCTGTGACGGCTTCTATGCAGCCTGGGAAAGTGATAAAACAAATGCAGAAGCCTATATTATTGCTGACGAGGAGTATTTTACCATCAAAGAACTGGTCAAAAAGATCGGCCAGTCTATGGGTATAAAGGTAAAATTCATAAATCTGCCTTTTTTCCCTTTATATGCAGCAGCATGTATATTTGAATTTATTTATAAACCTTTAAAAAAATCTCCTCCTCTATTCAGACGCAGGGTTGACTGGTACAGACAAAACCGTGCCTTTAAGATCGATAAAGCCAGACAGGAATTACAATATAACCCCCGGATAGGAATTGAGGAAGGATTAAAAAGAACGGCAAAGTGGTATAAAGATAATAAATATCTTTAGAAAGAATACTCTTCAAATATAAAAAGAAGGAATTATAAAAAGAAAAGATAATGTGCGGAATTTGCGGTTTTAACTGGAACGATGAAAAACTTATTGGAAGGATGGTCCAAAAAATACACCATAGAGGACCGGATGCCAGTGGTGTAAAAACTTTCCCTGCCTTTTCTCTCGGAAATGCCCGTTTAAGCATTCTTGACCTTTCTACCAGAGGTAATCAGCCAATGTCTGGCAGTGATGGGAAAAAGTGGATCGTTTATAATGGGGAGGTTTACAATTTTCCGCAGATAAAAAAAGAGCTGCAGGCCAGAGGCTATCGGTTTAACAGTAATACCGATACTGAAGTGGTGTTAAAAAGCTATGAAGAATATGGACCCAGATGCCTGGAAAAATTCAATGGCATGTTCGGTCTGGCTATCTGGGACGAAGAAAAAAAGGAACTTTTCCTTGCCAGGGACAGAATCGGAATCAAACCCCTCTATTATTACTTCAAGGATGGTAAATTGATCTTTGGTTCCGAAATAAAAAGTATTCTTGAAGCGGACTGCGTCAAGAAAGAAGTCAATCTGCAGTCGATGTATTATTACCTCGGCTATGAATTCGTTCCGGCTCCCGACACTATGTTTAAGAATATCCATAAACTCCGTCAGGGACATTATGCCATATTCAAAAACGGCAATTTACAGATACAAAAATACTGGGATCTGAAATTTAAGACAGAGATCACGGATGAAGACGAGGCGGCAGATAGGATTTTTAATGTTCTGGAAACATCCGTAAAAAGACGTCTCATCAGTGATGTTCCGCTGGGAGTTTTTCTTTCAGGCGGGCTCGATTCCAGTACAGTAGTGGGCTTTGTTTCCAGTTTATATCCCGGGAAAGTCCGAACCTTTTCCATCGGATACAAAGATAAGACTTTCTCGGAACTTCCTTATGCTAAAATAGTCTCCGACTTCTTCAACACTGAACACAATATACTGATGATAGATCCAATCACTCCGGAAGATATTGAAAAAAGTCTTTACCATCTGGATGAACCGATGACAGACCTTTCTACTATTCCTTTTTACCTTATTTGCCGCAAAGCCAGAGAAAAGGTAACAGTGTGTCTGAGTGGCGAGGGCGGAGATGAGATGTTTCTGGGATATGATAGACTTAAAGCAGCCAGGATGAACCGTTATTATAATATTTTTCCTTCCTTTTTCAGGAAAAAAATCATTACACCGTTAATTTTAAAATTACCCGATCAGCCACAAAAAAAAGGCGCCATCAATATGCTTAAACGTTTCATAGAAGGAACTCTTTATCCCGAAGAAGCAGGAGCCATGCGCTGGCAATATTTTCTAAATCCAAAAATCGAACAAAATATTTTTAATGAATCTGCCCGGAACAATATATCTTTTACTCCGTTCGATCCCATATATTATTTTTCCCGTGCCTGTAATTCAGATCTTCAGATAAATAGAGATATCTACGTAGATATAAAACTTACCATGGCTGATAGTGTTTTAATGAAGGTCGATAAGATGAGCATGGCCACTTCCCTGGAAGTAAGGGTTCCCTTTCTGGACCATGAAGTTGCGGAGCTTTGCGCATCCATTCCCGCTAATTTGAAACTAAAAAAACTGACAACCAAATATATTCTCAGAAAGACTCTGAAAAAATACAACTTTCTGCCTGAAAGTATCATATATAGAGGAAAACAGGGTTACAGCCTGCCGGTAAAAAATTGGCTGAGAGAAGAACTAAAGGACTATATGATAGGCCTTTTAAACAGTTCACCCATTATTAAAGAAAATTTCAATGGCTCATATCTGTCCGATCTTATAAAAGAACACCTGGAACTCAAGCATAACCACAATCATATCCTCTGGGCCCTTATAAATTTAAGTTTGTGGTATAAAAAGTTTTTTTTATAGATTGCTCGATCCGTAAAGATCTATATAGATGAATCCATAAAATCAGGGGGATAAAAAAATTTCTTAATTATATTTATTTATTTCTGCTTTCAATATAATCTCTTAGCGCTTCCCTCCAGTTTCTTAAATCGGCAAGCCCGATCTTCCTCAAATTAAGATTATCAAGGACAGAATACCCGGGTCTTCTGGCTTTCGCTCCAAATTCCTCAGTAGTGGTCGGAGAAATTTTAGCAGGTAGTTTCATGAGCCTGAATATTTCACAGGCAAATTCATACCACGAGCAACTACCGGTATTGGTCATATGGTAAATCCCATATTTTCCGGTCCGTATCAATTCAAAAAGCTTTTCCGCGACATCCACGGTACTGGTAGGAGTAAGCACCTGGTCATTTACTACCTTTATCTTTTTTTCCTTCTCCGCCATTTTTATCATCAGTTCCACGAAATTCGTATTGCCTTTACCGGCGCTTCCTGCATGACCGTAAAGTCCGCTCAGCCTTATTATGTAATATTTATCAAGTGAATAACGCATCACCTGTTCTCCTGCCAGTTTGGATACTCCATACAGGCTTAGCGGCTGCGCACAATCATCCTCTATGTAAGGACTATTCTTTTTTCCGTTAAATATATAATCTGTGCTGAAATGCATGAGAGGAATATCTGTCTTTTTGCATATCATTGCCAGATTCCTGACTCCCAGGACATTTACTTCAAAAGCGGACCGTGCCTCATCTTCGCATAGGTCCACATTATGAAAAGCGGCCGTATTTATTACAAGATCCGGATTGATCTTCTTTAAAACACTCTCGCTTATCTCGTAATCACTGACATTGATGTCCTTTAAACCCACGAGTCCCTTTATTTCCATTCCTTTTCCTTTAAAATGGTTATCAATATCTGTTCCAAGCTGGCCATCTACTCCGATAAGCGCAATTTTTACCATCAAGTCTCCTAAAACTAAAATCTTTTTACCGAACTAAAAATCTTAAAATAAAATAAACACAAATTTCGATCAGGATAAGCGTTATATATGAAGCCGTGAGCCAGATAATTTTTCTCCTTTTCCTGGCCAGGGTTGTCATTCTTAAAATTTCTATAATAATTATTCCCAGCATAAAGAGATATAAAAATGTGAAGTATTTATTGGAAAATAATTTATAAAAAAATTCAGAGAAGGGACGTTTCTGATACCAGCGTTTCATCCCGAGCTGGTTAAAGTAATCCTTTTCAATCCTGAACACGTTATTTTCAGGATTTTCCAGAAATCCCCCCACATTTATACGGGAAAGATCATAGCCATCATTTATCTTTAAATCAAATTCCAGATAAGTATAATCCTGCACATCAAAATTAAACCCGTCAGAATAATCTTCTCCATTCAGAGTTGCTGAAAAAACTATTCCATCTTCCTCTACCCTGATAGTGTCATTTCCTTCTTCCCAATCTTTTAATTCATATCCGTTTATTTTTCCATCGGTCGAAATTTCACCATCGAATTTTGTATCCTTCCGGTCCACGCTCCACTCAATGAATATTCTGCTGCCTTCTTCCCATATATAATAGCCATAACTGGCACCGGGAATATAAAAAACACCCTTACACCCGCAGACAGACAGTATAATCAAAACCATAAGAACACTGAATATGATTATTTTCGAGATAGTGCTTATTTTTCTCATAATTTATTAATTTCCCCTGTTCTTTAATTCTTCCGCCTGTAATATTTTTGTATCCTTGTGGACCAGATAAATCATCCACAATGATATTCCCGTGAATACACTCCTGAATATATTTACAAATTTGGCAGAATCGTAAAAGCGTTCAATGATAGGAATGATACCGGTTAAATATACGAAATACTTGTGGTCCACGGGGGCAAGTACGAACTTGGTCACAAGATCCCCCCAGTATATCAGCAGCACCAAAAGCAGAGCAAATTGAACCCAGTGATAATAAAGAAGCGACTTTCTTCTCACGAATATGATTATAAGGAAAGGAACCAACCAGAGCATATACTGGGGATGGAAAAAACAAATGCCTAAATAAGCCAGATATATCATAGCGCAATAATTTAAGAGTATATCAAAACTTTTCTCCTTTATATGCAGAAAGCTTAAGATTATGATTATATATACCGCTATGAAAATAAAAATACTTCCGTGAGATCCCGCTACCAGGTCCAGCCCTGGCGCGAGCAGATATTCAAAATGTGTGGTCCTGAGCAGTGGCAGTATCACGCTCTTGTCGAAGAAAACCCTTGTTAGAATTTCCACTGCTGCAATACCGGAAACTCCTGCAAGAGACAGTATTATATAATCTTTTTTTGTGCGCACCAGATAAAGTACGAGCACCGGAAGGATCAAAATAGGGAAAAACCTTAAGGCTACAGCCAGGCCGAGCACTATAATCGCCCAGTATTTCCTGTCCTTCTTCGCCAGCAGGAGAGCGATAAGCGTTACGAATACTCCGATAATATCGTGCCTTGCAAAGATATACAGCACGAATATTATTATGGGATTAAATATCCAGTATTTGAAAACCCTGACCTTATTTTCAGGTTCACCATCGAAAGAAAGCCTTAGAATCAAAAACATGCATACTATATCGAAAATAAGATAAAGCAGTTTAAATAGAGTCAGCGTCGTAAACACATTATAGGCACTATTGAAACCGAGCCAGGATACCCACGTATCTTTCTCGAGCAGAACAGAAAAAATCTCATTTATTGCAGGAAATATAGATTTTATAATGAATAAATAAAAGGTATGGATAAGATTCGTGATTATCTGCAGATTATCATATCCTAAATTGCCGGTGGAAATTGTTTCAGCAGCTCTTTGATAAGTAGAAAGTAAATCTCTCTGGAAAAAAAATGGCAAAAAAATAAGCCTGACGAGCAGTCCTATCAGAAAATACCTGTAAAGAGTTCTTAATGATTTTTTATCTTCAAAAATCTCTTTTGTGACGATTATGCTCCCGAGCTTACTAAAAAATTTTTTCATTTTTATAAAATAATAATTCTATCTCTCAACTTTTTATAATCATTTCTTATTATTTTCTTTCACCTTATAGAACGGCATACTTAATATGATCATCGCTATAATTCCCATTATGACTATAAATGACAAAGTAATTGTATGATAGCCAAATGCAACCGCCGTTATGGTGATGCCGGTTGTTGCAAAGCCGAAAATCCCAAGAATCAGCAAAAAGGCCCCTTCATAGGTTCCGAAACCTGCAAGAGCATGGGTTGGAAGCACTGCGGATATTTCCGCCACCTCTACTGCCAGAAATATGATCCAGAAATTAAGATCCTTAAAAGTGTATCCTTCCGGTCTTAATATTGCATAGATCAACATGTAATAAGCAACAAATTTTAAGATCCTTATGGCAAGCGAAGAAAGAGATACTTTCCAGTATATCCTTCTTTCCTGGATTATTTCGATATTCTCTTTGATATCAATAAGTTTCTTATAGATTACCTGAATGACTTTATTTTTACCGATCCTGTATCTTTTTAAGATTTTTTCAATAATCATAATTATGAATCCCAGAACTTTAGAAAAATACAATAAAATCAGGATAAGAACGACAAGCAGCGCCGAGGCTATAAAAACAACAGCCAGATAGGAACCAGAAAATTTATTGATGAGGATCACAATAATAGAAATCACGATCAGGAAAAAGACTATCACGAGGTCAAATATCAATACTATCGCCAGAGTGGATATACCAACTTCAATGGGAAATTTGAACTTCCTCTGCAGTACATACACATAAGATAATTCGCCGGTTCTTGCCGGAAGGACCATATTAAAGGCATTCCTGACAAGAACAACCAGAAGCATATCCGTCATACTCATCCTTTCCGATCCCACCAGTATTTTCTTGCGGTATGTCCGGAGAAAAATACTAACAAGCATTACTGCAAGACCCAGTATTAGAAAAGGTTTATTCATCCCCACGATAGCATCCCTTATCTGGCCAAAGCTTATTTTGCCTATAAGATAATAAACAAGAAATGCTCCGAATCCAACTACGACTACAATGTTTATAATCCTAAATATGAGCCCTTTTTTGCTTATTCTTTTCTTTTGATTTTCCGAATCCATATTTTTAAAATTTCTCTTTTAAATCTCTTTTATATTCGGTTTGGCGAGTCTATTTACCCTTTATATAATTGGATACATATTTAAAAGTTTTCCCGGGACCATTATGTGTAAGATGATGCAAAAATTTTTTCGTAAGATAAACTGGATTATTCCATCTGAGTCTTCCTGCATCTCTACCCGATAAATCGTCATTTTCCATACCAGTTGGCTCATTTTCTTTTAACTTCTTTTTATAGGCGCTTACAATCGGGTCCCTGCAGAATTCAATAAGCGGCTCGCATACTTTTTCCCAGGTATATTCTTTTGCTGTATTTTCTATATTTTTTACACATCTGCCGTAATAGTCTTTATCATCGGCCAATTTCAATATTGCACCTGCCAGATCGCTTACATTATTTTCCTGTACCGTGATTCCCAGATTTTCTTTTTCAACCATATCGCTTAAGGAATCACCCTTTGTCGAAATAATGGGAAGACCTGCCCAGAGATAATCAAGTATTCTTGTCCTGAATGAGAATCTTGTCTCTATGTGCTCGGGATGAGTGATTATTCCTGCGTCCGATTCCAGGAGATAATTCTGCCTTTCATCATATTCGACCCATCCAAAGTTAAAGAAGACATTTTTGCCATATACTCCCAGCTTTTTCGCAAGATTAACAGTCTTACTTACAAGCTGCAATTTCTTTACCTCGGGATTGGGATGTTCTACTCCCATGAAAAAGAGCTTTATGTCATTCCTTATTTTACTTATCTCGGCCATGGCTTTTATCAGTGTCAGGGGATCGAACCAGTTATATATTCCCCCTCCCCAGATAATTACGAAGTCTTCTTTTTTTATCCCTTCTACCTTACCTTTCAAAACTTCCCCTGTGTGCATGGGCCTGCTATCCGGAAGTCCGAAAGGTACCACGTCTATCATCTTTCTTAAAGTGGGGTCCTCGTTATAAGAATAAGGATTCACCCTGTTCAGAGCCGCAAGCATCCCCAGCCAGAAATCTCTCTGTCTTTCGGATGCACAGATAAAGAAGTCGCCATAATGGAGCTGTTCATTTAAATTATAGTATACCAGTTTATGGACACTCAATCTTTTATCGATGGACTCATCCCCGTATTCCGCAAGAGTGGCCAGATTATACGGATCATAAATATCCATGACCAGAAATTTATCCGAATTTTTTATACTGGGATATTTAATAAAAGTCGTACCTCCGCTTAAAACAATATCCGTATCTTTAATGATTTCTCCAAGAGAATGGTCATTTTTATATTGCACTATTTTAAATTCTTTTTCAGGCAAGTTAACCTCATTCGGAATTGCCAGCACAACTTCCATATATTCCGATAAAACCCTGGCAAAATTCCACACCCTGATTGCCGGTCCCGCCATTTCTTTTGATACGACTTCACTTGAGACTATCAGTAATTTTCTTTTTATTTCTTTTTCGAATAGTCTGTAGATGCCCAGAGATCTCAATAAGCCTATTTGATTTTTCTGATACTGCGTATCAGGTGAAACTGCCAAAAATTGACCCTTGAAATAAGTAAAAACAGCCTTATCGTCTCTTTTCCGGTTTTTTTGAATTTCTTCTCTTTTCTTTTGAAGAACAGGCAGATTGTCAAGAAAATCCCTGGCAGCCATAATGGAACTCAGGGGTTCCCTGGCTATCTTTAAATCCTCTATTTCTTTATCTAATTTTATGGATAATTCTTTTGCCTCTTTTGTGCCATCGATCTTTAAATCGTAATAATTTTTATAATCGAATTTCAAATCAACAAAGATTCTATTGAAAATATTTGAAAGAGTTGCCGAAAGTACTTTTGGTAAATTTTGGTCATCGTAATTTTTAAAGACCGAATAAAGAGAATTTCTTTCCTTTAAGAATCTCAGCTTGTCTTCACCGAATTCTTTCGAGGTTCCGTGATGGTGATGATAGACAATGGATTTTGGAGAAAAAATAACTTTATATCCCAGTATCCACAATCTCCACCCTAAATCCACATCTTCGTAGTATGCAAAGAAGTCCTCATCGAATCCTCCCGCTTCCAGAAAAATCTGTCTGTTTATTAACATCGCACCGCCATTTACAAAAGGAAAATAACGGTACTCGTTATTTTTATCCTTATCTACTGGAACACCGTAATCGATTTGAAAACCTTTACCTTCGAAATTAATCATGCTGCCCGCGAAATCAAGCGTTTTCCCGTCCATAGACAGGACCTTTGAGCCAGAAGCCACCGTTATATTATTGCAATAAATAGGTTTAAGAAGTTCCGTGAGCCAATTCCTGTCCACCCTGGTATCATTATTCAGAAAGGCCACATACTGCCCGGATGCATTTTTTGCGGCCTGATTATTAGCATAAGCAAAACCCATATTTTTACTATTTCTTATGATTTTTATATCGGGATAATTTTCTTTTATAAACTCTGCCGATCCATCCGTGGACCCATTGTCAACCACTATTATCTCTATTTTGTCCGCGGGATATTCTATCTCTCTTATACTGGCAAGACACTCCCCGAGATAATCCTTACCATTTAAATTTACTATTGAGATTGTGACCAGAGGATAATCAAGGATATCTTTCATTCAAATAAAACTCCTAAAATAATAAGATTAAAGTGTTGACCTAAATCAGGATAAATTATAACAAACAATTTATTTTAAACAATAAGTAATGTAAAATGTATTGAACCAATAATTTTTTAATACTATGGAACAGGTAAACATTGCCTTCATAACGGAAAGAATGATCAAGGGCCATGGAGTCGATTTAGTCGTAGACAGACTTGCAGATGGACTGGCAAAAATTGGTTATAACTGCGAGGTATATTGCAATTATTTCGACGAAACCTTTACGGACAGAAAAGCATATAAAATCAAGAAATTTCCTTATACCAGACCTGTAGATAATCCCATTGTTTATGAGAGAATGATCAGAAGATTCGTTCCCTACCTGAATAATAAAAAAATAGATTTATTTATTATACAGTCTTTTCCATTCTATAGTTTGATCCCAAAATTAAAAAAACCGACCCTGGCAGTCGATCATGGAATAATATCTTTGAGCGGATTATCCCCAAAGAGAAGACTCCGGTTCAGATATATGGAATTCAGCCAGAACCTGTCATACTTCAATAAAGCCGGCAAGGTAATAACCGTATCGCAATATCTTCTCAATTGCCTGCCAAAAAATATAAGAAAGAAGGCCGCTTATGTATATAACGGCAGTAACCATTATCAAAAAATTGACTTTTCAAAAGCGGAAATAGAAGATTTTAAGAGACAATTATATATTGGGCCTGAAGATATCCTGCTATTATTTGTGGGAAGATTGAATTTTTCCAATCAGCCTTATAAAGGCCTGGAAGAACTTACAAAAATATATCATTCTCTGTACCGGGAAAATAATCATATAAAGCTTCTGGCTGTAGGGTATGGTTCCAGAAATGATGAAGAATTATTAAGAAATCAGGGAATACTATCTATTAAAAACGCACCTGAAGATATCATGCCTTTGATTTATAAATCCTGCGATATATATACAACGTGTTCCCGCTGGGAAGGTTTTGATCTGCCGGTTGTTGAGGCACAGAATTTCGGCAAACCGGTAGTCTGTTATGCTATCGGGGCCCATCCCGAAGTTTTAAAAAATAATGAAACCGGCTTTATGGCAAATGACAGCAAAGAATTTGTTGAAAAATTAACAATTCTTATAAATAAACCGGAAATCAGAAAGCAATTCGGTGAAAAAGCAAAAGAATTTTCAAAAAAATTTACATGGGAAAAATCCGTCGAAGAATATGATAAAGAAATAAGGAAGTTACTCAATATAAGAAAAATTGACATAAAACATACATCCTGCATTGATAAAGATGGAACCGATGAAAAAGTGGCTGTGGTGATTGTCAATTACGATTCATCCTATACCTGCATGAAAGAATGTATAGATTCCATTAAAAATCAAAACTATAAGAATAT
>Ga0265297_10007396_pt1 | contig 15251 bp, 21 predicted proteins | sample Munlanlwell13791_FD_192502 | JGI IMG/M metagenome (GOLD analysis project Ga0265297, IMG submission 192502) | Leachate microbial communities from a municipal landfill in Southern Ontario, Canada - Leachate well 137-91 | ecosystem: Engineered > Solid waste > Landfill > Unclassified | place... | reverse complement strand
CGCCTGTAAGGCGGTTAGACCTTACAGGCACGAGGTAGTAAAAATGGCATCGAACCAATTTAAACCGACCTCTGGGACTTCTTCATCTCAGAGCCAATATAAAAAAGTATCGGAAACAAAGAGCCTTTTAAGGCTTAAAGAGTTCATCAGCAGACAGGAACTTATAGGGGTAGATACAGAGATTGCAGGGATTAACTTTACCTCTGATGTTTTGGAGTTCTGCCAAAGACACAACCACAAGCGGTTAGGAAGGGCTATTTATTTCTGTGGTGGGGTGGTGTAACGATGACAGACCTTAAACAATCACTGGCTCAGTTTACTGGGTCAGAGAACTATTACCGCCACTGGCTGAACTTTAACTTCACAGACGGCGTAAAGTTTCTGGCGGATAAGGCGGAGTGTTATTGGCTTCTTGATGCTATCGGAAGCTATCAGGACAAGGTTAAGAACGTTCCTTTCCAGATGTGGACACTCAAAGTCAATGCGGATAAATCCGCAGTTCTGGAAATGAAAGAGGACACCAACCAGCCGACCATCATAAGGCAAGAAATCAAATACACTGATTTTCCACTGGAAGAAATAAAACTCTTCTTCATAGATGGCGTTTTACTTCTTACCAGCGAGTATTAACGGGTGATAAAAATGAACTGGCAAGAAGCGAAAAACGAGAAGGTCAAAAACCAACTCTTGCGGATTGTTGATTTATTTCAAAGCGAGAACATCCCGAAGGCGATTAAGGAAGTCACTTTTCCACCCTTTAATGTCCCTTCTAATAAATGGAGTTTGAGCAACCGCCTTATTATGTTTTTTAGCGGAACGAGTGACGCAAGAGGTTTTAATCAATGGAAAGATGTTGAACGAAACGTAAAGAAAGGCTCAAAGGCTGTTTATATCCTTGCCCCGACAACCCTTAAACGTGCCTTGTGCAAATGCGGACACAGGTTTAACCATTGGGACATAAAGACAGCAGAAGAGAAAGCCGTTTATTGTCCTGAGTGTAAGGCAGAACTTGACCCCAGCACGATAAAAACTTTTATCGCTGGATTTAGGGGCATACCAGTTTTCAGGAAAGAGGACACCGAAGGCAAACCGCTTGAATACGAGAAGATAGAAGTTCCGCCCCTTCCGCTTCTTGATGTTGCCCAGAAATGGGGCATAGACGTTAAGGGAATAGCGTTTCAAGGCGGATTTATGGGCTACTATCAGCCCTCAAAAAACGTCATCGCCCTTGCCTCGCCAGAAGAAAAAACATTTTTCCACGAACTTGCCCACGCATCACAAAACAAGCTGGGAATGTTACGACATGAAAAGCAAAACAAATTCAACGAAGTTACCGCCGAACTCTCCGCCCTTGTTCTTGCTGAAATGGTAGGCAGAGAAAATCCCAACGCAGGGGCGACATACAACTACATCAAGACATACATCGGAACAGACAACAAGGAAGAGATAGGCAAATACCTCATCAAAGTCCTTTCCGATGTAGAGAAGATAGTAAACAACATCGTCACCGCAACAAAGACAGAACACATTATAGAAGTGATGGAAGAGCCTGTCTTAGCAGAGGTGTAAAAAATGAACACACAAGACCGAATACGGAACAGACAGAGCTACAAGGAATTTTCGGGGCTATTGAAGTTCTACAACAAGAACCCAAAGCCTTCGACTTTCCTAAAGAGAATACACGCCACGATAGACAGGCACAACGGTTTCAGGTCGGAAACCAACAGCTACTACGCTATGGAAAGCCTAAAGCAACTTATCCAAGACAAGGGATTAAGGTGATACAAATGACACAACGACAAAGCCAATTAAGTCCGTATGTCGAGAGCCTAAAAATCATACGACACATAGACAGCTTGACAGGAGAGGTCATCGAAATAGACCTCAACCCAAACCTAAACGTGAGGCAGTAAAAATGGGATTAACAAAACGAGAACTTTTCCCCGAAGCATACAGGCTCTTCGACAATCTCCTTGATAAGGCGATAAGCGAACTGCCAACCGTCCAGATAAGAAACAAAGGGCTGTTTCATTTAGATGAACAAACGGGGCGGTTAATTTCAACCACCAAACCACGCCGATACATCAATCTAAAAAGCAAAACCGAAATCAATCGGTATAAAAAACTCGCAGGTGAGAAAAAATGTTGAGAAGAATCATTGACTACCTTTACCAAGAAGAAAAAAGACATTACGAAGAAAGCGGAAAACCGAAAGGACATATTTTTATGACAATCAGTAAAACAAAAGACTTTCTGGATAAAGACTATCTCAACGTTAAACAAGCGAGAAGTTTATTCGGAGAAGAAAATCTTGATTTTGGGCGGTATTGTCTTTTCTTTAATAGGGCAAACAACAAAGGTGAAAGCAAATGATTGGAGTGATTGATGAGGGCGACAAAAGGCGTTGCCCAATCTGTAGACGAAGGGTTCACAAAGACGAGATACTAAGCTACGGCTGTTTGATATGCAACGAAGCAGAAGAGGCAATCTTAGCGGAAGAATTAATCGAGGTTGAAACAAAATGGCGAACAAACAAATAGATTTGCAAGGATACGGCAGAATCGTCATCGTGCCGATAAATTTTAAAGACAAGGAATACGAGACAGTGGACATGGAAGGAAACGCCCTGACCTATCAGAAAGGAACTACCGAAAGAGGAAGATACACCAATGAAGAAGGGATTGAAGTGCCGAGCAGTCACCTATGCAAGAAAATCGAGATAGACGGCGAAACCATCATCCAGCCCAAAATGACACCGACAAAGGAAGTGGAAGAAGAGGACATCGAAGTCATTGACGACAATGGACAACTCTACTCAGCCATAGACCGAAAGATATACAGCGTGTTCACTGAGAACAGCAAAATCAAAGACCTCATCCTAAAACAAAACAAGAGCCTACGCTTCCCATTCATCGCAGGAAGCGGATACAAAATCTATGAGGCGATACTGACCGCATGGCAAGACAAAATCATCCTATGCGGATGCAGAGGCGACATACAAGACGCCCTCAAAATGTACAGCGACGAAATCGTGGACATCGAAATAAGCCTCATCCCAGAAAAACCGCAAACAAAAAGGCTGATGAAGGCATTGGCAACAGCGAGGTACTAAAATGAAAGCCCAGCCTATGTTACTGCAAGAGGACATCTGTCCAATGGACATACTGCAAGATGCAGAGAGTTTAATCAGATACATCGAGAAAAAATATCCCGATTGGGTCACGCAGATAAAAGAAAACGGCGAGAGAGCATTGGTAATGATACGGCAAGGAAAAATCGTGAATATGTTTAACCGAAACGGTATGCCGACCTTTTATCTCTACCCAGAATTAAGGGACATAAATTTTTCATTCAATGTCGGGATAATAGATGCGGAAGTGGTCATGCTGGGCAGTAACGGCAAAAGCCATTTCTACAACGAGAAGAACAAAGAAGGAAGGATAACAAAGGCAGGATTACAGATGCGAAGCAGGGCATTAAAAGATTACACAACTGTAAAAGAAAACCCTGTAACCCTTGTCGCCTTTGATGTCCTGATGATAGACAGCGAAACATTCCTGACAAAAAGCTACGAGCAAAGATACAAGGTCTTGCAGAACAACATTCCTAAAAACAAGCTCATCAAAATAGCCGAGAATTTTTCCTTCAAAGAAGCATGGGAGAAAGTTACGAGCCAAGATTTAGAAGGCGTGGTCTTGAAAAAACCATTATCTCTTTATGAGATGGGGAAACGAAGCCAGAACTATATCAAACTCAAAAACTACAAAGTAACGGCTGTGACCGTTGAAACCGCAGAGCAAAACGACAAGGGAATCAGAATCACAGGAAAAGCGACCATCAAGGGCAAGGAAATAACAGTTGAGTGCCAGATACCCAGTGCCAACTACATCGAGCAAGGGCAACAAATAGACATCAAATACATCGAATTGGTTGGCGACAAACTCATCCAGCCGACAAAAATCAGCCTCAAACGGCAGGTGGTATAAATGGACATCGTTACCCTCAGGGTGTTCAACGAGACACACAAACTGGGAATAGCAGAACAAGAATTTAGCGAAATAGAAGAAGAACGAAAGTATCGGGAAAGGACAGGATTGGCAGTAATGTTAAAAAAACAAGGGCATCACATCTGCGTGAGCCATGATGACAAACATAAAATAATCATCCAAGACCTTACATTAAGTCCTCTCACCGACCTACCAGTAAGGATACTTTTTAAGACATTGATAATCGGCTTTGATGTCCCAGAAGAAATTTACACGCTTCATCAGATAGCCCACTATCGAGCCAGTGATACCGAAGTAAAATATGTTGCCCAAAACCTTTCGGAACTCAAAGCTGTAATCTGTGACCGCTTCGCTGACGAGTACCCAAAAGAGTTAGGCGAAATGTATGAAGAGGTCTACGCCGATAGCAAGGGCAGAAAAAAGAACGAAGCGAGACGACCAGTACTTGTTGAAAAACAACTCAAAGCAATCTACTGGCTGTTCGGTGAAGAATACAAAAGCGAGGACATACCAAGCAGGGTCAATGTGTGCAGGATAGTTAAGGTTTTTACACAAATCAAAAATAGGCGTGTCGCAATAATCCAAGAAAAACAGGACTTCACGCTTACCTATGGCGGAATGTTTAGAAGATACCAAGAAGTGGGCAGAGTAATTTATTACATCAAAAGCTACAAGCCCAGCAATCAAGAATACAACTACGTTTGCCCCAACCGAGAAATCGTAAAATCCACAGCAACCCATTACGGAGAAAATCCAAACGAAATCTGGGTCAGTGACGAACTCTTTGAAAAAGTCACACCCAACGAACTGGAAGCGATAAGCAGACACGCAAAAGAATGGACACTGCTAACGCAAGAAAAATACAAGGAACTAAGCAAGGACATCGGGGCAGATTATCTCAGAGAGAAAAGAGAAAAAGAAAGCGAAGAAGCAGAACGCATACTAACAAGAAATATCCGCAGACAATTCGGGAGAGGAAAACTTACAAGGGCAGGGATAACGTTCACAAAGAAAAAAGTCAGCCACGAAACCCTGTCATTCCAATCCGATAAAATATCCAGCTTTTTAGTCTCGACCAACATCTTGCTCGATGTCCGCCCCGACATCATAGCAATCTATGGACAATTCATAGACTACATAGACCGAAATTCAGAAAATCCAAAAGAATCAATTAAGGTAAACGGTATGACGATAAAGATTGAAAAACGAAAGCATGATGTCCTTGTGAACGGAATCAGGATATGGAAAAAAGATATGCTGGGCGTTCTCAAAAAAGCAATCACTTATTCCGACCAAAAACAGTATGAAGAATGGCTGAGATACACATCAAAAGTCTGCCTTGAATTTCAGGAAATACTGCAAAGCGGAAACCTCGAAACAACCATGTGTATCCGACCCAACAGAGAAGAAAATTGCTTGGAACTACCAGAAAACGAAGTCAAGATTGCTATACCAGTCAAAAGACATGACAACAGGAATTGGGTGATGATTAACAAAAAAGAGTTTGTGGTAAAGAACCTTAAATCATTCCTGAACCTACAAACATTGATGAATTACGACTATTATCCATACGGCGATAACCTCGACAAAGCCGTCAAAACGCTTTACAAGGCACTTAGCAAAGTCTCTTCATACGACATCGCACAACTCATCAGCGATGGAATCAAGCAATACAAGAAAGCCCAACGACTGCACAGGAAGAAACTCAAAGAAATGGAAGTGAAAAGCAAAGAGTTCTTGGCTCATGCCGTCAAACTCACTAAAGCGATAAAAGTCAGAGGCGGATACTTTGTTAAAGGAACAAGCCAGGCGACCTATTTCGTAAACGAAGTGGATTGTACGGTGTGGACTATTAGGAACGGCAAACAAGACCAATACCTCTGCATAGCTGATATAGGAGAGATAGCCGAAGGCAGGGCAGGAATCAATGACAGAATCGCCCAGCGACTTTTATGTCTTTCAGAGGACAAAAAAGTCGCCAACGAAATATTCAGCAGGGGCGACAAGATGGACAAACACTGGTTAAGTTTGGAGGCGGAAGCATGAAACTTTTGGTTATCGGTTGCGGTGGGATTGGAAGCTATTTTGTAGATGAGGCAGTCAAGCAAATCGAGATAGGACAACTCAACGCAGAAATTGTGATAGCAGATGATGACATCGTTGAAACCAAACAACTTGGTTACCAAAGTTTCGGAATCCAAGATGTCGGATTGAACAAGGCAGAGTGTAAAAGGAAGCATCATGCCAAGCAAGGGATTGAGATTAAAGCGTTACGAAAACGAATCAGCAACCCATCGCAAATAGAAGGCTACGACTTTATAGTCCTGTGTGTTGATAATGAACCGACAAGGACAGAGATAATCAAAACGTGCCACAAGATAAACACGCCATTCCTTGACCTTCGCAGTTCAGGAAGAAAAATCATGGCAACGCCAAAACTCCAATCCCTATCAGGCAACCTAAAATTCATAGACCAAGACGACACCAAAGAATACAGTTGCCAAGAAAGAAGCGACATAGCCGAAGGTCGCATGAACATCGGCAATAAAATCGTAGCACTCACAGGCGTTCAAATGCTTTTGAATCATGCGAGGGGGCATACGAATATTCCCCAATCATTATCCATGTGAGGTGAAACAAAATGAATATACAGTTTTACATCGAAAGCAAAAACGGACACGACACAGAAAACGTGCCAGAAGAAGAACTGCAACAAAGGGTGGAAACCGAATTAAGGAACGACAGGTTCGTAACGATAGAAAAGCAAGACGGAAGCAAGGAGATGCTGACTGAGCAAGACATCCCCACAACCAGCGAAGAAGAACAATGGGCAGAGAAATGCGAGAACACAAAAAGCGTGACATCAACAAACAAAGCCAAAGGCGGATGAGGTGAGCAAACATGAAGTTCATCGAATTCATAAAGAAATACCAAAAGGAAGCGACAGGACTGTTCATTAATGGATACGGAATTGGCAGAATAACAAAAGTCGAAGATGACTACGTGGATTTTGAAATCATCAAAAAAGAATCAGATAAGCTGATGAAGGAAACCATGCACATACAAATACTTGGTATGGCAATTTCTCTGGGGCAGAAAGAAATCCCTAAGACACAAGAGCAAAAAGAGATTGAAAACGATTTGGAGGCGATATGAATGTTAAGCGAAAAAGACCAGCAATACCTTGCCAAACTTTTGGCAGTAGCAAAGAAGAAAATGAAGACCGACCACAACATCGAAATAAATACGGACATCAAGATAGATATGACCAAGTCCCTTGAAGAAAACAAGACGGCGATAATTCAGGAAATTAAAAAAGAGAAAGAAGAAAAGCTCAAACAGAAAGCAACATCAACACGACCGACAGTACCAAAGCAGAAGGACAAGAAGGCAGGAGAAGAGCAAAAGCAGAAGGCACGATACGAGGAACGAGAAGCCCAGAAAATCGTCGAAGAGTTCAACAAGACAATCCAATGCACAAACCAAGACATAACGAGGCATTACAGCCGATTAAGAAAAAGTGTTGAACTCACCGCCAAAGGATATTTCAAAAGTACGTTCCTGCATGGCAAAGCAGGACTGGGAAAAAGCTATCAGGTCACAGCAACCCTTAACGAACTGGGGGATAAACTAAGTAACGAGAGAGGACTGCCGACAAAGAACAACAAGGACTTCTACACCGTATTCAGCGGTGATATGTCCCTTGCCTACCTGTACAGATTCCTCTACGACCACAACGGCAAAGTCATCGTGTTTCGTGACTTGGTAAAACTCATCAACAGCTTAAGAACCATAGACATCCTCAAAGCCACAACAGAAACACATGGCAAAAGAGTAGTCCAGAAAGGACTGTATTCCAAGAAACAAGAGGATTTGCCAGACAGCTTCGTATGCGAAAGCAGGTTTGTCTTTGAGATGAACAGCCTAAAATTCAGAGGCGACCTAAAAGAAGATGTCGAAGCCCTCATATCCAGAGGCGACTATGTCAGCATGGTCTTTTCATTTGAGGACATCTCAGGCATCATGCGACAAATAGCCAAAACCAAAGAAGAAAAAGAGGTCACAGAGTTCCTCATCTCAAACTACAATTTTCTGGGATGGAACAACTTTAGCCTAAGAACGCAAAACAAAGCGTTCAACATCTATCAGTACGCAAAGGATGAAGGCAAAGATTGGAAAAAGGAACTGATGGAGTTCGTGAAATCAGAAATGACCGATGCAAGAAGGCAACTTTACCCCTACATGGGGCAAAAGGCAATCAAAAGCATTGAGCTGAAAAAACTGCTGGTAAGGACACACATGGACAACTGCTACAACCTGAGAACCGCAGACAGAAGGATAAGGGACTACATCCTGATGAACGAACTATTCATAGTCGGATTCATCAGCAAAGACGAGGAAGAACTCGAAGCCTACCTCGACAACCACAGAAACTACTACCTAACCATAGACCCCATAAAAATAAGCGACATAAGCGACACCAAAACACAACAAGCCCAACAAGAAATCAACCAAGCAATACAACAAATAGCGGTGTAATAGTGTTTTATATTTTTTTATTTTTAATCTGTCATCATTCTATCAATTTACTCTTATGGGAGGCTGTGATAAACTATTGCAAGTGAATAACCTATGAAATAAATCATGTTATGAAAAATTACAGTCAAATTATTACTGAGTTCAAAAATACTTCGTTAAAATTTCAGACCGATAGTTTGGATTTAAAAAATTTTCTCGACTCTGAAGTATTAAATCCTTTCGAGGTTTATGTATTAGCTAAATTTTTGCAACTAAATAAAGATAGCCCTCTGAGGATGCAATTTGATTTTGATAATGAAGTAAAACATCAAAAATCCTTTAGCCACTTCTTTTTCTATAACTATTGCAAAAGCATAAATGAAAATTTCCACACCAAAAGTGGAATCCCCCTCGAAAATTATGTTCCTTTAATGTCAGAACGGATAATTCCGAAAGAAAAGAATTCACCCCAAACTTCCCCCGACATTCAAGAAAGAGTTGATTTATTGTCCGCAACTCATAACCACAAGAGAATAGTACTTGTTGGCGAAGCGGGTTCGGGTAAAACCTTTACTTTAGAGCAGATTCTATCAATGAATGTTAAGAATAACGAAGATATAAAATCTTTCCCTATATATGTTGACCTATCTGGGGTTTCAATAAACGGCATAAGAAATCGCATTAACACTTTCTTAGTATCACATTCAAATGGACAAGTTGATATTGAAACTGTTAAACAACTTATTCCAGAAACATCATTGCTGTTTCTTATGGATGGGATAGACGAAATTGCCGATGCCCCGTTTTATGAAATAGAAAATGGCATTAAAGGAATCCTTAACGAGTTTCCGAATAGCAGATTCGTCATATCAACAAGACCATCTTATTTCTATCATGATAAACGAATTTTTGATATTGAAACATTTAAGATAGAACCTCTTAGCAAAGAACAGATCAAGCATTTAGTAATGAATTATTATGATTCAGTTAAAAAGGATGCAGCTAAAGCCAGAAAGTTATTGGCACGCCTTAATGAAAACACACGGTTGTCAGAATTGCTGACAAATCCTTATCTGCTCACCCTCACTTGTGAAATATTCTCGGAAGATTATCTTCCCCAAAATGAAGCTCAAATTTATGAATTGTTCATAACTAAAATAAAAGCTAGAGACAAAAGCAAAGAGAACACCAGCACCTATAAAGTTGCTTTTAATGAAATACGTTTAATTTTAGAATCCATTGCCTTTAATCTCATTGAAAATCGTAATAATTTTATTTCAGAAGACTGCCTCATTTCAATAATTAATCAATACACGAAGGCAAATGCCTTAAAAACAATCGATGAAATTATCAGCAGGAGACTTCTAAGAAAGATCTCAGAAAATCAATACGGATTTACCCATCAATTGTGGATGACATATTTCGCAGCAAGTTACTTTAAGAATCAGTCAGTGGACTGGGTTATAGAACGAATTGAATCTTTCCTTGAATGGAAGAAATGGGATGATATTATTCAATTGTTTGCTGGCTTGCTCAAATTAGATGAAGCTGAGAAATTAATAAATAAGATTGCCGAATATGATGTGGAATTGGCATGTCAGGTAATTGGTGCAGCCGCAATTCCAGAAAATATAAAATTACAGACATTATTCGATAAGTTTAAAAATTTGATTTTGGATAAATGGGAAATTGAACCTCTCAGAGTTAAGGCAATTTGGAATTTAGCTTGGACTAAGATGCCAGAAGCAGAAACATTTCTCAGCTCCCTCATTAAAGGTCGTTCCTATGATGAAATTATAAGAAAAGAAGCTTTTTTTAGCCTATCAAGAATTAATGTTGAAAAAGCAAGAAAAGTCGCAAAAGAAATTATCGAAGACCATGGCGATTATTTTCGGTGTGTCATTGTCAAACTTATGGAGCGATTTGCATCAGAAGACGACTTAGAGCTATTAGCACAAATTATTTTCAATAAAGAAATGCCAGAGGACTTAAGGATTTCATCTGTTGAAACATTGAAGAAGATAGAATCGCCAAAAACAATTCGTGTGCTGAGGGACATAATAATTAAGGGAACAACTAAATTGGCTTCAACAGCTTTACGAGCGCTCGGCAATGCAGGTACAAAGCAAGCTCGAAATATACTCATCAATATCTGTAAAGATAATAGCATGGAAATGTGGAAACGTAACAGGGCAGTTATCGCTTTGAGAATTTCACAAGAAGATAGAGCATCAAAAAATGATTTATATCTGAAAACGTTAAGAAAAATAGATGAAAAAGAAGGCACATCCCTTGCCTCAAAATATAAGCCCGATACCACCCCATCTCATAAAAGACAAAGAAGCGAAGAAGATGATAAGGAGTTAAAGAAAATTCTGGGCATCGTCAAGCTCGGAAACTTGAAAACAAATAAAGCCATTAATCATTTAGCAAATTTGCTTGACTCAGAGGAAGAACTATTTAGAAAACAACATATAGTACATACTTTGGCGAATATCGGCACAGAAGAAATAGTCGATATATTTTTTGAAAAAATTAAAGATGAAAAATTTTTTTGGATGCAACAATTTTACTTAGAGAATCTTAGTGAGAAAGTGGTGCCACATCTTCCACAGCACAAACAGGAAGAAACCATAAAGAGGCTTTTTCTTGCATACAATCAAGCGTACCCTAAACCTAAAAGCGAGAAATATTCCAGGAAAAACGATCTCAAAGTCTCAAGAGACACGCTTTTTTCTGCAATAGAAATGATTAAATGGAAAGCGCAAAGAAGATATCTTGATATATTAAGGGGAACTGATTTTTCATAAAGGCAGATTATGGAAGATTTGAAAGAAAAAATTGAAAATCAAAAGAAAGCAATCACGCTCTTTCAGTATTTGATTGACAATTACGATAATCTACCGGAAATTTCGAATGAGTTGAAGAAAGAAATACTTTCATGCAAGAATATCATTTTTGAATCCAAGAAAGCAAAAAGCGAGGTATTTCTTGATTTGAAGAATAAAACCATCACCCATAATAAACACTCCAAAGAACTAGAGACAAGGCAGGAATATCTTTTGCTTGAAGAATTGGTCAATAAACCAGAAGTTCATTGGACTATTGGTTATATTCTTTTTAGAAATTGGCAGTCGGGGATTGAAACGCCGCCTGTGAAAAAATTTAGAAGACCGGTACATGACATTAATTATTTATTTAAAAACGTCGAGATAGTTGAAGCTTTCAAACGAGGAAAAGACAGGCTTTGGAAGTTAAATGAAGATATAAGGTTAAAAAGTCAAGTAGAAGATGTTTCGATTATCCTTGATAGTATCGATAAGGATGATTCATATGATAAAGCAATCAATAAATGCCAAGAGGCGTTAAAATTATATCCTGATTCATATAAAGCAAATAAGAAAATCCTAGACATTTTGTATGAATTGAAAGAACAGAAAGATGAATGGAATGGATCTATTATTAATGCTGTCGGTATGCTCAAAGGTAAAGTGGATAACCTTGAAGCGGGGTATAACGAAATTTTAGATAAGGGCATAAAAAACAATTGGGAAGGTGATTGGGGAGAGGCAGTTCCTTACCTGTGGAGAATAAAAGAAGAGCTTTGGGAAGCAAGGCATTATCATGCTCTCGCAGAAAATTTATTACATAATACTAAACTTGATGAAGATAAGGAAAAATTGCTTACTTTGATAGATTCAATAAGGGACATACACAAAACATATCAAGTAGAAGCCTCTCGGGAAACAACAAAGATTCTGAAAGAAAATATCTTTAATAATTTTATAAAAGAAGAAGTGATATGGCGCAGCGTTAAAAACGCCGCATCTGATTTTAAAAATTGGGCAATGATGAATAATTTGATCAAAAGAATTGATGATGATGAATTAGTTCTAATAGCAGATACATTTTTATTACAAGCTATTTTAGATTTTCCGAGAGCATTAAAAGAAGGAAATTTTACCTCTACAGCCCATTTATCAAAATATCTTAGGGTAACAATATACAATCGACTTGTAACTTGGTTTGTAATCGAAGGTGGGGTTCCTGAGAACAAGGTGGAAGATGTTTTAGCATTGATGAGGGTTATAAAAAATATCGAACGAAAAGGGTCGCCAACGAATGAGGATATCCTCGAAGAAGTCAATAAGGAAAAAGGTCGGTCTAAATGGGGGAAAGAGAAGCTTCATGAAATGCTTGCTTATATAGAAAAGCTAGGTGGTTTCCGTGATGTCGCAACGCTATACCAAGAGCAGAAGAAACATCAGAATTATTATGAAGAAGGGGTGCATACGCAGGATGGGTATTATGACGGTAAACATAATTATGATTAATTAACATTTATAGTTGTCATGCGGGAGACCATAAGTGTATGTTATTGAGGAAGGACTTTTATGAAAACTGTTTTTGTGATACCTGATTAATCCATATTTTTTCATGATTTCCCCTACCGAAATAGTCCTTAAATCCAAATCTTCAGTAAACAAGCTCAATGTTGTATAAATTCTCGGTAGTTTGTATTGACTGCCCCTGTTTATCTCCACAGTTGTAAATTTTTTGTTGTAAGCATCATCTATTTCTTTTTCTACTCCTCGAAGTATCTCATCAAGGTCTCTATTCATCTTTTCCCAATCAACTTTTCTTGCCATAAGTATTCCCTCCCCGCATAACCATAGATATAGCAATGCGTTATATATAAACCTTTCGGTTTATTAATCACTGTTTAGTAGTGAAAAATGCCCTTTTTAAATAATTATTTCCGCTATAGCTCGCCCCCAAAATGTTCCCGGAATATTCCCCGCAGTATCCAGAGTGAGAGCAAGTAAATTTCGAGCAAACAGTTTCGTAGAAATTACAAACAAATCGAAGGGGGTGATGAAGATGAAGAAAATCGTCTTTTGAAGTGTTTTTCTGAGTTCTGCAAATTTAACCAACTAACCAGTATCAAACGAAAGGATTCTTACATGTTTAATCACACATTGACATTAAAAGACATCGAAATGGATCGATTTCGGCCAAGCATTGACCGCCATTTTGGCCCGAGTGTTTTTGCACCTATGCCAAGCTGGAAAGCCGCAATTGAACCAAGCAGGCCTTCTATCGAGCCTTATGTAAAAGAAGACCGTAATTGTGAACTAATAACAAACTATAAAATTCCCAATTACAAAAAGGACATTTATGGAAATCTTTATGACGATTTTGACTATAAACAACAGCCTAAATACAAAACAGACTTGAACGGCAATCTTTATGACAAAAATGATCCCTACTGCATGAAACCAATTGGCTACATCGATAGGGAAAACAAAATCGTTGATCCAATCAGACCATATTATCTTCTTGGGTCAATAGATAAAGATTACTAACAATCTTATCGGTAGGGGGTTATAGATTGCAGCATAACCCCCTACTACTTCTGAATGGAGGTCAACCAATGACGAAAAGGCGTGAAAAAGAAGCAGTGAGTGGGAGAGAGATACGCATCCGGGATAAACATAATCATTTTTTAGGAAAAGACGTAAACGGGGTTGTTCACATTTACTGTAAGCGCTGCGGGGAGTTTCATGTCTGGAATGGCGCTGAATTAGCAACGGATAAAGAGTAGGGTTGGTTCTTTCAAATTAATACATGGGGCGTAGAGCCATTTGAGGGTTAGAGGCCCAATCACCAAGGACATAAGGAAAGCAGGTAATTGGGCACTTAATCCTTTTTCCTTAGTCCTCGAAGGGGGATTGGGAAATGGCTCTAAATTTACCATGCAATTCATGCACCAATAAGCAATGCAAGAGAAAAGAATCATGCCGGTACGTTGATAAAGAAGTAGGAACGGGCAAAGCGTGGACTAAAAAAGGGACTTTTAGCGTTGATCTTAGGCACATCGAAGAGTCCGATGAACCTCAAAATAAGTTTCAAAGGGGAGTTCTTGAAGCGATAAAAAGCCACAGCGAGAACATCAATGAACAGATTCTCGAGAAAGCCGAGATCAAAGAAATCCTTAGCAACGTCTTAAGCACCAAAGAAGCCCAAGTCATCAACTATTGCTTTTTTGAGAAATATAAGCAGCAAGAAATCGCGCGCAGGCTGAACGTGTCCCAAGCAAGGGTCAACTTCCTTATTAAAAGGGCTCTAAAGAAGGTAAAAAATTCTTTCCCTGAGGAGTTATTAAATCAGCAAAAAGTCCCCACAGCTTATGAAGGAAGCGAACCAAACAATAACTTAAACGAGGGGGACAAGAGATGAAAAAGAAAGTCACTGATAATTGGATATGTTCACGATGCCACGTCAATACCGATGAGCTTTATTTTATAGGTAAAAAGCTTTGCCGGTCATGCAAGGAAGAATTGGAGAACGAATCCAAACAAGAAGGCAAGAAATAATGAGCGACAGAACAAAAATCGTAAAATTTGATAAATATCCCGAAGGGTTCAATTACGCTATCGAATTTCCTAAAGTGTTTGAACCATTCTTTGAAGAGTATGGATATGAGTTTATACAGTATCACTGCGAAATAGTCATCGCGATGTTAATAACCGACTTGTTAACCGGCAAAACCAAACAATTTCTTAAGATTAATGACTTTTTCTTTGTAAAAAAACTCGAAGAGATTCCTTGTTACAAAGAAATTTTTACGGCATTAATCCGCTTAAACAAAGCAAAAACGAGAAATCACGACAGAAGAAAATGAACGTTTTATTAGTCGAGCCAGAACAGTCAAAGAGCTGGGGC
>Ga0265297_10007394_pt1 | contig 15252 bp, 21 predicted proteins | sample Munlanlwell13791_FD_192502 | JGI IMG/M metagenome (GOLD analysis project Ga0265297, IMG submission 192502) | Leachate microbial communities from a municipal landfill in Southern Ontario, Canada - Leachate well 137-91 | ecosystem: Engineered > Solid waste > Landfill > Unclassified | place... | reverse complement strand
CCTTCGGTAAGATAATCCGAGCAGACCGCGGCATATCCCCGGCGGTTCCTGATCTTAAAGATGTTTACCTTCAGATGCCCGATCTTCGCTTCCATTCGCCTTATCCGGTTAAGAAAAATCCCAAGTAAATTAAACTTGGGATTCTTCTAAAATACCGCCTCTTCCACTATCTTATTGCCTTGCTGTGGACATCATATAATCGATGACCTTGTCGCTTACTCCGTTTTGCTTCAGGTAAGAAATTATCTCTGAATTGAGCTCATAAACCGAGTGGGTCCTCTGCATTTCGCTTATGATCACCGCGTCCGGCGCCCCGCTCTTTGCCATTTCGGCAACCTTAGTCAAGGTGATATGGTTTGGGTTTACGGCTACGGCCTCCTTATCTTTCTGGTCCCAGGAACTGCCGAGCAATCCTCCGCCTAACGCGCCCACTGCCGCGCCGATCGCCGCTCCCTCTAATCCCCTTCCGCTTTGATGCCCTATGATACCTCCGGCGGTAGCGCCGATCAGGCCGCCTGTCACCGCTCCGGTCTTAGCCTTAGGCCCCATTGATTCACAGCCGACAGAGATAAAAGAGACTGCTATCAGTATTGCCAATAACACCCTGCTTTTCATTGATTCCTCCTTTATTGTCATTTTCAATATATCTTACATAAAAAGCCGCGCAACACAAGGAATAATTTCACAATCTGACGTCAGAGGCGCATTTCGATCAGGCCGGGAAAATCCCTGCGGATCATCCGGTAGATCTTTTCCTTATCCGCGTCCCTCATCTTGCTGAACTTCATACCGTAGGTATTATTGCCTCCGGCTTCTTTCTTCCAGGCCACGGTAACGTCCACGTCAAAGAAACATTCCTCGTTAAACTTCAGGCTCAGGGTCAGGCTGTCCGCGGGGATCTTTTCCGCCAAGACCATGGCAAGGCCTTTCATGTTCAGGTCCTTTACCTGGCAATCGAGGTAATCACCGCGCCCTTCCCATTTTACCTTGGCGGGGGCGCATATGACCCAGCGCGGAATGGTCCGTTTTTGCCTTGAGTCAGGCGCTTGAATCTGTTTTGTTCTTTTAAAGAACCCAAACAAACCCATGTTAACCGCTTATTTTACGTTAACTATCAACCGCTTATCCTGAAAGAACTGAAACTCTTGTCGCTTTTCTTGCCCCCAAGGAACACCTGCGTCAATACCCACGTATAAACCTGGTTTTTTTCAAGCTTTGAAAGAGGGATATTGACCGGATAATCATCCAGCGTGACATTCTGTTTCAGGAACAAACTATCGGCGCTGGTAACATATCCCTTATACAGCTTGAACTCATAATAGTCTGTGTCTGCCTGGTCCCTCTTGACCCACCTGAATTCCAGCGTATCTTTCCCGGACAGATCGATGTTGTCCGTTGTAGGATAGAGCAGGTCCGGTCCGGGACGGGATTCCATTTCCCTGGCGACGAATGACCCTCCGAAAGACGAAGAAACACCCAAAAAGAAAATAAGAAAAAAAACAGCGCAGGCCTTAAGCATTACCTACCTCCTCTCGCAAGAACAATGCGCAAAAAAAAGGCTTATCATTGTCTATTTAATGGGCTGATTTATTGGCGAGATTCAAAGAATAGCTTGGGACAAAAGAAGTTAATGTCAACCGCGCTTATTACAACGCTTGGACCTATGAAAATATAATATTGATTATTCTCCCCGGTGTCAAGGTTTTTCTCTGGCGCGGTTCCTGAGGCATTATTTCTTACCCGTGCTCATCATAAAATCAACGACACGGTCGCTCACATTGTTCTGCTTGAGATAAGCAATGATCTCGGAATTAAGCTTATACACAGAATGCGTCCTCTCGATTTCCGAGATGATCACCGAGTCAGGCACGCCCTGAGAGGCCATATTCGCGATGCTGGTGAGCGCAAGATAATCGGGGTTGTTTGAAACATAACCCTTCTCCCCTTCATAATAATATACCTTCCCAGGGACAAAATCGTAATAATAGTAGTAAACGCGCTTGGGATAATAATATATCTTCTTATAATGGTAATACCCGCGCGGATAGTAGCGGTAATGCTTATAGTAACCGCTGTGGTGACGATCCCCATGGTCGTCATCATGGCCGCCCTTTTTGGCATATAGCCTTGCCGTATAGGCGGCAGACGCACGGTTAAAATAAATACCTCCTGTTAAAATAAGACAACACAAAAATATCAAACCGGCCTTAACCCTGGAATGAACGTTCATATCCCCTCCTTCTTGCATAGTCCGGGCCAACCGCGGCCCTTGCCTTCTCAATTGAAGCTTACTAATTATATTTATGATAACCTTATCAGGAAAAACTTGAAAGGGCACGGTTCTACTTTTTTTTGACTTATTTCGACATACTAAGGGTCGCGCCAATTCATCCCACAGAAAGTGGGATACTTGCCTATCCTTTAAGGCAAGGTGACAGATAGAATTGGGCGCTTCCGGCTTGCTTTTACGGCATAAAGGAGTATAATTTCAAAAGAAAATATCAAGGAGGCGCAAGATGAAAAAAATCGGCAAACCGGTTATATTACTTTCCTGTATCTTCTTCCTTTCAAGCGCCGCTCTCTATTCAGGGGATCTTTTTGCGCAAGAACTCAGGCAAAAACTGGTCATAGACAGAATGATCAGGAGTTATCTTGTCCATGTCCCTCCTTCGTATAACGGCAAGGCCCCTGTACCTCTCGTGATCGTCCTTCACGGCGGAGGGGGAAATGCCGAGCAGGCCAAGCAATGCACTTTATTCAGCGAAAAATCCGACAAAGAAGGCTTTATAGTGGTTTACCCGAACGGGACGGGGGTGCTGAAAAACCGTTTTCTTACCTGGAACGCGGGGAATTGCTGCGGATACGCCCTGGACAACAACGTGAACGACGTGCAATTCATACGCGCCATGCTTAAGAAACTGGAAAGGCAATTTAATATCGATCCCTTAAAGATCTACGCTACCGGGATATCCAACGGAGGAAAACTGGCTTACAGGCTGGCCTGCGAGCTTTCAGACGAAATAGCGGCTATTGCACCCGTGGCCGGTTCTCTTGACCTGCCGGACTGCCGGCCAAGGCATCCGGTATCGGTGGTAATTTTCCACGGCACGGCCGACGAGAACCTTCTCTATGAAGGAGGCGTGCCCAAAAAAATATATGACAATCACCCGCGCGTTGACAGCCCGGTCTCCTACGCTGTCTCCTTCTGGGTCAAACATAACGGCTGCTCAAACATTCCACAGAGAGAAGAAAAAGGAAATATCCTCCACGAGGTCTATTCGGAAGGCAGGGATGCCTCGGAGGTAGAGTTATACACGATCAAGGGAGGGACGCATTCCTGGCCGGGAGGCGTCAAATGGGCAAAAGACGCCCCGGAACCTACAAAAGAGATCTCGGCTACAGATGTTATGTGGGATTTTTTTATACGGCATCCAAAGAAGATTTCTCCGCGGATCCACGGAAGAAGAAAACATTTCTAAAATGAAAAGCGGGTAATTTAACCTTGTATCGCCTTGATAAAGGCAGCGACGACTTCCGGGTTGAATTGCGTCCCGGATTTTTTCTGTAATTCAACAATGGCCTGCTCTTTAGTCAAAGCAGCGCGGTATGAGCGGTCGGACGTCATGGCGTCATACGAGTCACAGACGCAGGCGATCTGCGCTAAAATATTTATCTGCCCGTTTTTGAGCTTATCGGGATATCCTGTCCCGTCATACCTCTCGTGGTGTGACCTGACCACTGCCAGAAAATCTTCGTCAAGGGAAATGGGTTTCAGGATCTCCTCTCCGATCGCCGGATGTTGCTGCACCAACCCCCATTCTTTTTCATCAAGCCTCGTTTTCTTATTCAATATATCCTCGTGGATACCAAGCTTGCCGATATCGTGCAGCTGCGCCGCCTCTTTCAACAATTCGGTCTTTTCAGCAGGCACTCCCAGCTCTTTCGCGGTCTTATACGCGTATTCTGCCACTCTGTCGGAATGCCCGGCCGTATACTTATCTTTTGCTTCCAGCCCGCGCACCAGCGCCTGGACTATGCGGTAAAAATACTCGTGCAGCTTCTTTCTTGAATCCATAAGATTTAACGCCATCTCATTAAAAGAATCTGCTAATTCCTTTATCTCGCCGCGGCCCTTCACCTTTACTTTATACGAAAGGTCGCCTTTTGAGATAGCGCGGGTCCCGGAAACAAGTTCCTTAACGGGCCTTGAGACCAACTGGGAAAACCATAATCCTAAAACGACGGCGGCCAGCACGCTGAACAAAGTAAGAAGGAGAAGCCTTCTATAAACCAGCCTCTGGAACCTGTATACATCCCCGGCAGAGACATCTATACCCAGGACCGCAACGGCCCTGCCTTCCTTATCAATGACCGGGGCATACCCCGACAATGTCGCGCCCCAGTAATCAACAGCAATGTGCTGATCGGCTGAAACCACCTCGAAGCCCTTAAGCAGTTCGGGCAGGCCTTGAGCGTCGTATTTTTCTCCCGGAAGGGCAAACGATTTTCTGCCGCTTGCCTCAAGCTCAGGGTCTTTGAGGTCAACTACAAATTGCAATACGCCTTCCCGCTCCGTCTTCTTCATAATATAAACATATTTCACAAGCGGGTTGGTCCTCTTTATAAGGGTAAGCCTTTCTTCTAATGTCCTGTAAGCCTGTGAATTGAGCCCGTCGGGGTTTAGAGGGACACCGGTGACGGAATCTGCATCCAGCATTAAAGAAGCGTTGCGTACGATCGCCTTTAATTGATCGGTAAGCCTCAAAAATTGCTGGCGCGAAGCTATTTCGTAAACAAATACGCTGTTTAAGCCGACGACGGCGAATAAAGCGGCGAGCATTGCCACGGTGACCTTTGTGCGGAAAGAATAGACGAAGCCGGGGATCCTTATCATATATCCATATCCACAAGATAAAAAAATAAGGGGCGGATCAAAGCCTCGGACATTTCGAACTTCTCCGCCCCCTACATCAACTTGCCAAACTTGTTGCCACTTCTGTAGCTGTTACCTACGTGCTGTGACTTTCCGAGGCCAATTACAGTATAGCACATAATATCAAATTTTCAAGGGGCAGAAATTTTTTTAAATCTTCTTGCTTTCAACGCAATTGCGGCCTTTTGATTTTGCCTCATACAAAGCCGCGTCTGCCGCTTCTACCACCCGCAAATAAGAAAAATTAGTCCCGGTCGGGTTTGCAGAACCGACGCCAGCGCTGACCGTAACAAACTGTCCTGCCTTGGAAGCGGGATGAGGTATTTTCGCATTTTCTACCGCCGCCCGGATCCTGTTCGCCATAGCGGTAGCTGCCGGCAGGTCGGTGTAAGCCAAGATCGCCACAAATTCTTCGCCTCCGTACCTGGCTATAAAGTCGCTGGCGCGGCGCGTGTTCTGCCTGATGATATCGGATACGGAACGCAGGCATGAATCGCCTGCCTGGTGCCCCATAGCATCGTTAAACGCCTTAAAATAATCCACGTCGAACATGATCACCGATATCGGCTGGCCGATACGCTTGCAGCGGTTCCATTCTATAAAGATGCGCTTATCAAAGAACCTGCGGTTTGCTACCCCGGTCAACCCGTCGCTGTTAGAAGAAATCAGCAGCTGGCGGTTTATTTTCTTCAGCTGGATATTTTGCAGGTATTCTTTCCGTAAGCTCGTCTCCAGGATGTATGCCGTGAACATCCCGATAAAATTCGCACCGCCCAAAAAAAACAGATTATTAATGATGATGTAAATGCGCGTGCCCACAACAATCGATGAGACAGCGTACAAAAGAAAGATCAACCACCCGCAGATACAGGCGAATACAAAACGTAATTTAAAGAACACATAACCCACAAAAATAACAAGGACGAGCCCCGCGTAATACAGTTCTTTCCCTGAACCCCGGGAAAGGATTATCATGGCTTGTATGAGGCTTGCCCCTAAAAGCACAAGGAAACTTATAAAACATTGGATATAATAATCTTTTTTGGAAATGTTGATGAAGATCAGGACAAAAGTGCCGAAAGGGAACACCAGAATGAAACGCAAAGCCCAGGCAATGTTCCTGATCTCCGGTATTATCCAGGGATCCAGGAAAGCGAAAATGGAAAACAAAAATAGCCCGCAGAAGATTGAAAAACTCGCCTGCTTTACGGTTTTCTTCCTGTAATACTGTAAAAATGTCCTTTCTTTAGACGCGGGGAAATTGGGGAATAACACGCGGTTGAACATAAAGCTTATCCCTCTCCTCTCACTCCGGTTAATCCTGTTTCCTGGTTACGAGCCTTCGCCCCAGGACCTTTGATATCAGGTATGGCGCGTAGAAAAGAAAGACGTAAAATGCGCCTGCTGCCGGAAAAATCCTTATGCCCTTAAAAAACAACACTTCCGCGAATCCGCCGTAGAGAAAAATAACCAGTAATACCAGCCACAGCCTTATTTTATAAAATAATATGCCGGCGATCAAGGTAATGACCGCGTAATATACCGAGATAGCGAACCAGTGTTCGAAAAATACGGGGTTCCGGGAGATCACGCCCGGCAGGATCTCACCGAAAATCAGCACAAATACCCACGCGACGATCCAGTAAATTTTTATGGTATTAAACATTGCGGGGCGCTTAATCGTAATAATCCTGCGGAAAAGTATATACTATCCGGGTTCCACTATCACGGACATCGAATATGCAAATAGACCTTCCCATAAAAAAAAGCAGCTTCGCATTATCCGGAGAAAATTGCATATCCCTGTGAGGATATTGCCCCGGGAGTAGATCTTTTTTTGCCAATTGCTGTCCGGACTCGTCAAAAACTGCCAAGGAATCACCAATGAGCCGCGCATGCATTTTCTTGTCGGAAGAAAAAACCGCGCTCTTCCTGCCAAGATAAGGATGATACATCCTGTCTTTTTCTTCCTTTGTAAGCCCGCTATAACTTACCCGTTTTTCCGCCCTTTCCGTTTTTAATCCTGAAGCATCGATGGCGGTTTCGCTCACCTGATATTTACCGGAACCCAGGACACTGACTTCTTTCAATATAAATGAATCTTTGCCTGCCGGCAGAAAAGAAATCATTCCCGGGCTTTCTTCCTGCGGCACGGACCACTCTATCAGGACGGACAGTTCAAGCGCGCAGTCCCCTTTTCCGCCGGTTTGTTTCAACAGGATCAATTTATAATTGCATGGGCGGCTGCGGTCAAAATCAAGTTGCGAGGCATGCGTACCCATCCATTTTTCAAGAGACCCCGCTTGCCTTACCCTGTACTTAAAAGGGATTTCCTGCCGGATAAAATAAATATTTTCTCCTTCGCCGGCCCAGGATGGATTAGATACATACACCTTCGCCCTGCCGGGGAAAAGTTCCCCAATTTTTAGAAAAGGATAGTTATAAGGGCTGCATCCCTGCAAAGATAAAATCACCGCAAAAAATATTAATAAGCCGGCCTTACCGTGCATTTTCATCCGCTCAAAAGTAATCCCGCTATAAACTTTCCTGGTTTTCTTCGAGTTTCTGCTTAGGATGCTCTATCCCCTGATATAAACCGCGCCCCTCTTTGTTCAGATTATCGAACGAATTTTCCCGGGCGGCCACACCTTTTTCCAGGTCATAACGTATCTTTCCCGCTAATTTGACGTCTATCTTCATCAATTTCTCTATGAGACCGTTGACTACTTCCGTATTATCCCGGATCTTATAAAAACAATAATAAAGCCTGTCTCTCGGATAATGCCTGCGCGGGTTAAGCTCGATGGCCTCGATATACGCCCTTAATGCCTCTTCAAACCTGCCTAATTTTTCGTATGCCAGCCCCATCGTAGAATACGCCTGGGCGAATTTCGGAAAAATGGCGATCGTTACCTGACAGGCGGCGATTGAATCCTCGAACCTGCCCAGCTGCCTTAGCGCGGCTGCCTTCTCCTGATACGCAGTCGCAAGCTCTGGATTAAATTCTATGGCCTTATCCAGCGGGCCGAGGGCCTTTTCAAATTCCTGCGCATCCGTATATGAAGCACCCAAGCCATAATAACAGAGGCCGGCAGATTTATTAGCTACCTTCAGGGCACGCCTGTAAGATTGCCTGGAGGCCTCAATATTGCCGCTTAATTGTTGGGCTACGGCAAGGTTGTGATAAAGAATAAATTCGCCATAGTTCACCTGGCCGGATTTGATCGGGTCCAATATTAACCTGGAAATTGCCTTTTCATAATACTGTGCGGCTTTTTTGGTATTGCCTATATGCAGGAACCAATCCCCCATAGTAAGATAAGACTCAAGGCCCAGGTTTTTCCAGCCTCTTTCCCGGGACAGGAAACCCGACCTCAGGCCGACAAAATTCACCATGAAGATGGTTATGAGCGCCGTCAGCGCGACTGAATAAATTACCTGCGCCAGGCCTATTATGACCGTTGTAAAGGCAAAACCCCTGCCTTTAAGCTTACCCGGATATTTAGCGATTATAAAAAGGGCGCTTGCGCCCAATATGATGGTTATCAACCCCAGAAAAGGAAGGATAAAAAGAAGTATCGCTACAATGAACCCCGTAATCGCAAGCTTTGAGACTTTCAAATCGACCTTGTCCGTTTCCATTTTTTTATTTTACCTCTCTCCATTCTCTTGTCAACCTTTAAAAGATGGACCAGTGCGTCCTGCTTGGCAGCGCCCAATTCTATCATTTGAATTGGCGCGACCCTTAGTGGGTATGTACCTTGGCCTATCGGAAGGCCAAGTACGCCCCTGTGGGCGAAAAAAGTCAGAAAAATATGGATTCCTGCCATTCACAATTCTTTTATTTACCTTGATAATATTATGGAAAGAAATAACAGAAAGGATAAATATGAGATACTTTGCTTTATCGTTGGCGCTGATTACTGTTCTGCTGTCCGGGTGCTCAAGCTATATGTTCCAGAGCGATAAGACCATGACCGTCACCCAGCCGATCTCAAAATCGGTATTTTCGGTATCTTTCTGCGGTAACGCCTATATGGCCTACAGGGACGCCGAAAAGTACGCCATGCAGCGGGCATGCGAATTAACGATTACAAAAGGGTTCACGCACTTTCTGGTCCTGGATAAATCCGACCGGTCGGAAATCTGCTCGTTAGGCGACAGGCCGAAAAGGCCTTATTCCCCCGGGATGGAAGAAGGTTATCCCGAAGCTGTCAGCGGCGAAGGCACACTGATGAGGCCAAACGTGACGCTAAAGATCCAGTGTTTCGGGAAAATGGACGCGCCCGCGGAAGCGATCGACGCGCAGAAATACCTGGATGAGAATTTTCCCGGCCTTAAGTTTAAATAATATGAAATTTTTGAAAACGCTTTCAGATTTTTTCGATTTTACCTTGATTTTCAAAAAAAATGTTGCATATTTTATATATAAGCGTTTATTCACTTTTGAACAAAGGAGAATAAGCGAGATAGCGCAAGCTAAAAAGGCCTATCACCTACAATAAACCCCGACAATATCGGGGTTTTTTGTTTGTGGCCAGCGCGGGAAAAAAAAAATGAAAAGATCTACCGGAGTTTTTGATTTCCTGGCAATAGGGATTGCCGTTGTGCTGATCGGCGGCTGCGCAACCTGCCCCAGGACGCCATACCGCAAAGAACTGACTAATGACCCGAAGCTCGAAGAAGCGCAGACAAGCTATAAAAAAACCACCTACTGGATAGATAAAGGCGATTGCGCGGTTTACCCTTTCCAGGCAAAAGAAAATTACGCGAAAGCGGAATCTTACCTTTCCGATACTATTTTTAAACTGAAACGGCTGGGGAGCGATAACAATATAGATGTCAGCGAAGAAGTGGAATATTGCGAAAGGCTTAAGAGTAAATTAGACGTAAATATCGGCTACGCGGACAAGGAAATGCTTCCCCCTTAGCCCTTAAGGAGCGTTCCAGCCGGTTATTCAGCCGCTATTTACAGCAGGTCCCGCAGGAAGAGGAACTAGCGATCTTGGACACGATCCAGGTAATAATAAACAGGGACACGGCGATAAAAATTACCAGATTGTCTGCCCAAGGCAAAACGTCAAATGCCGCGGCAAGAAGCAGGATAAGCGCGGCTCCTCTGAGTATTGGATAGCAGATACAAGTGTTTTTTCCCACATGCCCTCCCTGCCCACAAGGGGCGCACCTACTTTATAGCGAAGAAAGAATCTCTTCATAAACGTCAAACACCTTTTCACATTCCATGTGTAAAAAATGCCCGACGTCCTTGATGATCCTGAGCTCGCAATTGGGGATCTGCGTAGCAAGGAATTTTACGTCTTCCAGGTCTATAATCGTATCGTTCTCTCCGTTAAGCAGGATAGTCTGCGCCTTGATGTCCTTGAGGCTCACCAGGTCGCTCAGCCTCTTGGAAGAAATAACGAATAACCCATGCTCATAAAAGGCGCGGATATTATCTTCCGTCATCGAGCGGAATTGCCTGACGATCGTGTCCTTTATCCTTTGAGGAAGGTCCTTGCCGAAGCCGCTTATGATAATTTCAGCCATTTTATCGCGGTTATTCATATCTAAGGCAGCCCCCTGCTCGATGGTCTCAACCATCGCCTTGTTGGGCTTCGTGCCGAGGCTGGCTAAGATCAGTTTCCTGACCCTTTGGGGGTACTTGGAGGCAAAGGCTACCGCGATGACCCCGCCCCACGAAGCGGCGCACAGGGCCGCGTCATTCTTTGTGCCTGTTTCCTCTATCACTGTTTTAAGTATATCAACCTGCTCCTCAAAGGTGATCTTATCCGGGCCGGATACCACCTTGGCCTTGCCCTGGTTCGGGAAATCAAAGATCGTTATCCTGTAATCGCGCGAGAACCTGGCGACAAAAGACTGCCACATTGCCATAGACTGCTGTATGCCGTTAACGCATATGATATGCGGCCCGTTATTCTCATACACCCTCACGGGGATCAAGAACCGCCCGATCTTTAAGGTTTTTTTAGAGCGCAGGGACTGGGTTTCCTGCTCCCTAACCATGGCTTCGTTGAGGTACTGATTTGACATGATCATTGCTGACTCCTATCTCGCATTGATTGACTGGTGATCCAAGCACTTACTATTCTATACAACAGTTTATTGCGGTTTCCAATAGGGGCTTTCCGCTTTCTATTGACTTAGTTCTACCGTTCTATCCCGTGACACCTGAGGCATTCCAAATATATCGCCCGGTTTATCTCAAGCGTGTCCTTCAGCCCGGTATTAGCGCCCGCGGAAACCTGCCGCGCCCTTTCCGAACAGAGGTTCCTTACCCTTGCCGGCCTGATCAGGAGCCAGTAGAAAGCGAATATGGAAAATAAGATCAACACCCATATTGCCGATATTAAAAACCATTTCTGGATATTGGTCATTCTATCTCTCCCTTATTTACCTATCATTATTTCCAGAGGATCTTAGCGGGATTTCTTAATGGTATCCGGCTATAGCGGTATTTTGAATACCCCACCATCATAGCCGCGCCGGCTGTTGCCCGGCTGGATAAACCCACGAATTTTCTCACATCTTCCGACATATTGACCGCCATGCTTACATACCCTGCCCAACACGCCCCCAGGCCAAAACCAAAGGCAGCAAGTTCTAAGTAAGCAGCGGAAATCGTGCATGACTGTGGCACTAGCGGGTCGTCCTTTAGCCCATAGGCAATAACAACACAGGGCGCGCCGCGGCAGATCATATCCTCGCCGTTTTTCCAGGATTCAACAAGCCGGTCAAAATGCAGCGCCTCCGCCAACGGAGATTTGGCCTTCAAGAGCCCTTCCATCCAGTCCGCAACCAGTCCGGCCAGCTCACGCACCTTTTCCTTCCCCATTATGACGGCCCAATTAACCGGCTGCCGGTTAATCCCGGAGGGTGCGAACCTTGCGGTATCCAAAATCTTCTCTATTGATTTCTTTTCTACCGGCTCGTCTTTATATAAACGGATGGAGCGCCGGCCTTTTAAAAACAGCTCAACTTGCTCCGGTGTCGGCAGCTTGGCATGCTCAAGCCGCAGTGAATCTTCTACGCTCATCGTGGAAAGCTTGATGGAGCCGGGCGGGCAAAACGCGAAACAGTAGCCGCAACTGATACAAATATCGCCGCCACCCGGTATAAATTCCGGCACACGTTCCTTTTCATTCATCTTTAAGATTTTAACAGGGCAGATCTCCACGCATCTTGCGTCGCCCTTACAGGTCTTCTTGTCAACCGTTATTGTCACCATATTATAATTACGCCTCCGTTATCCTTCAATTATACATCAAGAAGACCAAAATTTCTCCCATTATTTATGGTCTTGAAAGCTTAAAAAAGTTAAACAATTTGTAGATTATCAGGATGATCAATCCGTAAAAGCTCACCCTGAACAAAAAAGAAGCAACGACATTTGCCTTTTTTAAAATATTGATATCCTGCACGTAAATGACCTTACAGGCACCGGCTCCGGAGCCTGATTTTTCCACTCCGCTGTTCCAGGCATACTCTGAGGCATCATAAATATCCGGCTTGCTTATGAGCGTGGCTTTAACATTGACCAGTTGGCCTTTAATATTAACCTGATCTCCTACTACAAGTGACCCGGCCTTCCTTTCTATGGCAGGATCACTGATCAATAAATGATTATTGGAAAATTCTTCCCAGTTAAGGCTGACGTCGCCGAACCATTGGACATAACACCAGCGGCAGTCCTGGGAGAACTTAAGCGAATTATTTTTATAAAGCCCTCCGGAAACGTTGCTTCCCCAGATCATGCACAGGTCATAAGGGAATACCTTCTCGAATTTTCCTAAGCTGAATATCTTATAATTCATCTTGCTTACGATCAGGCCGCTGACCTCATAATCATAAAGCGGGGTAAGCTCAAAGGAATATCCGCCTTTCTTGAACCTGATGAGCGGGGCATTACCGGCCTTCTGCTGCCGGGGCTGCGCCAGTAACTCGGGAGAGATATCCTTTACGCTTCTGTAATTATTGCGGGCAAAAAAGGTTATTGCCAGAATGAGGAGTAGAAATAAAAAAAGATATTTCTTAACAAAAAATCCGGCTTCGGAGAACATATCTTTTAAAGAAATAGGGACAGCGGCCATTTTTTACAAAAAATGGCCGCTGTCCCTATTTGTTATTTCTTCTTACCGAGCAAGAAGTAAAGGATCATGCCGAGCAAAGGGAGAAGTATAATAAGGATGATCCAGAGCGCTTTTTTACCCGTGTCTTTGGCGCTCTTCAACAGGTCCACGATCGCAATGATGTCCAAAACCAGGACTGCCAGACCCAACAATGGCCCCATATCCCCTCCTTTTTAAAAATGTCTGCTGCCTCTATCTCTTATTTTTCGACAAACCCTTTAATATCCCGTCGGATTCCCGGCTGAAGCTGCTCTTTGGCATACCCGACCCTCACTATAAATTGGACGGGTTTCTTAAGCCCAAGCTTATCCTGCAGCTGCTCTTTCCAGGGAGATTCTTCCATTAATTGAGACATAGGGTGAAACGCGACCTTTAATTCCGTGGCCTTGAGTTCAAAACGCTGCAATTCTCTTCCTGCCATGAGCAAAGCGGCAACGCCTGAATTTTCGCTGGTTATAACCACGAAGCCGGAACAATTATTTACCTGCTTGACAACGTTCCTGACGCCCGTTTCGCGGAACGAAGGCGAAAGGGCGCTTTCTTTACCCATAAAAGTATGCCAGAAAAATCCTTCTATCGTTGAAAGGCCGAGCGCTTCGGCAGTTAAACCGTCGCCTTTTGCCTTGGCTTCTGAACTTGAAAATCTCAACCATTGCGCCAGCTCATTCTGCTTTGCATCATTGAACGCCTGCTTTTTGTTGGCCTCTACCAGACTTTCTGCTATCCACTTCCCCTCTTTGCCTGCCTTCGGGAAATAAAAGAAATGGTCCGGGAGAAGGGCTTTAAATTCTTCCAGGTCATCTGGGCTCAAATCCGCTTTTTTATAGGGACGCCTGTCAGTAACCCGCTTTCTCATCATGTCCAAGGCAATATCAATGGAGGATGATTCTTTCTTGATAAGCTTGACCCTTAATATATCAGTTTCCTTGGGACTGGCAGCCAGAATGTTAACCTGGGCATTAAATCCGAATGCGGCTACCGCCTGTTCCAGATTTTCCCAAAAAGCGCCCAGGGAAAGCAAAAGCTCTCTTCCTTCAGGATCCACTTCAGGGAGCCGTCTTGAAGGGTCTGCCTGAACAATAAATTCTGAATCCGAAAGGATCTTTATTTTCCAGGGCTGGGTATTATGTGAGCTGGGAGCAAGGCCGGCGTAAGTAATGAGCTCGGCCAAGTCCTGCGGGATGCCGGGTTGCTCCCCTTCGCTTGCCCGAGGCTGGCGGCTCTGCCGCCCTACAGCCGCACAGCCGGACAGAACAGCGGCTAAAACTAAAAAGGCACAAATGCTAAAAGATATTTTCACTTTTTCTTTCCTCCGGGTATCCCGGATCGTCTCCGGCTTTTTCTATTTATCAGGCCCGAGCGCGTTAGTCAAGAAACCAAATGGCTCGGTTATATCGAAATACAATGTCTTTTCTTCTCCTGAAGGCATAAGCTGAATATCCATCTTATCGTAAGACCTGCCATTCTCGTGGAGCAAGGATTGCTTGATAAGCTTCCAATCTTTCCCTCTTGCCCCGAATTTCCCGGAAAGATATTCATATTCCTGGCCTATACTCTTGCTATAATCACCGATATATTTGATAATGATTGCCTGCCCGATGCTTGAGCCATCCCTGTTTTCTTCGGCTACTGTACAGCTTTGATGGAAACTTATTCCTTCCCCGTAAGCAAAATTGGATAAACACACAAGCGCGATAAACGCCAATGGAATGATCTTTTTCATTTCATACGCTCCGTTTATTTTTTAGATGACTTGCTTTTTCTTCTTTTTTTCTTATGCCTTGCCTTCACAATAAGGCACAGATGTTTGGCAATAGACGCCATCCTGCCGTTCTCATAAGGGAATTCCCTGCAATGGCGCGGTTTTAAATTGTAATCAATTTTATGGATAGCGCAAAGCCCGTCACGGGTCATAAACGAGCACGGGTCATCATCAACGCTGGTGCCGACCCTGTATCCGGAAGGATACCTGCCGTCTTTTTCCAGATGGAAGAAATCTCCGCCCTTTATCCCCAGGGCAAGTATTTTCTTGGCCTCACCAAGGTCAACCCACGCTCCCAAGCGGCAGCATTCCGACGGCAAGCTGCATTTATGGCACTCCACTTTCTTATGCTTTTTCATATACCCCGCTTTCTCTCCCCCTGTCACCTCGGTTAGTCGTATTATATTCTT
>Ga0265297_10007393_pt1 | contig 15254 bp, 18 predicted proteins | sample Munlanlwell13791_FD_192502 | JGI IMG/M metagenome (GOLD analysis project Ga0265297, IMG submission 192502) | Leachate microbial communities from a municipal landfill in Southern Ontario, Canada - Leachate well 137-91 | ecosystem: Engineered > Solid waste > Landfill > Unclassified | place... | reverse complement strand
GGATCAACAATGACGGGATATACAGCCGTATCAAGAAACTTCTGATCAACAGTAACACGAAGGATGTTTGTAGTCGCGTCAACATTAAAGGTCGCCCAAATGCTCTTACCTATGGCATCGGTTACTTTTATCCTATAAATATGGAAAGCTTTGCCGCTATTATAATTATACTGGCCTAATACATAATCCCGCTTGGTTGAATGGTAAGCAACACAAGAATCAACAACATTTTCTGGCCGGAAATGACCAGCCTTTATCTCCGCTTCCGTCAATGCTGGCTGGGGGATAAAATCCAACCCCTTTGTTTGAAGCGTAAAATCAATGGTATTGGATTTCGGCTTCTGTTTAAGGATAATCTCAAATTCATAGCCGCCTTCAGGATATTCCTCACATACAGGCTGCTCATAATATTGAGCCTTGACCTTACTTTTTTCCCATGAAATCAAACCATCCTTCATGGTAATAGTGGCAGATTCTAATGGGGCAGGGTCAACAAGGCGTACTGACAGGTTTACCTCATTGTCCCAACGCATGAATTTAGTCTGCGGATAGAAAGTGGAGGGCTGCTTCGAGTCCCCCACCTCTACCTTTAAGCGGTCTGTTATTGCTGCCTCTGTGATTTGAGGAGACAAGAAATAAGTATTATCTGCGAATGATAAACCAGCCATTTTTATGCCTTCTTAAATAACCCTGTTGTATTAAAGAATGTTACCAATTTTGCCACAACCTTCTCAACAATAGGCCATATCTCCGCCACATTAGTATAAGAAGCTTCAACTATCTCCCTAACTAATGCTAATTTGGCCGCTCCCTGCCCACTTGTGGGAATTAATTCCTCAATTTGTTTTATCAACGTGATTAATGTTGGAAGCATCTGAACAACCGCTAAAAATGTTTTCATTTTTATTCCTCCTTTTAAACAATCGTTTAAATATTTTAGCCAACCATATATCCCAATCACATACAAAGGATTTGGAAAGCATCCATACTCTATCCTTTTTATATTTGAGCATTACCCGCCTTCTCAATTTTATGCCCAACACCAATAGAGGAAACACCCGAACTTATTGCATACACACCAGCACCTATCAATGCAAGGGCGTTGTCAATATCCATTTCCGGCAATCCCTGGTCAGGAAACATAATACCCAACATACCCACAATCCCTGTAATGATAGTCCCAAATCCAACAAGTGCCTTACCTACTCCCCCTGCATATGTCTTTTTCCCATCCAACTTACGCCCAAGCCATTGCAGTATTTTGGTGACAAACCAATTCTTCATCACTCTCCCCCTATTACTTCCTCCCACCCATTGTTATGGAATAATGGTTTCCATCATGTCTCAAACCATCCTCCTTTGGCCCATTACCACCCCAAAAACAATCAGGATGCAACCCCTCCCAAAACACTCCAAACACCCTATGACTTTCTGTCATGGCAAGGTATTTACCATCCTTACATAAATCTATGTCGATGGCCAATCCATCATAATGTAGGCTATTTTTCATATGCCTCAAGCCATCCTTACCAATCATAGGTTCATAACCATCAGCAATCATCCTATTAAGTAATTTTGCCACACACTTGGTAAACAATCTCCTTTTATCCCCAAGCTCACTCATCCTTCTCTAATTCCTCCTTCCTCACAGAGAACCTACAATGTTGAACCATTGTTGGATGGTTTGGACATTCCTCATGCTTACCATGTTCGCAGGAACAATCATGAATACTACAATAAGCCTCTGAATATATTATTAACATAAAACCTCCAACATGGTTATAAATGGGGAGGAAAGTTTCCTGGGCCAAGAAACCTCCCTCCCCTACCTAAGACGCAGGAGGAGGAAGTAGCTACGCTTAGGAACTGTGGTTCTGACCTATTCCTGTAAGGAACCCAGCTGTGTACGGATGGTGAAATTCATAACCACATTCAGTTAAGAATTCCTCTGATGTTCCATCTATCCTACCACCCTGTGTTCCCGCAGCAGCCTGCTTCGCATCCCCTTCACCATAAAACTGGGTATCGGATATATACTTATAAGCCATGTTTTCCGGCTCAAATATAACCATCGCATACCTCAAAGAGGATTCGATGCTAAAAAGGGGATGTGTTTTCAAATGTATTACACCAAACGGTGTAACCCATTCAGTAACATTAATCCCATATGACTTGGTTGTGCTTGTCATGGTAAAATGGGAACCCGCCTCTGCCAATTTATTTATGCCAAGCAGGGCGCCACTTCCACATACCGCAAGCTTTTCCTGCCTACCATACCTAAATAGGATTTCAAGATAGTAATCAAGGAATGTACCTCCACCACCATCATCTGTCCAATTCTTACCATGGTAAGTAGCATTAAGGGTAAAGTCGCTAACGCAGGATGGATTATTCTCTTTTATATAAGGAATAAGCCCCTGCGAAGTTCTCTCAGGTTTTCCATTATCCCCTGTGCTACTTGTCCTAATTCCAAAAAGCGCAGATTTTTCCATTTCAATTCCTTGGAGTTCCAACGCTTCACGCTTCATCTCCTTATAGGTATCACCTGTACGGAGTCTGGTTAACCTTGCAGTTCTGGTTATATTCAAAGGTGTGCGGAATATTTGGGTATAATTGTAATACTCCACAGGGTCATATGAAATAGCCGACGGCATTGCCGCACCTTCTGAATTGATGTTACCAATTATCAACACCCTATCCACATTAGCGATGGTGTTACCATATCCACTATTATCATCAGCCTCAAGTAATTTTACCTGAATATATGAGGATGCTCCATTAAGGGCCCTCCCTGTTACTTTAGCAACCACATCAACAGTCGGGTCGGATTCATCCTTCAATAATATTTGATGCCCAATCCTAAACTGCTTGCAGCTCGTTTCAGCCATCTTAACATACAACACATCACCAGCCACACCACCGCTAACATATGCTGTACTTAGAATGGAGTCTGTATATGTGCCAGTAATCGCACCAGCCTGATCGGGAAGGTTCTTTGTCCACCAATGAAAAATAGGTGAATCAACCTTCTCCTTCTTCATCTTACTTTGAATGGCGGTCAAAGGCATACTACCATTCGGATAGAGATAAAGCATCGCCTCTCTCCAATTTTCCGGCATCTGGTTTGTAACCCAATCACCGGTGCCCCTCATTCCAAGAAATGCTGCCATAATTTATTTACTCCTTTCCTTTAAGTTAGCTTATGTTAAAATTTAACTAAAGCTAATTTTTTTACCAAGACAACAATAGTTTGTATAAGAACGATACAACCACAGTTTTAGCTCCATTCATCGTGCCAGCAGGAGTATATAGGCCATACGTCTTGCTAAATGTTCCAAGGTCATCCAGACCATCAAACACACCTTTTATCAAACGGTCATATTTAGCGCCAATAGGTGCCTGTAAACCAAGAGCAGGACCATATCCAATCGCCACCTTATCATCCGTGGTTGTTACAGTTCCACCTGTGAGGGCCCACGTTGCGCTCACAACCTTCGCAAATGCCTTGGCTCCATCAAACGAACCTGCACCTGTTATTGCAATAACATCACTAATGTTATCACCATTCTGGTCCTGACCAACAATGGTAACAGTCCCACCTGTTATTGTTGCATTGGCGTCTGTTACCACAGCCCTCATTGTCCTTGGACAATCCGGCTGAGCCGCAACCGTCAAGGCACCAAGAGTCAGCGTTGATATGGAAACATCTGTAACAATAGTACATGCACCCGCATTTGCCGCAGCCACAACAGGCTTCGCAAAATTAGCTTGTCCAACCATATGTAAGACTTTAGGAGTTGTATCCATTAGTCCTCCTTTCCTTCACCTTTTAAAATAGGTTTTGCATAATTCCCTGCATATATTGTATATGCAGGAACGTCCTTGGTAACAACACTACCTGCTCCAACCATACTCCCTTCACCAATGGTAACACCACATACGACAGTTACCCCTGCACCAAGCGCAGCTCCACTCTTGACAGTGGTACTTTCCCACTCCGATTCATCAGAGGGTGGATATCTATCATTCGTGAAGGTTACACGAGGGCCTATCCACGCATTGTCCTCAATAGTAACCCCCTTTGGTATGAAGCTCATAGCACCTATCCTCACACCTTCTCCAATATGGACATCAGGACCTATCTCTGAAAACATTCCAACTGACACGCCTTTTCCAAGGATAGCAGTTTTATAGATATTGCACGGATGCCATACTTTAACCCCCTTCCTTCTCCAATCAAACCACCTAAACAACCTCCATATCATCGCAGGACCTCCTCATAAACTTCAATCATTCCCTTGGCCGTCTCTGAGATATCATGGACAGGTTCTGTCTCCCTTGGAGTGATTTGACCAGATAAAATCTGGTACATCAATTCCGCCCCCTCCACCTGACTTCCTTCCGGCAGCCAAAAGTCTGAATAAGGATTGCCAGCATATGAAATGGTTTTACACCCACACGCCTTTGCCTCTAAACATAAACGGTTAAAATCCCCATACTTAACAAGCCCCACATAATAATCAATGGAGCAAAACACATTGCGTAATTCCTCATGACTAAACACCCTCGGACTAATATGGCAAGCATATGATGCTCCATTTCTATTAACCAGCGGAAAAAACCACCTGTGTACATCTGTGGGTAAATATGCCACATGCAAACAAGCCCCTGGAAGTCTTGGATAAATCCAAGGCCACATAATGAACAAATCAAGAGGCCATTTTATATAATGAGCATTTTCGCAAGAGAACAAACTTGGCTTACCTGCAAACATACCCGCACTCTGTATAGGTTTCCAAAACGACCTATCAACGCCAAGAGGAATACAATGTACCTTTCTTCCCTTATCACATAAACTCTGCCAAATTGCCTGATGCCTCGGCCAAAAAGTAACCAATGCGTCTGCGTGCTGCAACCAATATTGGATTAGCATCCATCCATCACCTGCACCATACTTCCCACTATGCCCCTCCTCCACACTGCTCTGAAATACATGCTCTGGGGTGCCATGCCCAATCCACACAATCTTGGGATTTTTGATTTTAGCCCTCATACTATCAGGGAAATGAGTATGCGCAACGTGGATATCAGCATCCTCTGCCTGCGCATACTTACTTCCATCTGATAAATCAATAAGGATTGAATCAAGCCCAAGGGCCTTTTCCGCCCCACATATACTTTCAGCGACCCTATTCATACCACTTCGATTATAGGCTGTCCAATGTGCTACTTTCATCCTTACCTCTCCTCCTCCTTCTTGTTATTATTATTTACCCACTATGTGTAGACACAGCCGCACTTGCAATGTTTGACGCATAACTTGTGGACGCACTCAAAGCCTCACTACAAATAGCGGAGGCATAACTAATAACCGTGCTATCCACCCTACTTGTCTCACTCGCCGCCGCAGATGCTGCACTTCCAGCAGCTGACACCGCATGACTGGTAGCATCTGTTAACCCTGCAACAGCTCCAGACGACGACACACTATCAATTCTTGATTGGGTAGCAGAAGGAATGCCCTTACCGCGAGCAAAGTCATATAAAACTTTATCCAAACTTGCCATTGCCCTACCTCCTTGTGCATCTGCACATTATAAAATTGTGTCCAAAATCTCCTTCGTAATACCAGTCGGCCCACTCTGGCCCCCTCCCCGTGCTGGCGTTCCCGAAGGGGGGAAGCCTGGGGACTGCTGCACATTCTGCTGCACATTCTGTGCATTCTGCACGCCCTTGTTTAATCCCAGACGCATTCTAACTTCTGGGCCCAACTTACCAACCAACCCTTGCAAACTAAGACCAGGCTCCTTGGCAGCTATCTCATTCGCCACATAACCCACAAATGAACTATATGGGACTAAGTCACCATTTTTATTATAAAACTCCCCAATAACATTCCTTAACGCAACCTGCTGGTCAGTTATGTTCATAACCATGGATGGGATATCCCTCAATAACTGTTCTCTTCCAGACCCCATCAACTTTTCATACGCTACGGCTGTTACATATTCCACAACACCTGTCATAAAGGTATTGAATCCATCCTTCGAATCCAACATCTTATCCAATTCTTCCTCTGTTGCCACAAACTCAATAGGCCCACTCCTCTGCACACCCTGTGCATCCTGTGCACCCTGTGCATGCTGCACCTGCTGCTGAATAGGCTGTTGAACAGGTTGCTCCTGTTTCTCACCCTCTCCCTTCTTTTCACCATCAGGTGTGGGTGCGACCGGCCCTGTTACAGCTTTCACCAATTCTTTCCGAAGGGACTCATTTATAGCCATCAATTCCTGATAGCTCATTGCCCCCTGTGCAGACTTGTCAACAACGTCCATTGCCTGTACCTGCTGTACCTGCTGTACCTGCTGCGCAGGTTCTTGCCCCTGCACCTGCCCCTGCACTTCTTGTGCAGGTTCCTGTTTCTGCTCCTGTGCAGGTTCCTGTGCATCCTGCGCATTTGAAGAAGCAGGAGTCTCCTGCCCAACAACAACAGGTTCTATCTGACCCTGGTCAGCATCACTATTGGGCTTCTGAATCTCCACTCCTATTGTTTCCAACATATCACTAACTTCATTCATCTTCTCCTCCTTGTTGTTTAACCAAAATCATATCAAATGGGAGACGTAAAAATAATTCATGCTCCCCCAACGCACCCTGATTCCTTAAAATCTGCCCAGGTTCCTTCATTGGGTCAATTCTATCATTTTCCCCTGACAATAGTAACGACCTCAATCTTATGGTTTCCGCAATTTCCTTCCAAATCGGCCCTTTTACAAACTCCTCAACTTCCCCTCTTGAAAAAAATACATCCTCATTCATCATCCAACCTCCCCAATTGGAATCATGTTGCCAGCCTGTACCTGTTCTGCAACAACCTCATCTGGCAAAACCTTTGGTGCAATATTCCCACCCTTCTTCACAAACTCATTTACATCTTTTGCCCCCATTAAACGTGCAATATGAAGGAAAATTCTCACCATGTCAAACTGCTGCCCAACCAACGGATTTTGTGCCATGATTTGATATACTTCCAACCACCCATCCACATTTGACCCATCTGGGACGCTCCCATCCTTCATAACAACATCATAATCAATGGCCAATTTTAATGGATCAACCTCAACCTTGTTTGCATCAACCCCATATTCCTTCATCAACAATTCCTGCCACCTACCACTAACTGTTACATACAAATTTTTGGACATTAACTGTTGGGTATGACTTGCTAACATGTATGACAAATCCCCAATCGCTTGCAAACTAACAAGCCTTGCACTTTTCGCCAGCCTTGACAACGCCCCACTCATCGTTCCACGGCTCTCAGTCGCACTTACCCTCTCAGAAGTCCTTCTCGCAATGCCCATTACAATATCAGCACTTCCTGAAACATCTTTCATTAAATTGGTTAAATACACACTATCCTGAATATGTTGTTTGGTAACATCATTAACCTGTAATTGATAAACAGCATCCTTCACACCCTTCCCCCATGCTGCTCTCCTCAACCTCACAAGCTTCCCAGGGGCTGGGTCTGTTAAATCAGGAACGTTTATCAAACTTGGGTCCACAATTAACATATCATTGATGGATTTTCGCACATTCGTAACATGGCTATTAACCATCCAATCAAGTGTCGTTTGTAATCCTTGCACAACTTCCAACCTAGAAACAGGCGACACACTATACCCATCACTATCAGGGGCACCTGTTACAATCGGAAACATATTATGATTCAAAGCCATAGGCTTCGCTACACAAACAACCTTATCTGCGGCCAGTCCAAACAACCACTTTTCCGGATATTCCCCACTTCCAATTCCCAATTCCTCTGGAATCAGATTAACATACATATAAATAACATCAATAGGCCTTGTTGTCTGTCCAACCAAATTCGAGGAATCATACCTATCATACCGCCCACTATCACTTTTTTCCTTATTAAACTGTGAATAGCCAGCCTCCCCTGCAATATCCTTCAAATATTTAACATTAAATAATGATGCGTCCTGCTTCTCCGTCTCCAATAATTTTATATAATTGGTTGAATCAATCCACCCAACAAACTCCCCCTTCTGCGGCTCATGAATCGGTACTGTTGGGTCTGGGAGGAAATGGTAAGGGTCAATATTCCTCAATATGTTCCCCTCATACAACACAGCATCCTCAAACTCAACCCTCTGCCCCCCACCACCCATGAAGTTGCCAAACATATTTGAAAACCATCCATTATCTTGCACAACAGCTTTTTTCCCATATGTCTTACTCCAAACAGGGGCCAATGCACCAAACCCATATGCAAAACAATCCCTGAAGAAAGTGTGCAAATTTAAAGCCATTTTGGCTTTTATTGTCTGCACCTCTATAATCTTCTCCAACAATGCAGCCCCAACAATATCCTCCGGCCCAACCCCATCATACCTGAATATTGGGTATTCAGTAAAGGCATTCATCATATATGTTAATAATGTTTCAAGGGTGGCATATGAAAAGGGAATAACTATTGGAACAGCTTTCCTACTATCCTTCTCCTTCACGTCCTCCTCCGCCTCATTCAACGGAATAAATGCTGTTAAGGACCTATCAATCTTTTTCCAAGTCTCATACCTCTTTGAAATTTCCCCACTACTTTCAAGCAATCTTCCCCACAAAAAGGTAACAATCTTCTTATGCAACTCCCCATCTGGCCTCAAATTAAGTCCATTTGGATATGTATATCCAAGGTCCCCCATAACATTTATTGACGAATTTGGGTTGGGGTCTAAAATATAAGGCATCTTGAATCCCCCTAATCTACAAGTTATCTCATGTTAAATATTAACATAAGCTAATCAAACACATCTCCAACTTTTGATAACAGGCTCATATTCATCATGCAAAGCATCAAATACCCCCTCTGCATCATACTCCAATTCATCCTCCCCTGTTAAATACAATTCCCCCACTTCCAACATCTCCACAATATATGCAAGGGCATCCATGATGTCCCACATCTTACTTCTTGGATATGATAATAACTGTAATTCCAATGGAATACAAACATTTTTATTATGTCTAACAAGACCAAGGCGATATAATGGAATCAAAGCGGCAACTCTCTCCTCTTTACTTTTTGCATCCTTCCCACCCCTCGCCTTCAACTCAACCAAATCATAAAACTTTCTCCTTCTAATCATCTCCGTTTTCCATGGATACGTAATAAACTCATTTAATGACGTAACTTCAAGCCCAATAACCCTCGCACCCAACCTATCCGCCATACTAAATGCCACATCCATCTGCTCGTCAGGATGGAACCTCCCCGACACAATATCCCTAACATAAACACAGGGCGTCTTGCTATCCACACCAACTCCAACAACCGCCGTTTCATCTGATGTACTACTGGTTGTCTTTGCAGGGTCAACAATCACTATATTTATAATTGGGTCCTTACTTGCCCTCAAATCAAGTTCACTATACTCCTTAAAATATTCCGCCTTAAATTTCCTATCCTTCTCACTCTGTGGAATACCAAGATACTCCCTACAAAAGCTATCAAGAAGTCCCTGCTTCTCATAGGAATTGGCCAACCCCCTAATTTCATCAGTCGTCATAAAATCAGGCCAATTTGAATTCATATTTCCATCACACAAAGCAAGATGCGCATGGACCCATGTATCATCATCCATCAAATTTTGCAGCAAACTATCCTCATGCAACAACGTCCCAATCACAACAATCTTCCAATTTTTACTTGCCCTATCAATGGAACCCATCACATCTTCAAAAAACCACTTTTTCAAAATCATCCTTCTATCAGGATTTTTAACCCCTTCACTATCCTCCAAATCATCAACAATAATTAAATCTGGGCGATTATCTCCAAATAAAATCCCTCTCACTTGCTGCCCACTTCCCCTCGGCATAACCGCCGTACCACTATCTGTAATCCACATTTCCTTACTAAAGGAATCACTCTTAACATTTCCAAAAATCTTTTTAATCACATCATTTGAAATTAATTCCCTCTTTAAATTCTCCCCCTGCATAACAGCCTGTGTTGCTGTGTTACTAATTAACACAACAAACTTCTTTTCCCTAAAAAGAATTCTTTTTGCAGGGTATGCCATATTACATATACTCGTTTTTCCCCAACCTCTCGGAGCCACAATCGCACATTTCTGTATGGAATCATCATCAATGATTTTAAAAATAGCATCATGTAATGATGAAAATTTCCTATAAAACCTATTCGGAAACAAAACACCAGCTGTTGTCTTTGTGGAAAGGAAGCATTGAGCCATCAATGCCTTCACTTCCTCCCTCAAATTATCTCCCACTTCCCAACACCCTCCAAAAGACGCCCCAGAGGGATAAAAATGATTGGACACCAATCACTCCAATAATCCCTCTTATAATCCATTTCCACCAATCAAGCCTTTCCTTCTCCATGCAACCCTTTGCCTTGCCAACAGCAGCATCAACCGCCATGGCTTTTTCAATCCCTGAAAATCTTTCCAAACAATGTACCCTATGTAGGTTAAAATCATTCTTTAAAACATCCAATCTATCTCCAACGGATACAAATCCATTGTCAATCCTCTCCAACAAAACCTTAAATTCTGCATCCATATTCTATAATCCCATTTTTATTAGTATTGGTAAAAGACCACATATTGGTATGTATCCCCATTATCATTTACAACATTATTTGTTCCAACTTTGAACCCATTTGTTGAAAAGCTTTGAATGAAATTGGTATAAACAGCAGAGGAGCCTGCGTGCATGACCCAGGACTGGTCACCAGTCTGATTATTTGTCCTATGCACAGCTGCCTCACTTGCATTGGTGATGTTTTTAACCGTTACATAGGCATAGGTCATGGCTGATAGATCAAGGCCAATATCAACCTCCCTATCATCAACACCATCACCTGTATATGTGCCAACCTTTATAAACATCAAACCCCTATGTACATGATCCTCCCTTGCATACTTTATAGAGGTACCAACAGCAGAGGCTGCTGATATGTTGGTAGTTGTTGCCGCAGGCTCCACATTCAACAAATCACCACCCATTGTAATGGCACCCATTATATCCTCAAGGGTAGCGTTTGTTAATGCTGAATATGTTAATGGATAAATGACAATATCGCCCCCACTTGCATTTCCTTTCATGATATACAAACAATTATTATAATCACTCATTTCAATGGCCCCTGTTGTAAATGTTCCAGTATCAGCAATATCCGAAACAAACACAAGGGCACTTGTTAAAGTAGTTCCATCAACACAACTAAACCTATAATACCAAACCTCATTTGTGTACGTTTTGGGATATAAACGAAGGACATGAAAACAGTTATTATCAGGGTCATAGACAGCATCAATAATCCTACTTCCAGTTGCCACCAAATGGACGTTTGTCAACGTCGTCTTTCCAGAGAGGTTATTTTTCACAGCCCTAACAATTTTCATGCAATTATAATTTACATCATAAACATAATTATACAACACATATATATAGGAGGAGGTTACTCCAAAGTCAACATCTAATATCTCCCCAGTCTCAGTTGCATATTGGGTCTCACCCAAAAACTCAGTTCCATCTTGTTGTAACCCACCAATGTAAACATCCTCATTTGCCAACCAAACAAAGTAAACATCATCATCATCTGGGTCTATAAATAATTTAGGTTTTGTGTAGGCATATGTTCCATCTGAAAACTTAACCGCAGACGACCCAATGGCTGACATATTACTATCCGCCCTACACCATGCAATGTCATTTCCATTTGACGTAACCCAAGCACAGTGCATACTCCCTGCACTATCCTCTGCAATTACGGGGGAGGATAATTCATATGTTCCATCTGTTACAAACGTCCCTATTGCCGTAACCACATGCCCTTCATAATCAATTATATATTTGTAAATATCATGGTTGGACACATTTTCAAGTAGGCCATAAACCCCATTATCAGTCGCACATAGTCCACCTCCAATATAATCAGAGGTATTGTTTACAATCCATTCCCTTTTAATCCTCCTCCACATCCTTAACACATCCATCTTTATATACCTCTGAACCAATGTATCAGAGGCTTGGAATGTTGCATTCCCATCACTATCATACAACTTTAAACCATAATCGGTATCACCCACACCAAACTTCCCAAGTTCCACCCTTGTAACAGCAGTTGCTTGACTATCTTTGATGGTTAATAATTTGTTGGAGCCATCCAATGTAAACGTACTATCGCCTAAATAAATGGTATGTGCTCCAATCGTGCCAGCATGTATCTTATCCGCTGCTAAATTGCTAATCTTGGCTGATATTATAACGGCATCCTTTATATTGGCCGAACTTGTTATAATCTCATTTGCCCCAACTGATTGGGCATAAATTGTGCCATCAATGATTTTTGCCCCTGCAACCCCCACAGATGCCACGCCACTTACACTCCCAGCCTCAAACACGGTAACTGCTGCACCACTATCCGCTGGTGTTACAACCATGAATTTGTCCGCCAACACCACAAACTCACTTTTCACATCTGGGTCACCAACAAGTCCAATCCCTGCAACTCTACTATTCCCACTTAATTTAACTGTCCATTGATTGTTAATGGATGAAATGTCTGCTTCAAATATATCCTGCACACTCTGAGCAGAACTATCCAACACACTATCTGAATTTGATATGGTTATAACGGTTGAAGCAACCGCGCTAACATGCTCGGAGGAGGCAACTGATTGGGCCAGACCCAATGATGTTTCAGCACTATTGGCAATACTCTCCGTGGATGAAATTGCTACCGTGGCTGACGTGGATGCAGATGTTGCCTCACTCTTATTTTCCGATGTTATTGTTGAGGTGGATAATGTTGCACTTCCAACCTCACTATCATTTTCCGAAATGACACTGGAGGATGACAAATCAGCACTTGCGGATACAGACATTGCCCTTGTCATTGATGAAGTATCTGTACTAACAACCGTACTATTATCCGTGGATGCACCTGTTGATGTGGATATTGACATTGCAAGGTGGTTACTATTCGCCTTTGATGTCAACTCTGATGAAGCTGAAATTGTTTTACTTTCAGCCTGTGATATTTCCAATACAGATGATGATGTGCGGGAATCCGCCCTTGAAACAGAACTTACAGCCTTTGAATCTGCGACCGATGCAGCAGTTGCAGATGATGTTACCTTTGAATCCTCACTACTTGTCATACCTGATGATAAATATTCAGTGATGGCTTTATACCCTTGTATATAAACCTCCCCATCTGTTTGAAAAGCACCAAGGGTTTCAGGGTCATCATCCTCATATTCGAATGGACCACAACTGCCAACCATGTATGATTTTGTCGCCATTCTTATAACACCTTATATTTGCACACCCATATCATTACCGTTTTCAATGTTTCCAATGTTTCCAATGTTTTCAACATCATTGGTATTATTATAAGGAACATCAATAACATCATCACATAAAAGGTTCAAATTGCTAGCCCTACTTTTGATTTCATCAATATCCTTCAATGACAAAACAGCCATGGACCCTTGAAACTTTTGAACAGGGCTATATCCAGCCCTATCAAGTATTCCAAAGGCAGCCCTTAATTGAATGGGCTCCAACCCATCATCCATTAATTTTGTTAATACCTCAACTGCCTTGGGTGCCAGGTCTTTTATTTGTTTGGAAATGTCGATTGCATCAACATCCCTTGCAGCTTCCATTTCCGCAATCCTCCTTTTAACAAGCTCACTATTCTTTGTGTAGGAGACAGTTGCCTCCGTTATACCAAGTTGGGCAGCAATGTCCACACTCTTCATCCCAATTAATAAAAGCCTACTAATCTCCTTATGAAGGGCCCACATCTCCTGTATTTGATATTTTCGCCCATCCTCAGAGGGATTCCTTCCCATTTTTAAGTCTCCATATTTTTATCAATTTACATCTATTATTGACAACACCATAACATAAAAAATGATGGATGTCAATGTATTATTATATGTAATATTTGCCAACATTATCAATGTCAATATTGGCCAAAGGCCAATAGGTTATGTTAAAATTTAACATAAGATAATGTGAATGTACATTTTTGTTAAATTAGTTTTCCCATTCCATTTCCTAAAAACACCTTACCAAGTGGTGCGGGACAGGCATTTCCCATAGAGGGGGGTGCCTTTTTATGTGCATCCATGCACACACATACATTAATTGCTAACAATGTGTGCATCCATGCACATGATGTTATTGCATAACACCTAATAATCATTGAATGTTTTTAGCATTAACAATCTTGTTAATAATAACCCTTGACAAATAGCAATTATGCAATTATAATTCAGGCACAATTTAATATTGTATGCTCTTTCTCATAAGTCATTTCACATGCGCTGTGTGCATGAAAAATGACAAATCACACTTACTATGCTTCATAGCATAGTTGACAAGAACGTGTGATATATGTATGCGCTTGCATTCATAACATGCACATTGTATGTGATGTGCAGAAAGGATGCAAGGACATGGCAAAATACACTAAGAACATAGTAACTACGATCAATGGTGTTGCATATAAGACAGCATTAACTGTTGTTACAGGCGGACTTTCTGACGCTGATAAAGATATGTATGTTGTATCAAGATGCGCGATAGCATACCAAGACCGCAAGAGATTAAAGAAGATGATTCCCCCGGCCATAGACACATTTATTGCACCGGTGCTAGGGTCGCGTTCATCAATGACGAAAGATGAACAAACATACGCGACGTTAATCGCGAACGGTTTCACACCAGCACAAGCAAAGCGTGTCGTTGAAAACCCGATTTTACTTAAGCAGTTGAAGGATATGTTAGAAGATGAAGGTGGTGTTGAAGTCGAATAATTAACCATAATGCAAGCGCATACAAAAATGTGAACGCCTTACATGAATGTAAGGCGATTTTTTTTTGCCTTTTTATGCTGCTTATATCATAAATTTGCATTTATTGTGTGTAATGTGTGTATTGTGTGTGTTGTGTGGCACCGGGGCTCACTTTCTGAAAAACGTGCTACATAAGATAATAATACAAATAAGGCTTTAAATATGTATGGTTTTATATGTGTTTATATGTTTACATATATATATGGAAATATATATGTTTACATATATGTATGCTTTTTGAATTACATACCATTAAAAAAAAAAAAAAAAAAAAAAAAAAAAAATTTTTTTATTTTTATTAATTTTTTTTTTTAAATCTATTTTTTTAAA
>Ga0265297_10007392_pt1 | contig 15255 bp, 19 predicted proteins | sample Munlanlwell13791_FD_192502 | JGI IMG/M metagenome (GOLD analysis project Ga0265297, IMG submission 192502) | Leachate microbial communities from a municipal landfill in Southern Ontario, Canada - Leachate well 137-91 | ecosystem: Engineered > Solid waste > Landfill > Unclassified | place... | reverse complement strand
CGATTGAGCATTCCTTATACCAGCCTTATTGATACCGGGACGAGAAAAGTTGTTTATGTGGATTTAGGCGATGGACGGTATCGGTTAGTTCAGGTAAAAACCGGTATAGATACGCAGGAGTATGTTGAAATTCTTGAGGGCCTTAGGGAAGGTGATCCGGTCGTCACCGAAGGCAATTTTCTGCTTGATTCACAAACAACATTAATGGGTGGACAATCGCTCCTTTATGGCGCGGGTGAAGAGGTAAAAGAGAAACCAGAAACGCGGCCAGCGCACAGGCATTAAGATGATTAACCGTTTCATAGAGTATTGCTTAAAAAATCGATTCGTTACAATAATATTTTTTCTTACCATAACCGGATGGGGGATTTATTCTCTCCACAAAATCCCGGTTGATGCTATACCGGACATTGGGGAGAATCAACAGATTATTTTTGTCGAATGGCCTGGCCGTGACGCGCAGACCATTGAAGATCAGATTACCTACCCTTTAACCACCAGGCTTTTTGGCCTTCCCGGAGTAAAAACTATTCGCGCCTCATCCGGATTTGGCTTCTCAATGGTCTATGTTGTTTTTGACGACTGGGTAGATTTCTATTGGTCGAGATCGAGAATCTTAGAAAAACTGCAACAGGCCTCGCAATTTTTGCCGCAAGGGGTCATTCCGGTTCTGGGCCCGGATGCTACAGGTTTAAGTCAGGTCTTTTGGTATACCGTCGAGGGTGAAGGTTATAACTTAGGCGAACTGCGCAGTATTCAGGACTGGTTTATTCGTTATCAGCTTAATGCTGTTGCGGGTGTCTCAGAAGTTGCTTCAGTCGGCGGTTTTGTGCGCCAATATCAAATCGAAGTCGATCCTAACCAACTTGCCGGATACAACCTCCGATTGAGTGATATTTTTAATGCTGTACGCGAATCCAATATTGATGTTGGCGCCAAGGTCATTGAGCGAGGCGGCATGGAGTTTATTGTACGCGGTGTTGGCTTTATCAAAAAAGTCGAAGATATCGAGAATATCTCGGTGGGATTAGATGACGTCAAAGGGACTCCTGTATATCTAAAGGATGTGGCCATAGTGCAATTAGGCCCTGAATTCCGCCGTGGTGCTCTGGATAAAAATGGTCGGGAGACGGTCGGCGGCGTTGTCATGGTGCGCTATGGGGAAAATCCGCTCGCTGTCATCAAGGATGTTAAAAAAAGGATAGAAGAAATTAAAATAGGTTTGCCGCAAGGCGTCAAGATTGTACCGTTTTATGATCGTACGGAATTGATCTATCGCACAACGAATACCCTAAGGGACACGCTTATCTTAGAGATCCTTCTCACGATTATTATCATTTTTGTTTTCCTGAATCATTTTCGCTCGAGTCTTATTATTTCACTGACGTTGCCATTGGCGGTTCTCGGCTCTTTTATCGTTATGTACTATCTGAAAGTTGATGCCAATATTATGTCCCTTTCAGGAATGGCCATTGCCATCGGCACCTTAGTTGATATGGGCATTATCATGACGGAGAATGCTTACCGCAGGCTTTCATCGGATACAAACGGCCGGTCACGCTATGAAGTAATTTTTGCTGCTGCTAAAGAGGTTGGTCCCGCGATCGTTACCGCTGTTCTTACCACGGTAATATCTTTTTTCCCAGTATTCGCCTTAACTGGCCAGGAAGGGAAACTTTTCAAGCCGTTAGCTTTTACCAAGACGTTTGCGCTTATGGGGTCTGTCGTTATTGCATTGACGTTGGTACCCGTGCTGGCTTTTTTCTTCTTGAAAGGTAAACTTTTGCCCATAGAAGATAATCCATTAGGGAGAAGGATAGTCCGAGCATACGAAAAAATTTTACGCTGGGTTCTTACTCATAAGAAAATATTTCTTTCTATACCGATTCTTATATTGGTCGCTACATTTTTTGTCGGCTCAAAGATTGGCCGTGAGTTCATGCCGTCCTTGGATGAGGGAACAATTCTTTATATGCCGGTAGTGGCGCCGTCCGTTTCTTTGACTCAGGCCATGGAGATAATGAAAAAGCAGGATCTGATCTTAAAAGAATTTCCGGAGGTTGACAGCGTGGTTGGTAAATTAGGCAGATCAGAAACCGCCATTGATCCTGCGCCGATTGAGATGTTCGAGACAGTGATAAACTTAAAACCCAAAAAATCATGGCGCGAAGGAATGACCAAAGAAAAACTCATTCATGAAATGGACGCGGCATTGAAATTCCCCGGGGTGGCTAATATTTGGACTCAACCTATTGTGAATCGTATTGATATGCTGGCTACCGGTATTCGAACGCCCGTAGGAATAAAGATATTTGGAGGTGATTTAAAGGAGCTGGAGAGAATTGCCGAGGATGTCAAGGGAATTGTCCAGGGTGTTCGCGGCGCAGAGGATTTATACGCAGAGAAAGTCACCGGTAAACCATACTTAGAGATAATCCCGGATCGAGAAGCGATATCTCGTTACGGCCTATCCATGAGAGCGATACAGGATGTTATTGAGTTAGGTATCGGAGGAGAAAACTTAAGCACTATTATTGAGGGAAGGGCGCGTTATCCCATGCGAGTGCGTTTTTCAAGAGAGCTCCGGGAATCCCCCGAGGCCATCAAACGAATTCTGGTGTCAACACCTTCCGGGAAAAATATTCCATTAGGAGAAGTCGCCGATGTCCATTTAACAGAAGGCCCGGCCATGATCAGTTCAGAAAACGGTATGTTACGCGCCTATGTCCTTATGAATGTCAGAGGACGGGATATGGTTGGTTTTGTTGAAGAAGCATCAAAACTGGTTGCCCAAAGGATGGCCGGTAAGCTTCCGCAAGGTTATTCAATCCAATGGTCAGGACAATTTGAAAATCAAGTAAGGTCAAAAAAGACACTCGCCATACTTGTGCCTTTAAGCCTTTTTTTGAATTTCATGATTTTGTTTATAAATTTTAAGTCATTCCCAAAGGTTTTTATGATCTTTACCGCCATTCCGGTTACTCTTTGCGGAGGGATATTATTGTTGGCCCTTTACGGCTATAATTTTTCCGTAGCTGTATGGGTCGGTTTTATCGCCCTTTTCGGCATTGCGGTTGACGACGGGGTTTTAATAACAACCTATCTCGATCAGCTGTTTGAGCAGAAAAAACCAAAAACAATAAAAGAGGTGAGGGAAGTAACGCTGGAAGCCGGTAAAGCGCGGATCCGGCCTGCTTTCATGACTACCATAACGACTATTCTGGCACTTTCTCCCATATTCATTTTCGAAGGAACGGGCATAGAAGTCATGCGGCCGATGGCGATACCGACCTTGGGCGGCATGATTATTGAGATGATCACGTGGTTTATCGTGCCCTGCCTTTATTGCTGGAGAGAAGAAAAGAAAATCGCCCTATCAGTTTAGAGCATAAAGGAGATGAAAAACGTATTTCTTAGAGAATTCCAGGGACACAATGTGCACCTATTACCGGGTTTGATGCGTATCTTGAAGTATCTTTCCATTAATACATTAGAAAGACCCTCCCCAAAAATTCAATAAAACGACGTTCTTCCCTTGTAAGACCAATGTCCAATTTACAGCCTTTTTATGATTTGCTAATTTAGCGTAGCGGCTGTGGGGGCGAAAGGTTTCCACAGTGCCGACCTGTAGAATCGATTTCCAAGTCGGAGGCAAATATCTCTTTTGCCTGCGTTCAACGGAGGGGCCGGAGATCTGGAAAAATGGTCTCTACAGCACCGGTGAGTACAAAGAGATCGTACCCATGCGCGAAATAATTTTCACGGACAGTTTCGCCGATGAAAACGGCAATGTCGTTGCGGCGACACATTATGGCCTGGAGGGCCTGCCGCTGGAATTGGAGGTGAAGGTGGATTTTAAAGAATTTAAAGGCAATAAAACCAAGCTGACTCTGCGGCACATCGGTTTGCCCCAGGAGATCAAGGAAGATTGCCGCAAAGGCTGGACCGAATCTTTTGATAAACTTTCGGAATATTTTGCAAAACTTGAAAATAGATAAGGAAACAAAATCCGATGAAGTCACTCAAATCAGAAGCAAATATGCGGATGGAAGAGAGGTCTGGATCGATATGCGCCCTCTCACCGAAACAAACTCCAAAATCGATATACGCGTGGGCGCTAAGGGAGACCGGGCCGCATCAATTAAAATACTCGAAAGGATCAAGGAATACCTTTAACCCATAGAAAAGGGAAAAAATCAACACGGAGAAGACCTTGGAAAAGTCATCGCGTTCCCTCTTAAGCTCATCGGAGGCATAAGAGAGGCGATATTTTAAAAGAGTGACTGAACCCGATTGAAAATAAAGCCGTTCGGCATCCCCTCTTTTTCGGTATTTACGAAAGGGAGGGTTTTTTGCTTTGAAAGTGTAAGCGCTTTGTTGACTTCTTCCCGTATTCAGGCCTAAAATAAACCATCTGAAAAAGCGTCGTTTCAAACACCGATCAGTATAGGAATCAAAATGAAAAAAATCGTTTAGATGTAATTTGGGCATTCGAAAAGAGTCCAATGATTTGAAATAAGGAATGCGTAGCCCAGTTCGCGGTCGCTGCAATTTATTTCCGATGTGCTATAATGTGCCATAATCGGAAACAACGGGAATGGCCCAAATTGACACTGGCCTAACAGTCCGCCAGGTTGCTAAGCCGCTTGGCCGTACTGAGCGCAGAATAGAAGAGCTTATTGGTGAGAAACATATCCGCACTACAATATTAAACAGGTACGGATTTTTCCCGGGATTTAGCTGCGTTTATTAAAGCGATAACAAATAAATAGAGGGACAGGTTGTGAACAAAGGGAAGAATAGTTCAATTTTGAGAAATACGGGGATAAAAATAATCGGCCCTATGCCCTGGGGATCGCACTTGTGCCAGTTCTACCATACTCAAAAAGATTTGCTCGAGATACTCCTTCCTTATATTAAATCCGGATTAAATAACAATGAGTTCTGCATGTGGATTACTTCTGAGCCATTGAGCGCTAAAGAGGCAAAAGACGCGCTTAGGAATGAGATAAAGGATTTGGATAGGCTGATCAAAAAAGGACAGATTGAAATATTGGATTATAGCCAATGGTATACAAAAAACGGCAGATTTAACGCGGATAGGGTTTTAGCGGGCTGGATAGAGAAAGAGCGCCTTGCCTTGGAAAAAGGATTTTCCGGCCTGCGTCTTACCGGAAATACCTTTTGGTTGGAAAAGAAAGACTGGAGTAATTTTACCGAATATGAGGCCAAGGTCAATAGCGCGATTGGCGGACAACGGATGCTCGCGCTTTGCACGTACTCTTTAGATAAATGCAATGCCTCCCAGGTTATCGACGTTGTCAATAATCATCAATTTGCGCTTATAAAACGGGAGGGGAAGTGGGTTTCCGTAGAAAGTTCCTCATATAGGTTGGCGGCAGATAATTTGAGTGAGATCAGTCATAAGTATGAACTACTTATCGAAAATATTCCTTTGCATATTGCGGCTACCGATCAGACGGGAAAATTTATTATATGGAACAGATATTCGGAAGAATTATTTAATTATAAGAAGGCGGAATCCGTAGGAAAGCTGGAACCAAAAGATTTACACGTCTCTTCCGCGGATGCAAAGAAAGTTATCCGTGCGGCAAAAGAAAAAGGCATTTTTGACGGAGACATGAAATTAAAACGTAAAAACGGTTCGCTTGTAGACATGCACCTTGTCGTGGTGCCTTATAAAAATAGCCGGGGCAATATAATAAATTATTATGGTTTTGGCGAGGACATCACGGAGCAAAAACAGGCCTTAGCCGCGCTCTCGATGGCCAAAGAAGAATGGGAATGTACCTTTAACAGCTTATCCGACCCGATAGCGATCATAAATACTGAACACCGCATCGTGCGCGCCAACCGGGCCATGGCAGACCGCCTCCACAGCACTCCCGATCAATGCATCGGGAAACTCTGTCATTGTGTTGTGCACGGCACAGATTCTCCGCCGAAGTTCTGCCCTCATACCAAAACGATGGCCGACGATAAAGAACACCAATCGGAAATATATGAAGAACGGCTGGGCGGGTATTTTCTCGTCAGCACGGCTCCAATCCTTAAAGCGAACGGTGAATGCATTGGTTCGGTGCATGTCTGCCGCGACATTACTGAACAAAAGCGGGCTGAACAAGCTCTGGAGAAATCGTACCATGAATTGGAAGAGCGCATAAAGGAGCGCACGCGGGAGCTAAAAACGGCAAATGAGGACCTGAAAACAACCAAAGACAATCTTAACAGAGCCCAGACCGTGGCCCATGTCGGCAGCTGGCATCTGGACATAGTAAATAATGTGCTGGTCTGGTCTGACGAGACGTATCGCATATTTGGGTTAGATATCAAAACGCCGCTCACCTACGATAAATTTCTGAACATGGTTCATCCGGATGACCGGCAATATATCAATAGAAGCTGGCAGGCCGCGCTTCAAAAAGCATCTTATGATATTGAGCATAGAATAGTAGCCGATGGCAACGTAAAGTGGGTCAGGGAGATAGCCTGGGTTGAGTTTGATAAAAAGGGCAGGGCGATTAGAGGCATTGGTACTGTGCAGGATATTACGGAACACAAACAGAGAGACGAAAATATACGAAAACTTCAAGAAGAGCTAACGCATGTCTCCCGGGTAACGACGCTGGGAGAACTTACCGCGGCTTTGGCGCATGAGCTTAATCAGCCCCTTATGGCAATCATCAGTAACGCCCAGGCAGCGCAGAGGTTCCTGAGCAAGAAAGATCCCGATCTTACCGAAATCGCGGAGATACTTTCCGATATTATAAAAGATGATAAGCGAGCAAGCGATGTCATCAACAAACTTAGAGCGCTGCTAAAAAAATCCGAAATGGAATTCACCTCTCTAAATATTAATGATGTTATAAGTGAAGTGATCTCTCTTGTGCACAGCGATATCGTAATAAAAAATGTATCCTTAAGTTGTGAACTTGATGCTAGGATCCCCCCTTTAAACGGTGACCGTGTACAATTGCAACAGGTGATCTTGAATCTTATTCTTAATAGTTTTGATGCAATAAACGATGCGGATCCCAAGCGATTGCTTATCCGGACATCGCAAAAGAATAATACACTTATCACTGTTAGCATAAAGGATAATGGCACCGGCCTTGATGACAAAAGTTTGGAGCTTTTATTTAAGCCATTCTTCACCACTAAAAAAGAAGGTTTGGGTATGGGGCTTGCAATCAATAAGGCGATTATTGAATCCCACGGCGGATCCCTTTGGGCCGAGAATAATTCCGATAAAGGCGCAACATTTTATTTTACTTTACCCGCAAAAAAAATATAGGAGGCAAAGTTGAAAAGTTCAACCCCACGAGTATTCATCGCCGATGATGATCCTTCGGTGCGCAAAGGCTTAGAGAGGCTAATGAGATCAGCGGGACTCACCGCGGAAACATTTTCTTCGGCAGAAGAGTTTCTTGATCGTAAGCCGTATCGCGTGGGCCCCTCTTGTTTAGTCCTTGATGTCTGTATGCCGGGCCTAAGCGGTATTGACCTTCAGAAAGAGCTTATCCGGAAGGGGATTTCTTTACCGATAATCTTTATTACCGGCCATGGGGACATCCCCATGAGTGTTAAGGCAATGAAGAATGGCGCGGTTGATTTTCTGCCTAAGCCTTTTGCTGACAAAGAATTGCTTTCGGCAATTGACCGAGCCATCGAAAAGTGCGCCCGGATACGAAAAAATGAATCCGAAAAGAATAGAATCCAACGCAGAGTTGATACTCTTACCCCGCGGGAGCATGAATGTCTGCGCTGGGTAATTACGGGAATGCTCAACAAACAAATCGCTCCTAAATTAGGCGTTGCTGAAAAAACTGTAAAGGTCCACCGAGGCCGCGTAATGCATAAAATGCAGGCTGCATCAGTTGCCGACCTTGTCCGTCTTGCCCAAAAGTGCGGAATAAACCCACCCAAAAAATAATTTTTCCCTTTTCAAAATGTTAGACCTGCCCTATTGGACCAAGGTCCAATTTACAGCATTCCTCTGTTCTGTTACCATCAGCCTTGATGATCAAAACAAATCCAGCAATTTATATCGTTGACGACGACGAATCTGTGCGCAAAGGGCTGCGCCGTCTTTTAAAATCTGCCGGCTATACCGCAGAAACTTTTAACTCCGGCCGAAGCTTCTTGGATTCTGTCCCTACAGACACTCAAGGCATTTTGATTTTAGATGTTTGTATGCCGAACTTAGATGGATTCCAGCTTCAGGCAAAGTTAAATTCGTTGCGTTCCCGAATTCAAATTATTTTTATCACTGCCCACGCTCAAGCCGGAGACCATGAACGGGCAATGGACGCAGGCGCGAAAGGTTTTTTGCTGAAACCATTCAGTGATGAGTCACTGCTGACTCTGATTACTTCATTAATGCTATGAAATGAAGTGGAGGCCGTATGGCAAAAATAATCGATTTCGACAATAAAATCAGAGAACTTCTCTTGCTTGCGCTTGCTATCGTATATAAAAATTCCGAAGATGCCAAACGGCATATCCTAAGCGCCGCGGAGGAAGGCGCGACAAGCGATGAGATTATGCAAGCTCTGCTTATTGCCATTCGAAAACGCCAGGAAGAAGGCCTGTTCGGTTCAAGAGGCGCGGATGGGTTTTACCTGAACCCTATATTCGTTGAGAAAACTGAAGGATACGAGGAAAGGAGGTGATAATCATGGGATGCGGAAGCTGTGCACCAACAAAGAAAGAGAAATATATTTGCCGGAAGTGCGGCAAAGAAGAATTCCGAGAAGTTAAAGAAGGCGAAGAAGCAAAAAGTTGTTGCGGACAACCGATGAAGAAGAAATAACAAAAGGTAGGGGAGAAATAAAATTTTCATGGTCTCGGGGAAGGCATTTAAAAAATACCGGTAGAGTGGGGAGGCGTAATAATGAAAGCCATCGTCGATCAAGACACCGGTAGCGGTTGCACGCTATGTGCACAACCTTGCCCGGATATTTCTGAAATGGATGGCGATACGGCAAAGGTATTCGTGGACATTGTGCCCGATGAGAGCCTGGCGTGTGCCAGGAAAGCAGCGGACGAGTGTCCGGTTGCGGCTATATCAATACCGGAACAGAAAAAAAGAGAGGGGGGGGCAGATGGCAAGATTCAAATGCAGAGCTTGTAATTATTTTTCGGACAAAGATGAAACTCCGGATCAATGTCCGGGTTGCGGTGCGCCGAATGAAAGATTTGCGAAACTTACGGATGACATGTCAAATCTTGTTGATAAGTCAAGCTGTTCAAATCAACTCCATGTTGGGCTTACGCCGGTTTTCGATCAGGCTCATTCAATTTCCGAGACCGGCATGAAAGATAATCTTGATCCGGCATGCACGGACATGTTTATCCGAGCCAGAGACGAGGCACGACTTCTCTCGCAGTTCATAAAGACTGCGCTGGAGGTACATGCCGGCATGGGAAAACGGGGATAAAAAAGGAGAATTATAATGGCAGATGTAAAAAAAGAATTGATCGGGATGTTGAATAAGGCCTTGGAACTTGAACATGCCGCGCGCATACAGTATCTGGCTCACGCGGAACTGATAAAAGGCCTTGGCGCAGAAAAGGTGATAGAACGGCTCAAAGAAATTGCCTCCGACGAAGAGAAGCATGAAGGGATATTTCGCAATCTCATCGGAAGTTATTTAGGCGGAGAGCCCACCATGGGGCTTGCCCCGACGCACCGGGCAAAAGATACAAAGGGTATTCTTGAAGTGAATCTTGGCAACGAGAAAGAGGCCATTGACTTCTACAAACAAATTTATGCGAAAGTAACTTCCAGCAAAGATGAGCTGCAATATGTGTTTGAAACTCTGGAACACGACATCCGGCATGTCATCCTTGATGAGCAGGAGCACGTTACCGAGCTCGCTTTGTTGCTGGAAGTATAAATTATTTATCTCGGAAGGAGGCGATCTTATGGTCTCAGTAAAGGTCTACAGCAGTCCCAGATGCCCGCACTGTCAACATGCAAAAAAATTTCTACAGGAAAACAATATCAACTTCGAAGATTTCGACATTACGTCCAATCACGAAAAATTAGAAGAAATGAAAGAAAAGTCTGGGCAAATGGGCGTTCCGGTAATTGAGGTTAACGGAAAAATTATCGTAGGTTTTAACCAAGCGGAATTGAGAAAGGCGTTAAATCTTTAAAAGGGGCATAATGGCAAAACTTAAAGAAGGTTCAAAGTTAGTGTGTGTTCCCTGCGGCCGGGAAGTCGTAATCGATGATTGGGGAGCATCGGAGAAAACGATTTGGTGCTGCGGGAAGCCAATGAGACAAGGAACGCGCACCCGACCAACAAAGACAAGCAAAAAATAAAATCGGCATTTTTATGCCCAAGAGGTGCAAAGTATGAATAAATCGCAAGGAAGTATTATGCCTGCCGGCCCTTTAATGAAAGAGCACAGGTTGATAGAACGGATGATCGCCGTACTTAAGAAAGAAATAGAGAATTTAGAGTCCGGCGATGAGCTGGATATACCTTTTATTAAGGAAGCCATAGATTTTATCAAGACGTATGCCGATGACTGCCATCATGGCAAGGAAGAAAACATCCTCTTCCTGGAGCTCGGCAAAAAAGGGCTTTCCCGGGAACATTCCCAGATAATGAGTCAATTAATGCTTGAGCATAATTATGGAAGAAAGACACTCAAAGAACTCGTCGAAGCCAAGAATAGCTATGAGGCTGGCGATAAAGAATCAAAGGTTGATGCGCTCAAATGCATAAAAGCATTAGTAGCATTTTATCCCGGGCACATTGAAAAGGAGGACAAACATTTTTTCCTTCCCTGTATGGAATATTTTTCAAGAGAAGAAAAGGATGAGATGCTTGAGAAATTCCGGGAATTTGATAAAGAATTGATCCATAGGAAATATGGCGAGATCGTCGCGCGAATGGAGAAGTTAAAATGTACGAAGTAATTATCATAGGTGGCGGCATATCCGGCTGCACAGCCGCAATTTATGCTTCGCGAAAAAGGATGCAGTCTCTTTTGATCACGGAAGAATTCGGCGGCCAGCTCCTTGAATCCGGAGAGATATTGAATTACCCGGGCATTGTTAAAACAGACGGGTTCCGTTTTAATTCAACATTAGAAAAGCAACTGGAATTTAACGCTGTGCAGCCCAGGATAGGTGAGAAGATAGAAAGAGTGGAAAGAACAGCGACGGGTTTTAAGGTCACCAGCGATAAGGATAGCTATGAAACTAAAACGGTGATCATTGCTACCGGCTCTAAACCAAAAAAGTTAAATGTTCCGGGAGAGGCCCAATATGCTAATAAAGGCGTTACCTATTGCTCGATATGCGATGGACCTCTTTTTTCGGGTATGGATATCGCCATCATCGGGGGCGGCAATTCCGCTTTTGAAGGAGTAGATTTTACAAAAGATGTCGCAAAGAAAATATACCTGCTAAATATTGAAAAGGAATTTAATGCTCACGAATATTTGATTGAGAAAGTTAATTCTTATACGAATGTCGAGATCATAAATGAAGCCAGGACAACTGAAATTTTAGGAGATAAATTCGTGACCGGCCTTGTCTATGAAAAGAAAGGCAATAAAAACCACTTGAAAGTGGGCGGTGTAATCATAGAAATCGGGAGAATGCCCGCCACCGGATTTTTAAAAGGGTTTATCGAACTGGACGAGCATGAACACATAGTTATCGACTGCCAGGGCAGGACGTCGGTTGCGGGAGTCTTTGCGGCTGGCGACTGCGCCTCCGGGCATGAATACCAATACACAATTGCCGCAGGTCAGGGCTGTATAGCGCTTTTAAAGGCAGCCAGATACATCGCAAATAAGGCATGAATCGGAAAATTATGCTGCAAAAGCGAAAGAAAATTATTTGGGCAGGCTGGTTATTCAAATGAAGGTTCTTAGTAAAGTCATAAAACACGACAGCATAATTTCCGGCTTGGCGAAACCCAAGATTGTGCAGGCCGCCACATGATAGACAAAAAAAAATTAGCGCTCATCCATATTGTTAAGAAAGAACTCAAGTTAAAAGACAAAGATTACCGGGATATTCTCCGGGCGTCCGCCGGTGTATCCAGCGCCAAAGAGTTGGATGATGAGAAGTTTAGAAAGCTGATGAATTATTTTGTGCGAAGTCCGCATTATCGCCTTAACGCCTATGGACTTACTCTGAAACAAAAAATGTTTATCAACTCTCTCGCCCAGCAACTGGGGTGGGAGCAAAGTCATTTGAAGCATTTTATCCATAAGTATTACCATAAAAGCGATATAAGCAGATTAACCCGAAGAGATGCCATAAAAGTGATTGAATCTCTGAAAAAAATTAAGGAGCATCAACCGGAAAAGGTTATATGATTCCTGCTTCGAGACTGCACATCGAATCGAACCGGACAAAACTACCGCGCGTTTTAAAGAGGGTTTGCTTAAATTAAGCCTGCCGATAAGGCCTGAGGCAACTCATGCGCGCTCCATTGCCATTAAATAATCCCAGCCAGTATCGCAGTAAACAAGACTCACGAGCCGCGATGTTCTGTTTAAAAAGCGGATCTTGAGTCTTGTTTTTTCGCCCTATTGGACTAAGGTCCAATTTACACCATTTTCTTCTTTTGATAATATTCAATTAACAATTTATCAGGGACTGTTGCGGCTGGAGCTAAAAAAGGAGGCATACAGTATGAAGCCGAAAATAGGAATTCTGTATTACAGTATGACCGGTAACACATTTCGTATGGCACAAGCAGTCTGCCAAGGAATAGAAAAAGCGGGAGGCCAGGCTGTCTTGCGGACCGTACCGGAATTATTGCCTCAAAAATTTATCGAGTCTGACGAACGAATTAAAAAAGCCAAAATTGAACAAGAAAAGGTTGCCATTGCGAAAGTGGATGAATTAGCAGAATTTGACGGCCTCATTTTGGGTTCGCCTACACGATTTGGCAATATGTGTTCACAACTGAGAAACTTCTTGGACCAAACAGGCGCGCTTTGGCTAAAAGGATCATTGATCGGCAAACCAGCGGGTGTGTTTTGTTGCACGGCATCTTTACACGGCGGCCAGGAAACAACCCTTATTTCAATGATGTTTACCTTGTTACACCACGGGGCAATAATAGTAGGAGTTCCCTATAGCCTCAAAGAGCTGCTCGAGACCAAAAGTGGAGGTACTCCTTATGGACCGACCGCCGTTGTCGGGGCTATGGCGGAACAATCCCCGACTGAAAGTGATTTTAACATTGCCGGGGCGTTAGGTAAAAGAGTAAGCCAGATCGCTGGAAAATTAATAGCTTAAAGAAGGAGGTTGTTAAGATGAGACTAGTGATACCGTTCATACTGCTTGCGCTGGTTACAGTTAATTTTACCCCCAGGGTTTATGGGGCAGAGGCCCAGACTTCGGCCGGAGAAGAACCTGATCAGCCTTCCGAATCCAAGGCGGTAAATGTCGGTAATAAGATTTGCCCTGTTTCCGGAGAACAGATAAGTCCAGATTCAAAAGCGACCTATGAATATGAAGGAAAAATATACAATTTATGCTGTCCGGCATGCATTGCGGAGTTTAAAAATAACCCGGAAAAATACAAAAGAAAAGTGAAAGAGGAATTGCAAGGCAATCCAATGGATAGGGGCGGCCATATGAACGAAGGCCCTAATCCGTAATTAAAAGAACAATGCTTAATCTAAAATCCAGCAAGACACAACTTATTATCTTTTTAACGGCGCTTGCCTTAACCCTGGCAATAAGAGAAAAGGATTTTACTTTTCTGTGGGCTTTTGCAATTGCGGTATTGGCAGCTACGCTAATTGAATCGCTTATCTTATATCTGACAACAAAGTCATTTAAAATCACGGAAAGCTCAATCATTACCGGCATGATCATCGGATATGTGCTTTCGAGCGATGAGGTGTGGTGGAAAATCGTGCTTACGGCATTACTGGCTATTTCTTCCAAATATTTGATCGTTTTTAAGAAAAGGCACATTTTCAATCCCGCGGCTTGGGGCATATTTTTGTCTACTCTTCTACTGGGCGCCGCTACGCAATGGAGAGGCACTTACCTGTGGTACATCTTAGCGCCGTTTGGAATTTATTTTGCGCACAGGCTAAAAAAGACGGAAATCATCATTGGATATGGGATCATCGCTTTGGCCTTGTTTGGGACACAGGCAATCTTGCAAAGGGTTTCGCTAATAAATATATTTGGCTATTTTAGTTATTTCTATATTTTCATTATGGTTATCGAGCCCATGACCACGCCATTAAAGTCACTAGCGAAATATCTCTTTGGCGCAGGGACAGCCGCGCTTGTTTTTGTGTTTACCGAAGCCGGGGTAAGATTTGACGCTGAGCTTTTTAGCTTATTGCTAATGAATATTGCGGTACTCATGTTGAATAAAATACCCTTAAACAAAGGAGACCTCGGATGAAAAAAACATTAACCCTAATAGTTTTCTGGTCAGTCTTAACCGTAACCTCCATGTCTTACGCCCATCCACCCTCGGATATTAATATTACCTTTGATCCAAAGACAAAGATGCTTGAGGCCGTGATCGTGCACAACACAAACAATCCGATCAACCACTATATTAATAAGGTCGATATCAGCCTCAACGGAAAAGAGATCATCACGCACATGATTTCCAGAGAGGATAACAATCAGACTCAAACTGTACGATATTTTATCCCGGACATTAAAGACGGCGATGTGATTTCCGTTGAAGGCTATTGCAGTATCAGCGGTAAATTAAAGAAGGGGATGACGATCCGGGAACTTATCGGGGGTTGAAGGGGCTATAGAAATGAATCGATTCATAATAAATTTCATATTAATGGTAGGAGTGTTGGCCATGTCGTATAACACCGCACACCGAGAAGAACAATTAGAGAAAGCCACCTTCGCCGGAGGGTGTTTCTGGTGCATGGAATCTCCCTTTGAGGAGCTACCCGGCATAAACGAAGTTATTTCGGGATATATGGGTGGCAAGACGGAAGAGCCTACCTATGCTGAGGTGTCCTCAGGCCGGACCGGGCATCGAGAAGTTGTCCAAATTACTTATGATCCCTCGAAAATAACCTATCCAGAGCTTCTTGGCGTCTTTTGGAGGCAGATAGACCCGACCGATGCCCGCGGACAATTCGCCGACAAAGGTTCACAATATCAGACCGCCATTTTTTACCATAATGAGGAACAAAGGCGCCTGGCCGAAGAGTCCAAGAAAGAAATTGAAGAGTCCGGGAGATTCCAAAAAC
>Ga0265297_10007391_pt1 | contig 15256 bp, 17 predicted proteins | sample Munlanlwell13791_FD_192502 | JGI IMG/M metagenome (GOLD analysis project Ga0265297, IMG submission 192502) | Leachate microbial communities from a municipal landfill in Southern Ontario, Canada - Leachate well 137-91 | ecosystem: Engineered > Solid waste > Landfill > Unclassified | place... | reverse complement strand
GCCCTTGCCGAAGGTCTTGAGGCCGACAATCTTGGCCAAACTCCAATCCTTAAGTGCGCCAGCCACGATTTCTGAAGCGGAAGCGCTGCCGGCGTCAACCAGAACGATCGTGTCATAACCGGCCAAGCGCGGCGTCTTGCCGGCAATATGAGGCGTTTCAACGCCATCGCGGTTCTTTTCCGATACAACGACGCGGTCGCCCGACCATTCGCCCGCCATCTGGACCGCCGATTCCAAATAGCCGCCGGGGTTGCCGCGCAAGTCGAGAATAATCCCCTTGACCTGCGATTTGGAAATAATATTGTCGATCGCGCTGTCGAATAGCGGCATGGTGTCGTCATTGAATTGCCGGACTTTCAAATGAGCCACGCGACCCTGATCCAAATATTCAAGCGACAAGCTTTTGACATTAATCGCCGCTCGGACGATTTTGAAATCCTTAACCTCGGCAAAACCATCGCGATAAATAGCCAAAGTGACCTCCGTGCCGGCCTTGCCCCGAATCAAATTTACGGCCTCGTTTGAATTCATGCCCTCGGTTGAAGTGCCGTTGATCTTAACAATCCAATCCTTCGGCTTCAAGCCCGCCCGCATCGCCGGAGAATCATCAAGCGGCGAAACGATTATGAGGATATTGTTCTTAACTGCGATTTCAGCGCCGATGCCTTCAAAATTGCCGCTCAGATCGGCTTGAAACTCAGTGGCGTCGGTCGGAGTCAGAAAAACCGAATAAGGATCGCCCAATGAGGCCACCATGCCTTGCAATGAACCGTAAAACAGCTTGGTATCGGGTATATTCTGATCAAATGACTTTTCTTTAATCGCCTTCCAAGTGTCCCAATATAAGTTGAAATCGACATCATTTTTAAGATATTTTGGCGAGTCGGCCACTAAGGCCGCGTTGACGACTTTCCCCGTTCCGGCGACAGGCGGAATAAAAGACGATTCCGACTGAGCTGGCGTTGATGAATCCGAACCCTTAATAATGATCTTATTAGTTGCCGGCCATTGGCTGCCGGCCAAAACGCCGCCGCCGAAACCCATGACAATGACGATTAAAACCAGCCATAAGGCAACCGGCCTTTTCAGCCAGGTGAATCGATTGGGGACTTTGGTCTCGAGCGATTGATTTTTTTCCATAATGAAATTGATTTTCTTCATTATAACAAATGAGGCGACGGCTGGCAAACCGGCTGGTAATCAATGAAAATCAATATTTTTTTAACAAAAAAGCCGCCCCCGATAACCGGGGGCGGACAAAAAAAGAACATTAGGATTAACCGGCATAACTTCTGGTAGAACTGCCGGCACTGCTCCAAGTCATGGGGGAATGATACTTCGCAGACGCGCTGGCTCGCTGCGTCGCCGCTGACGGCTCTTGCGCCCTGCGAAGCGATTCTTCCGCGTCATAACGCATCCTATCCGCAAAACGCTTGACGGCTGCTTCCGTCGAGACCTGAAAAAAATCAGCCCAAGTTTGAATTGCCGCCACTGTCTCCCGATCTAATTCGACTTGGATTACCGCTGTTTCCGGATCAATATTAATCTTCATGGTTGGCTCTCCTTTACTGTTGGTAGTTGAACACCCGATTATTTACCCAGGCCTCGATCGCTTTCAACAGATGAGGCAAAGACGCCGGCGAGTTGATGACTCCGGCATCCCAAGCGATTTGGGCGCCGCCGGAACTGACACGCCCGCCCGGCAATAGTTTTGCGCCGCCATTGCCTCCGAATCTGGAGTGAAGGAATTCACTCAACGGCGCGGTGCTATCGGCGCTGCGCGCGCTGATATAAAGTATTTTACCGTCAAGCCAACCCCAAACAATCGCCAGAGTAATGCCGGAACGGCGGATTTGCTCGTCGGCAATCTGGGCGATATGCGCTTGGTTGGCGCTAGAAATCAAACCGACTGAAGTGACGACGATCGAACCCTGCTCAACGCGATTATTCAAGGCGGCTTGCAGGGCTTCGACGAAGGCGGAAGAAACGGGATAATTGACAAACGCCTGCAGCCGATCGCCATCGCAATAGTTGATGATCTTGCCATAGGCGGCAACGTCCGCCTGATCGGCATAAACCAGTTGGCTGGTATCGCCATAAATGCCGAGAGCTAAAAGTATCGGCAGATCGTCATCGGTTTTTTCATGAAAATCAAAGCTGATCTGCTCGAGCAATTCAACGATCATCGAAGCGCAAGAGCCCCGATCTTCGATCCAAATGAAATTATCATCGGTTTCTTCCTCGTGATTATCGCTGCGATGATGATCTATAATAATCAACGGCACGAATTTTCCCATTGCCCCCGAATCTTTCAAGCGTCCGTCTTGGGGCGATGAGGAATCCAACAGGACAAAAATATCCTTGTCAGTAAAACCGGCAACGACTTCCGACAGCTTGGTCATATTGGCACGCAAATCCATGCCATAAATAATGAACACGTTCTGCTCATGTCCCGCTTCGCCGACGAAAAGTATTCTAACGCGCTCCACCCCCAAACGTTTCAGCAAATGTTTCATGCCGAAGGCGGCAGCCAAAGAATCGGGATCGATATGGTTAATAATCAAATAAAACCAATTGCTGCCATTTTTCCTTTCGGCAATGATTTTCTTCAGCCGCTCAATTTTTTCCAGACCGCTCATTTCACGCACTGACATAATACCCTCCCTTTCTGCTGATGCCGCCCAAAAAAAACAATTCGAATCACAATCACTGATATTTTCAATGTTCACGATTAATGACTGATTATATCAAAAAAACCGAGTTTGTCAATAGCAATGGAATATGACAAAAAATCGGCTTTTTTACTAACTAATTATTATCGAGATATTTGATGATATTCTGCTGATGGCCGCTGTAGGTCTCGGCAAAATAAGCTCGGCCGCCTTCATCGGTTAGAAAATAATAATAATCATTCGGCGTCGGATAAATCACTGCGATTAAAGACGCTAACGACGGATTATTGATCGGCCCGGGCGGCAGACCGCGGTATTTATAAGTGTTGTAAGGAGAATCTATTTCCAAATCGGCAAAAGTCGGCCGAGTTGAGGTTTTGCCGGTAATATAATTGACAGTCGCATCCGATTGCAGCCCCATGCCGATTTCCAGCCGTTTCCAAAAAATATCAGCGACAATCTTGCGATCACTGTCGGCTTCCGGCTGATTGCTGATTTCCCGTTCGATAATCGAGGCCAAAGTCACCGCCTCCAACAAGCTGTGATTTTGTTTTTGCAAATCCGACCGCATCGATGCTGTCACGCGGCCATTGAATTCAGCTAATAATTTTTTAATGATATCATCGGCCGTCGCAGCCCGAAAGATATTGTATGTTTCGGGAAAAAGAAAACCCTCCAATGATTTTATTTTGGGATCGCTTAAAAAATCATAGCGATTGCGCCAACAACTGATCTCCGCTGCCGCCAAAAAGTCATCAGCGCCGATAATATTCTTGTTTTCCAAATAAACAGCGATATCTTTTAATCGCCAACCCTCGACGATAGTCAATTGGCTTTCTTCAGCGGGATTATTGTTGATTGTCAGCTGCGCGATAATCGAACTGAGGCTGGAGCCGGCTTTGATCTCATGCGAACCGGCAACTAGCTTAGCCGCCGCTCCGGAAATGATCACATACCATTTGAAGGCCGCCTCGCTTCTGATTAACCGCTGTGATTTAAGGGCTCGGCCGATTTCAGACGCCGACCTGCCCGCTTCTATATTAACGATTGCCGGCTCGCTGAAACCATTTGGCGCATAAACCGAATAAACAGCGGCAGCGGCGCCAATCAATATAATCACGAATAACAATAAAATTATTTTTTTCATAATGAAATTATTATACCAGCAGCCATCCAGCCTGTCCAGCCGGCAGAAAATATGCTATAATCAACTTCATGACCAATCGGCTGATTAAAATCCTGTTTATCGTCGCCGTCGGCTTGCTACTTTTAAAAAGCGGTGTCAACGCGGCGATTTTTTTATGGCCGAAAAATGCGCCTGACAACGCCGGCAACAGCGCCGCCAATGAACTGATCCAATTGACCAACACCTACCGCCGCGGCCTCGGCCTAACCGAGTTGGCGATCAATCCCCGCCTGACCCAAGCCGCCGTCAATAAGGCAAAAAACCTGCTGGCGGAACAATACTTCAGCCACACTTCCCCGGCCGGCAAAAAATTTTCCGACTGGGTCAGAGAAGTGAATTACGCCTATTTTTATGTCGGGGAAAATCTGGCCATCGATTTCAATAATCCGCAAGAAGTTTTTGAGGCCTGGCTGGAGAGCCCGAAACACAAAGAAAACATCGAGCGAAAAGAATTCCAAGAAATCGGCATCGCCGATCTGAAGGGCCGATTCGAGGGCCGCGAAACCGAAGTCGTCGTCCAATTATTCGGTTCGCGCGTCTTAGGAGCCAACGAGCAATCAACGGCAACCGATAGCCGATCAGCAACGGCGACTAACGATTACTTTAATCCATTAACTGATATTTCTGTTTTCCTCAAATCGATTGATCGGCCGCTGGGCCTTCTTTTATTCGCTGTTATTTTATTGTTGATTGCCGCAGTTTTTTGCCGAAGAATCAAACAAAAAAAACCGCCGCCGATCAAAGCAGTGGCCGTTAAAAAAACTCAAAGAGCTAATAAAATATCAGCCAAACAATCAGCGCCGCCGCTAGTATCACTCTATACCAAGCGAACGCTGACAGGGAATGGGAATTCAAATATTTCAGCAAGAATCTCACCGCCAGATAGCCGAAAATCAGCGCCGACAAAAAACCGCAGGCCAACAGGAGCCAATTAATATTCTGATCGAAGCCGACCTGTAAAAGCGACTTGGCGCCGGCGCCGAAAATAATCGGCATGGACAGCAAGAAAGAAAATTTAGCCGCTTCTTCGCGCTTCAGCTTCTGCCCCAATCCTGCTATAATGGTAAGGCCGGAACGGGAAACGCCGGGAATTAGCGCCAGCGCCTGGGCTAATCCGACTAGTAATGATTTTTGCCAAGTCAACTCTTTCAAGCCGTCGATTTGTTTGGCATATTTTTCCGCCAGCCAGAAAAGCAGGGCAACCAGAATCAGCGCGACAGCAATCACTATTATCGCCAGCCGGCCGTTATGCAGATATTGATCGATCAGATCATTAAGCAAGAAGCCGGCAATGACAGCCGGGATCGAGCCGATCAGAATCAGCCAAGCCAGCCGCTGATTAAAGTCATTCTTCAAGTTCCAATTAGTCAAACTGGCAAAAAATCCCTTAATTAGATTCCAAACCTCGCGCCAAAAAAAAGCCAGCAGGGCAAAAAAAGTCCCGAGGTGCAGAATCGCGTCGAAGGCCAGATTGTCCGGCAGATTAAAACCCAGCAGGTCATGGAAAATCACCAGATGGGCAGTCGAGGATACCGGGATGAATTCAGTCAAGCCCTGGATCGCGCCGGCTAAGATTGCTAAAAAATAAGGCATAAATATACGAGATTAAAAAATAAAAATTCCAACTAATTATGTACGCACTCATTATTATTCCTATTTTAGTCGCTTTAGTCGCCCAAATCATCAAGCTTATTATAGATGGTATACCAAATAATCTGGATTGGCAACATTTGTTTTCCGATTACGGCGGCCTGCCTTCTTCCCATGCGGCGCTGGTCGCTTCCCTTTTGACTATCGTCGGCTTGGTTTCCGGCATTGATTCCGTCGCTTTTGCGATCGCTTTTATTCTGCTAGTCGTCGTGGTCCGCGATGCTGTCGGCTTTCGACGGGAAATCGGCAAGAATGCCGTCCTGACCAATACAATTGCCAGGGAAATTTTTCCGGAAAACCCCGAGGTCCTGGTGCGCGAGCGAATCGGACATACCCCTTTAGAGGCGCTGGCCGGATTAGTTCTGGGCTCGGCCTTGACATTTTTGTTTTATTGGCTTATGTTAGTGATGTAAGACGGGTATTTATCTTACTTAGGGCACGTTGACAACAACCCAACCATAAGGAGAAAAACAATGGTTATGATCAAGTGATGTTTGATCTGTGGCCGGGATAGGGTTATGCGTGATAAATTCCTTCTAATCTGCCGCGAATGCGTTAATGATATCGTGGCCAGGGAGAAAAAACAGCTCAAAAGAGATAAAAGAAATAGGAAACGCGGCCGAATTAATTTTGACTGATCATCAATCAACCGCGACAAGGAGGCGACTCATGGCAAACGAAACCCCTCAAGGTATTACGACGAAAAAACCATTGGGTGAAATTCTGATCCAGTTGAAAATCATCACCTCGGAGCAATTGGGCGAGGCCCTGCACAAGCAAAAAACCGTCATGTCTCACCGCAAGATTGGCGAGATCTTGGTCCGGCTTGGCTACATTGATAAAAGGCATATCGTTGAAGCGCTACTGATCCAGAATCCGGATCGGTCAAACGAAGACGTTTACTACGAAGTTCATGATACGTTGCCTCCGCTGAGTCCCCTGCCTCCTTTGGTGGTGCATCCTGTGGAAATGCCGAAGTGGGAATTCCCGACGCTTTCCGTTGGCGTTTTGACTGCCTATGGCAACGGCGGTTATCACGGAGCGCTTGCCGGCGCTGATTTTTTTCGCCAGGCAGGCGAAAGCAACGAGGCCTTAGCTAAACGGGCGGCTGAAACAATCGAGCAGCTAGCTCTCAAAGAGCTGGCCGATGATGACGCCAGGAAACATTTCGAACAGTTAGAAGATGGGACGCAGCAACCATTCGATAATGCTGATATTAGACAAATATTGGACGACTACAAATCGGAATCCGGAAACCCGGCACCGCCTGATGAAGCCGCCCTTGACCAGTCATTGAAAGAACTCCACGAACAAGTCGGCGAGGATGATTCCGATCCTGAAGAAACACCTTGGCCGCCACTTTTCGATGTTCTTTATGATGACAATCCACCCACCGAGGAGCCCCCTCATAAAATCCGAGACTGATTAGTCCTGGTAAGCCAAGATTCTAAACTATTTACGAGAAGTCCTTTTCATAAAACTCGTCCCAACGCATCGGGACGAGTTTTTCTTTTGATTATTTTTGGCAAGCGGGGCAATAATGCGTCCCGCGGCCGGCGAGCCGGATTTTTTTGACGACTCCGCCGCAACGGAGACACTTCTCCCCTTCCCGCCGATAGACCTTGAGATATTCGATCATTTGGCCCTTGCTGCCATCAGTGCGCACATAATTCTCGGCCGTCGTCCCACCCTTACTGATAGCAAATTTAAGGATTTTAGGGATGACTAAATATAGATTTTTAATCTCATTTCCCTTCAAACTTCCAACTAATCGGGTCGGCCTGATTTTCGCCGCAAACAATGATTCGTCAACGTAAATATTGCCCAAGCCGGCAATCAATGTTTGATCCAATAATAGCTGTTTAATCTTCCGCTTAGGATATTTTTTCAAAACGCTCTTAAAAAAATCAAGGGTGTATTTCTTATCGAACGGCTCAACGCCGTATTTTTCTTTTTCCAAATCGCGTTCCGAATTAACCGCATATCTCACCCAGCCGAATTTCCTGATATCATTGAAATACAAAGTCGAACCGTCAGTAAAATGAATAATGATATGGGAAAATTTATTCGGCAAGACGCCGATATTGCCGATCGAATGTCCGCCGGAAACTTTCCGGCCGGATTTAGCAACATAAACCAGCTGACCGGTCATTTTAAGATGAATCAATAAATTATGATCACCGCCCAGATCGATCACGATTAATTTGGCGCGGCGGCTAACGCCGCCGACAATAGTGCCGGGTAATTTAGCTTTCAAAATCCGGCCGCTAGGCCGGGCTATTCGCTCCGCCAGAACATCCACCGCCTTGATTTTTTTGCCAGTGATTTTCCGCTGCAATTCATTGACTATTGTTTGAACTTCGGGCAGTTCCGGCATACTGGCATAAATTATTAATTGGGAATTAAAAACATTCTGTAATTTGACACGATTTTTGTTTTAAGATAAGGTGTAACCGTAGCAATATTCGATTAGTTCATTAAAAACTGGCAAAAACAGGAAAGGAACAAACTCATGGGAGATTATAAACCGGAAGATTATCATTATGCTGAAAAAACCGGCATGGAATGCGCACTTTGTTCAAAACTAGCAACCCATAAAATCAGTGAGGAGATTTCTCCCAATGATCCATTTAGCAACAGACATCCATGGAGTTCTTGGGTTTGTTGCGAGCATTTTCGCAGGATTTTCGGTCGAGCTGTTTTTTGTCCAAAACCTTTAGATTCGGTAAATGAGGGGGAATAAGCGATGAATAGAATGGAACTTTTGGAACTGCTGACCAAAGAGGCGAGAGAATACCGGAAACACGCCAAGGAATCAATCGGGCGCAACAAGCACATGAACCGGCTATCGCCAAAAAATCTCGCTTCATTAAGAAGGATTAAAAACCTATTAATCGAAAGAATAATCGACGCTTTACTGGTTGATTTTATCAATTACATCGGCGCAAGTCAGGGTATCGACTACGGCCTTCATACCACCGATCTTGACCTTTAATAATCTACTGCCAGACGGAACGATCCGTCTGGCTTTTTTACTTCCCATGGCAATCCTTAAACTTCTTGCAAACGCCATTGGGATATTAAGCTTATAAATCATCAAGCGACCCGCCAGCATCAAAAGAATCAACCTCAATCAATTTATGTTCGAGAATCGAATCTTGCTCGCCGAATAAAAAATTACCAAGAAACTTCTTGTCTTCTAAAAACAATGGGAACCAAAATTTATCATCCGGCCACATTCTAGCAAAAGGAATTTTGGAAATACGGAACCACCGAGGCAGCATTTCTTCGCTTTCAACCGGCTTGCCTTGGAATTCCCCAACTTTATACAAATGAACCTCTAAGATATGGCCGCGATTATCGTGGAATTCAAAATCCAATTGGCCGAATTTTTCTAACTGGTTGACAACTAAGCCGCATTCCTCATGGAGTTCCCTGATGGCGCCTTCTTCAATCGTCTCCCCTTCTTGAACCTTGCCGCCAAAACCATTCCAACGGCCAGAGCCGAAACCGCGCTTTTTCATACCCAAAAGCACTCGTTCGCCTTTTTTTAACAAACATAAGGTCAAAACTTTTCGACTAATCTCTTCAAAATTATTATCCATTGAATTATTATTTCCCATGGCAATCCTTGAATTTCTTGCAAACACCGTCAGGATAAGTCGCTCCGCACGGGCAAGGATCATTGCGGCCGACCTTTTCGCCATTATAATGGGAATCATCTTTCAGGATCTTGTCCGTTTTCCTTTCTTGCAGACCCTCATCGCCACTGAAAGCGGATTTTTCGTTGGCGCCGGATAAGACCAAATTCTTCGGCCGGCTTTCGCTTTTGATTTCTTGCGGCGAAACAAAGCCGATGCGGAAAATGGCATAAGCAATCTGGCGGTCAATCAGAGCCAGCAACTCTCGAAATAAGCCGAGAGAATCGCGCTTGTATTCCACCAGCGGATCCCTTTGGCCATAACCGCGCAGGCCGATGCCGGCGCGCAGAGACGCCATAGTCTCCAAATGTTCGATCCACATCGAATCGATGACTTGGAGATAAATCTGCTTTTCCACCTGGCGCATCGGTTCCAAGCCATTCTCAAGCCGAGGCAGCAGATTGATCTTGGCCTCCAAGCCATTGTATTCTTCAACTGCTAATTTCATCAGATAGCCGACTAACGCCGGCTTAATTTCGCCTTCGCCGGCTTCAGCCGCAAATTCAGGCAAGGGGCGGCGTTGATCCGGCTTAAGATTAAACATATTGCCGGCTTCGTCGTAAAGCTTATTAATATCAGTGTCGGACTCCGGCAAAGCCAAAAAATAATCAACCAAGCGACCCAGTTCATTCTCGATCGCCGCCAACACCGCTTCCTTGGTCTTTTCTCCGGCCAAAAGCTGGCGGCGTTTCTTATAGATCGTCTCGCGCTGTTTGTTCATGACATCATCGTATTCCACCAAATGTTTGCGAGTGTCGAAGTTGTGGGTCTCCACTTTCTTCTGCGCCTGTTCGATGGATCGGGAAATCATCTTATTCTCAATCGGCATATCATCCGGCACGCCCAGAGCCGTCATCATATTCTTCATGCGCTCGGAGCCGAAAATGCGCATCAAGTCGTCGTCCATGGAAATATAAAAACGGGAGACGCCGGGGTCGCCTTGCCGGCCGGACCGGCCGCGCAGCTGATTGTCGATACGCCGGGATTCATGGCGTTCCGTGCCCAAGACGCATAAGCCGCCGGCCGCTACGACTTTCTCGTATTCGGCTTGATCGAAAGGATAGCCGCCCAAAATGATATCCACGCCGCGGCCGGCCATGTTAGTGGCGACCGTCACGGCGCCGACTCGGCCGGCTTGGGCGATAATATGAGCTTCTTTATCATGATGCTTGGCATTAAGAATCTGATGCGGAATACCCTCGCGTTCTAATAATTCAGACAATAACTCATTCTTTTCAATTGAAACCGTGCCGATTAAAACCGGCTGGCCCTTCTGATGCCGTTCTTTGATTTCTTTGGCTAACGCCTGGAACTTGCCCATTTCATTCTTGTAGACCTGGTCATTGAGATCATTTCTGACCATCGGCTTATTGGTCGGAATCGTCGTCACTTCCAGTTTATAAATTTTGGCGAATTCTTCCGCTTCGGTCGCCGCCGTGCCGGTCATGCCGGAAAGTTTCTCATACAGCCGGAAATAATTCTGGAAAGAAATCGTGGCGAGGGTCTTGCTTTCCCGCTGGACCTTGACTCCTTCTTTGGCCTCAATCGCCTGATGCAGCCCTTCGGAAAACCGGCGGCCGAACATCATGCGGCCAGTGAATTCATCAATAATAATAATCTCGCCGTCTTTCACCACGTAATCCTTATCGATTTTATACAGAGCTTGGGCGCGCAACGCTTGTTCGATATGATGGACATCGGAAATGCCGCGATCAGTATAGATATTTTCCACGCCGAGCGCGCGTTCCACCTTAGCGATGCCCGCTTCGGTCAAAGTGGCGGCGCGTAATTTTTCATCAACCTGATAATCCTCATTGGCGACCAAGGTCTTAGCAATCTGGCTGAATTGGAAATACTTGTCAGTGGACTCCATATCCGGCGCTGAAATGATCAGCGGCGTCCTGGCCTCATCAATTAAAATGGAATCGACTTCATCGACAATGGCGTAATGCAAGTCGCGCTGGACCATTTCCTCCAGACCCGGCACCATGTTGTCGCGCAAATAATCGAAGCCGAATTCATTATTAGTGCCATACAAAATATCGCAAGCATAAGCGTCTTTCCGCGAGCAGGGCGCGAGATACTGCACGTCTAAAATCGGATCGCCTTCTTTGGTCTCATGGCCAGAATCGAATTTGTAAGAAGTGTTCTGCTGCTGGATGCAGCTGACCGTCAAACCCAAAAAATCATAAACCCGGCCCATCCAATCAGCGTGGATGCGCGACAAGTAGTCATTGACCGTCACCAAGTGCGAGCCCTTGCCGGTTAAGGCGTTGAGATACATCGGCGCCGTGGCGGTCAAGGTCTTGCCCTCGCCGGTGCGCATTTCAGCGATATGGCCGCGATGCAAAGCAATGCCGCCGATTAATTGGACGTCAAAATGACGCTGGCCCAAAACCCGCTTGGCCGCCTCGCGAACCGTCGCAAAGGCCTCCGGCAAAAGATCATCAAGCGTCTCGCCTTGAGCCAGGCGCCCTTTTAATTTCGCCGTCTGCCCCTTGAGTTCGTCATCGCTTAAAGCCGATATTTTCGGCTCCCAAGAATTGATCTGTTCGACCGTCGCCTCCATTTCTTTCAAGACCTTGGTATTGGGATCGCCGAATATTTTTGTTAAAAAAGACATGTAGTTAGTTTAATGATTGACACTCACCGTACCAAAAAATAGCCGAAAAATCAAGCCCGCAGCATTTCCTTGTATTTAATGACCTCCACCTTCAATTTGTCCTTGACTTCGGTTAATGATTTATATAAATCATCAGTTTCGGCTTCAGCGCGGATAATTTTATGCGGCACCTCCAAATTGACTTCCGCCCGGAAAATGTCGCCCTTGTTATGATGATTGGTCGTTCGGCCAACTTCAACCTCGCAGCCGATGATATTATTGAAATACTTGTCCAAACCGCTGAATTTTTCAGTGATTGCCGCCTCAATGGCTGGCGTTAATTCCATTTTACTGGCTTTGATTTTGATTTGCATAAAAAATTTAGATTATGAATTAAATTTGTATTCTTCCCCCCTCCTTCCCAAGGAGGGGTTGGGGGTGGTTTTGAATGCCAATTCTTGCTTACATATTTCCTAACCCCTCTTAATCTCCCCTTGGAAAGTGGAGAGGGTTCAAAATCCCAAATACTCGATTTCTTCCATCAGTTGTACGCCGAATTGGTGACGCACTTTTTGCTTCACTAGGGAAATCAGCATAATAACATTTTCCGCCGTCGCTCCGCCCAGATTAGTGATCTTGCCGGCCTGCCTTTCCGAGACCATGGCTTGGCCGATTTTCTTGCCCTTAAGCCCGCACTCATCGATCAGCCAGGCAGCCGGAATTTTTCGATAATCAACGAAGCGATCCGGCAACTGCGGAAATTTTTCTTTGAATTTTTTTATTTCCGCCTCGGACAAAGTGATATTCCTGAAAGTGCTGCCGGCCGAACCGCCTTCTGCTGACTTGCTTAAGCGATCAGCCAAATTCTTCGCCATTTGATCTTTAATTGCCGCCAGCTCGGCCGAATCGGCTTTTTTTAATTTCAGTTTAGCTAACAGAATCACTCCGCTGATAGCCCCGGACTTAAAAGCACTCTCCCGATAACCGAATCGACAATCGATTTGCTCCAGTTCCTTTATTACGCCGTCGGTTAATAACGTAACACTTGCAATGTTCTGCGACATTTCGCCGCCATAAGCTCCGGCGTTATTGCAAATGGCGCCGCCGATCGTTCCCGGTATGCCGATAGCCCACTCCAACCCTGCCAGCCCGGCTTGCAAGGACTGATTCATCGTTAAAACCAGCGGTATGCCGGCGCTAACTTCGACTTCTGACCCGTTGATTCTGATATCGCCGCCGAAATATTTGATCACTAGGCCGCCAAAGCCGCTATCGGCAACCAGAAGATTGCTGCCGCCGCCGATAACTTTATATTCTATTCGCCTAGCGCTTGCCCAATCAATCGCCTCTTGAATCTCACCAGTAGTTTTAACCGCGACAAAATATCTGGCCGGTCCGCCGATACGGAAGCTAGTGTGGTTTTTTAACGGCTCATTTTCTTTAATCTCCAACATAAACTATTTCTTTTTGCTTCTCACCAAATAACCGGTCGCCTCCAACGCTTTTTTCTGCGCGGCAAAGCCGGCTGATTTCTTTTTCGCCTTCCGCCGGCGCGGCTGTTCGATTTTTTGCTGGATTTTATACAGGTCCATTGGTATTTGACAAAATTAATTATTTTTTACCAAATTTTTCGCCAAATCATAAACATCGCCGGCGCCCAAAACTATAATAACATCAAACTGGCCGGCCAGATCCCTAACCTTCTTTTCTAATTCGTCCAGATCACCGCCATAAACCGCCTCGATTCCCCTGGCCTTTATCGCCTCAGCCAAACTCAGCGATGAGACCTCGAAGTCCTCCGGCTTTTCCCGCCCGGCAACATAAAAGATATCCGCGAGCAAAACTTTTTCCGCCTGATCGAATGCCGCCGAGAATTCTTTGAACAACTTTTTTGTTCGGGCGTATTGATGCGGCTGAAAGACAAATAATATTTTTCTGCCGGGGAAAAAATCCCGGCTGGCTGAGATTATTAATTTAATCGCTGCCGGCGTATGCGCATAATCAGCAATTACCCGGGCTTGGCCGCATTTTCCCAAATCATCAAACCGTCGCCAAGCGCCTTTGAAGCCGGCCAACGATTTGGCAATCGCCTCCCAATCAATCCCCAATTGCCGAACCGCGGCGATCGCCGCTAACGCATTGGAAATATTATAACGCCCAGGCAAGCTTAAGGTTAAAGCCGCGGCGGCCGCGCCATTTTCCAACACGAAAAATTCTTGGCGGCCGTCAGCGATAATAATCCCGCTCGCGCCGTAATCAGCGGCCTTCTCCAAGCCGTAAGTCACTCGCTTGGCCGGGCAATCCTTGGCCGCCTCAATCGACCTGCTATCATCATTATTAATGATCACAAAGCCGTCGGCCGGCATCTTATTTAGATAGGCCTTAAAAGCCGACAAATAATCATCTTCATTCTCATAATAATCCAGATGATCGACTCCGATATTGGTAATGACAGCAATCCTCGGATCATAATTATCAAAAGCGCGCCGATACTCATCGGCTTCAAAAACAAAATAATCGTTGCCGCCGCAACGCCAATTGCCTTCGAGAAATTCCGCCCGACTGCCGAGAATCACGGTCGGATCTTGGCCGGCGTCAATCATTATTTTAGCGATTATGGCTGTTGTAGTCGTCTTGCCGTCCGTGCCAGAAACCCCCAGGCCGTATTTGCCCTTCATTAATTCGCCCAGCAATTGAGGATAAGACATTTCCGGAATATTCAATTCCCGCGCCTTAGCTCTCTCCGGATTATTCTCGGGCACGGCGACGGAATAAACGGCTAAATCAAGATTGGCGCTGATATTTTTAGCGTCATGAGACACTTGCACGGCAATGCCGCCTTGGCGCAAATCATCAATTATTTCGCTTGCTCGAGCGTCGGAACCGGAAACGACAAAACCCCGGCAATGCAAAATCCCGGCTGCAGCGGAAATGCCGATGCCGCCAATGCCAATAAAATGAATTTTATTGATTTTATTCAGATCGATCATAATTATTCGGCTATTTCCAAAAGCGCTCGGCTGACTTTCTCGGCGCCGTCGGCCGGCATGATCTTGCTGATATTCCGACTTAAAGCGCTTAGTTTTTCTTTGTCGCTGAGCAATCCCCTTAAAGTGGAAGCGAGGATTTCCGGATTCAAACTCGGTTCTGACAGCACTACGGCCGCGTTCTTTTGCTGATAATGAGCGGCATTGAATTCTTGATGCGTCCGATATAGCGGTATGATCACCGCCGGCTTGCCGCCGACGGCCAATTCGCTCAAAGTGGACAAACCCGCTCGCGAAACGACCAGATCGGCGGCGCAAAGGGCCTCGGGCATTTCATGAGACAAAAATTCGTATTGATGGTAATTATCAGATTGGAAATTAATCCCCTTGCCTGAGCCGGTCGTATGGATCACTTGAGCGAATTGGACGATCTTGGGCAATGTTTTTTCCACCAAATC
>Ga0265297_10007389_pt1 | contig 15257 bp, 18 predicted proteins | sample Munlanlwell13791_FD_192502 | JGI IMG/M metagenome (GOLD analysis project Ga0265297, IMG submission 192502) | Leachate microbial communities from a municipal landfill in Southern Ontario, Canada - Leachate well 137-91 | ecosystem: Engineered > Solid waste > Landfill > Unclassified | place... | reverse complement strand
TATTTTATGCGGAGAAATCTCCCTCAGCTTGCTTATTGTTCCCGGAAGGACCTTTAACAGATAGTCGACATCCTTTTCCGTAGTCCACCTTCCCATGCTCACCCTCAGCGACCCGTGTGCTTCCTCGTGCTTCAATCCCATAGCCATCAAGACATGAGACGGTTCAAGCTTGGGCGAAGAACAGGCCGACGCCGTGGAAACGGCTATGCCCAGAGCATCGAGCTGGAAAAGGATTGATTCCCCTTCGACGAAAGAAAATCTCACATTGACGTTATTGGGCAATCTGTCTTTAGGATGGCCGTTGAGATACGAATCGGGAATCTTCTTCAAGACCGTCTTGATGATCTTGTCCCTCATCTTGATCATCCTCTTGCTTTCTTTGCCCATCTCCCCGAGGCATATCTCGACAGCTTTGGCGAATCCGACTATGGAAACGACATTGACCGTGGAAGACCTCTTTCCCGATTCCTGTCCTCCTCCGTGGAGCAACGGTTCCATTCTCACTCCCTTCCTCACATACAAACAGGCCACTCCTTTAGGGCCGTACATCTTCTGCGAAGAAGCTGTCAGCAAATCGATATTCATCTTTTTGACGTCTATCGGAACCTTGCCGAAACTCTGGGCCGCATCGGTATGGAAATACACTCCTTTCTCCCGGCAGATCTTCCCTATTTCCGCAATCGGCTCGATGGTCCCCACTTCGTTGTTGGCGTGCATCACCGAAACCAAAATCGTGTCCTTCCTTATCTTCCTCCTGACCTCTTCCGGATCAACCAATCCGTATCCGTCGACGGACAGGCACTCGATGTCGAATCCCTGCTTCTTCAGCCACAATACGCTATTAAGTATGCAGTCGTGCTCGATCGGAGAGACCAAAATATGCTTCCCTTTCTCCTTGTTGGCGAAAGCGACTCCCTTTATCGCAGTATTGTTGCTTTCGGTCGCCGAAGAAGTGAAGATTATCTCATCGGGATCAGCCTTCATCGCTTCGGCAATCACCTCCCTGCTTTTCTCGAGGGCTTCCCCAGCCTCGTTGCCGAAAGAATGCAAAGAAGCCGGATTGCCGAACTTTCCGGTGAAATAAGGGCTCATCGCCTTGACCACCCTCGGATCGACGGGCGTGGTTGCGGCGTAATCTAAATATATCCTTTTCTTCATATACGAAGCCATTATAGCAAAATTAAGATTCTTAAACAATCACTCCTCCGCCGAGCACTCTGCTGCCTTTATAGAAGACGGCTGACTGCCCCTTCGTGACGGCAAAGCACGGCTTCGACAGTTCGACTGTGAACCGGCCCCTCTTCGGGATGATCGTGCAACCAATTGCCTCCGCTCCGGATCTGACCTTAACCTTTGCCTTGACCGGATTCTCCGGTTTTTCTATCGATATCCAGTTTGTCTTATTGATATCGAAAGCCCGGGAGAAGGCATCTTCCTTCTTCCCGACGATTATCCTGTTCTTGCACGCATCGATATCGATAACGTAATAAGGTTCGGCAAGCCCTCCGATTTTCAGACCTTTCCTTTGGCCGACGGTGAATCCTGAAAATCCTTCATGTTTCCCCAGGACATTCCCGTTCGTATCAACCATGTCTCCGGCCTTCCGCCCCCCTTTCCCTATGATTTTCGAATAATCTTTCCCTTCGACGAAATCCTGGCTTTCCTCCTTTTCCGCGAACTCCTTGAGCTTTAATCCCGAAGCCATCTTCCGGACGTCCTCTTTCCTGAAATTACCGAGAGGAAACAGGGCCTTCCCCAGCTGTTTCTGGGAAAGCCCGTAAAGGAAATATGACTGGTCTTTTTTATGATCTTTCCCCCGCAATAGGATAAAACGCTTCGCCTCCCCGTCGTAAATCTTTCTCGCATAATGCCCCGTTGCGAAATAATCGAATTTGATTCCCGCTTCGATTATCTTATCGACCAGGTATCCGAACTTTATCTTCTGGTTGCAGACGACACAAGGATTAGGCGTTCTTCCGGCAAGATATTCTTCCCTGAAATACCCGAGTACGTACTTTTCATACTCTTTTGAAACATCGATAACAATATGCCCGATTCCCAGAATCTTGGCAACCTTCTCAGCGGCTTTGATGTCTTCCTTTTCTCCAGGACCGTAACAGGCGCTCTTTTCCGCCTTCTTCGAATATCCCTTATTCCACATCTTCATCGTCGCTCCGGTCACTTCGTATCCCGCCTTCTTGAGAAGGGCTGCGGAAACAGCCGAATCCACTCCTCCGCTCAGGCCGATGATGACTTTTTCTGTTTTTTTATTTCCTTTCTTCATTTGGTATAAAAAGGCCCAAATTTTCATTTGGGCCTCCTCGGCTTATCGTCTTTACTCTTCTCTATCTTCCGGCTCGTCGCCGTTGACCACTTCTATCGCACCGTAGGGGCACAAATCCACTCCTCCGCATTCTTCGACTTTGGCCGAACTCATGATCTTAGCCTTGCCGTCCGCCTCCAGTTCGCTGCCTTCGGGGCAGGACAAAGCGCAGCTACCGCACCCGATGCACTTGTCTTTATTGACCTTGTATGTCTTCTTTGATTCTTCCATCTTTTTATTTCTTACACTTCTCTATTATTTCTTCCGCCTTCTCCTTGGACTGGAATCCGGTAACCTTGACCCACTTGTTCGGCTCCAACCTCTTGTACACTTCAAAGAACTCCTGGATTTCCTTCCTCTGGTGTTCGGTCAGATCATCGACGCTGTTTATGTGCTTGAATCTGGGATCGATCTTGTCATCCGGAACGGCAATAATCTTGTAGTCAATCCCGCTCTCGTCTTCCATGTCGAGCATTCCTATGATCTTAGAAGGAATGACGCATCCGGGAAAAGTCGGCTCATTGACCAGAACGACCGCGTCCAAAGGGTCTCCGTCCTCGGACAGGGTATTCTCGATGAAGCCGTATTCGAACGGCCAGAAGACCGAAGAATACAAAGCTCTGTCGAGCATTATCTTTCCCGATTCCTTATCCAATTCGTACTTGTTCGATGTTCCTTTCGGATTCTCGATAAATATGTTGATTTTCATCTGTTTTAATCTTATTCTCTTGTTTTAAAGGTTACCTTAAACAAAGAAATATTTCAAGCTGAAAAAATTAGGACTTTATTATCCTCTTCTCCGTTCCCTCCCTCAACCTCTTTATATTCTCCCTGTGGCTCCAGTATAAGATCGGCACATATGCCAGACCCAAGAGAGTATAAGGAATAGAATGAGTAAACAGATAAAACAACAGAGGAATAAACCAAACGATGATCAGATTGGTCAAACTCATTATCTTTATCATCCTCAACATGACCGCCCAGACCAGAAGGAAGACCAATGAATACTGCCACCCGATCACCGCTATCATCGAAGCGAAGACCCCGGAGACCGCTTTCCCTCCTTTGAATTTCAGCCAGACGGGGAAGATGTGCCCCAAAACCGAAACAAGGACCACCAAGGAAACCATCCACTCGTCAGCCAAATAATATCTGGCTAAAAGAGATGGCAACAAGACCTTAAAGACATCCAGCAACGCGACCAAGAGCGCATACTTGAACCCCAGAACCCTGAAAACATTGGTTCCCCCTATGTTTCCGCTTCCCTGATTCTGGATGTCTATCTTCTTCAATCTTGCGATAATGTATCCGAAAGGAATCGAACTTAAAAGATAACCGAGAATCATTAACGACGCGAATAATGTATTTTGATCCATATTTAAGATTATTGTAGCAAAATCGGCCTTATATTAAAACCCTGATTATATTTTTCCATACCTCGCCCCTCGCCCCTGGCCGCTTCTCTCAATCATCTTCAAGGAAACCAAGCGGGACAGCGCTTGCTTGATTGTCGCTCTTGATGCGTCCTTGTCCAAGGCGGCAACGACATCTTTTACAGCCAAATAAACCCCTTCATTAAAAAGACCGTATATCTTAAGCTGGGTTTCGGAAAGAATTTTCTCCGGATGCTCAGCAGCCATCAAACTATCGGCCCTTTTGGCCTGCTCCAATAAGGCGGAAAGGAAATAACCGACCCAGGGAGAAATATCTTCTTTGTCCGTCTTATGCTTCTTCTGCGTTTTTCTCAAAGAAAGATAATAATCGACTTTGGTTTCCTCGATTATCTCATCTAAAGAAACGTATGGAATGTAGGGATAACCGCTTTTAAGAAGCAAAAGATTGGTCAACGCCCTGCCCATCCTCCCGTTCCCGTCTTTGAAAGGATGGATGGCTAGAAACTCAAAAATGAAATTAGCGATTACAAGAATCGGATGGATATCTCCTCTTTTCAAATGCTCATTCGTCCACCTGACGATATCATCCAGCTCCGATCTGACGAGATGGGGAGGAGTCGGATTAAAAAGCACCACCTGCTCTCCCTGATCGTTCACCATGGCTACGGTATTATTGGTAATCTTGTACTTGCCCTTATGGGTCCGATCCTTTTCGGAATAATGAAGCAGAATCTCATGAAATTGCAGTATCCATCCCTGAGACAATGTCATCGTCTTATGGTTATCGAAGATGCGCCCGATCAGATCGGCATAACCAGCAACCTCCTGCTCGTCCCTGTTTTTGGGCGGCTTCGACCTCAATCCGCGCAAAAATCGAGCGATTTCTTCATCGCTCATCTTGGATCCTTCGATACGGGTACTGGCTCCTGTTGAAGTAATGATTACCCAGGCCTTGAGCCGGCCGAGAATCCGCGGATTCAAATTCAATCCTCCCTGCCAAAGCCCTTTGAGCCGATCTATTTCGGCGATACGGGTCAAGAATTCTTGACTGATTTTTATTCTTTTATCGAATCTGTCTGTTGCCATATTTTTGGATATATTCTATTTATATCCAATTATATCCAATTATATCCAATTTGTCAATTCGGTATGAAGCCTATTCCGCCTTCTTATCCCTCTTCATCATCTCCCTCAAAGCATCGATCGGGCCCAGATCCTCATACAAAATGCGATAAACGGCCGATACTATCGGCATATCCACCTTGTATTTTTTACTCAATTGGTAGACCGCTTCGGCGGTAGTCGCCCCTTCGATAATGCTCGAAGTTGAATTGACTATATCTTCCAATTTCTGCCCTTTGGCGATCTTCTCGCCCAGAGTCCTGTTCCTGCTTTCGGGACTGATGCAGGTCGTAGACAAATCCCCCAATCCGGCAAGGCCGTAAAAAGTCTTCTTCTTGGCTCCCATCTTTTCTCCCAATCTCTGTATCTCGACTATCCCGCGGGACAGTATCGCGGCCTTGGCATTCGAACCGAATCCCACTCCGTCCGATATGCCCGCAATCACGGCAATGATGTTTTTCAGAGGACCGCCCAGCTCGACTCCGACCACGTCGGTCGAGGTATATGCCCTGAAATAATTGTTGCTGAATATGTCCTGTATATTTTTAGCCACGGATCTTTTGTTCGAAGCGACAACGACCAAGGCTGGCAATTTCTTCGCCACCTCGATGGCAATCGTCGGACCGGACAAAACGGCCGTCTGGACCTTTCCTAATTCCTCCTTCAATATTTCCGTCATCCTCTTCAATGTTTTCTGCTCCAGCCCCTTAGCCACGCTTATGAAGACCTTCTTCTTCAAAGGAAGATTCTCTTTTCTTATCTTCATGGCCACTTCCCTGAAAAACTTGGAGGGGATGCTGAAAACTATGTATTCGCCGAAAGAGACGGCCTTGCCCAGGTCTTTCTCGAAAACAATGGAGTCGGGAATCTTTATCCCTTTCAGATATGTGGCATTCTCCCTTTCCCTGTCTAAAACGTCAAGATGATCGGGAAAGGCGCTCCAAACCGTTACCTCGTGCCCGTTTTCGGACAGCAAAATTGCAAGGGTTGTCCCCCATGCTCCGTCTCCTAAAACCGTAATTTTGACTTTTTTCATATTATTATTATACCTTAAACCTTCCTGTGGGCGCAAATGCCCTGGAAATCGCAATACTGGCAGTGCCAGCCGGGAGTCGGCTTGAAACTGCTCCTCTTGATCTTCTGGATAAGCTCTTTGGCATCGCTTTCAGTTTTCAATATATCCTCTTCCGTTATCTCAAAAGATAAAGCTGTCCCGTCTTCGACATAGTAATAGGTCAGCTTCAACGGATTCAGGCCCATGACCTTCCTCGCAGCCACGGCATAGATCATTAACTGCAACTTTTCTTCTTTGGATAGGCTGGTTTTGGGAGTCCCGGTCTTGTAGTCGATTATCTCGACTCCTCCTTCGATTTCGTCTATCCTGTCGATTGTCCCGACGAAAGTATCCCCGTTCAGCTTCAGCTCGAATCCTTTTTCCAAAGCCGGCTCCCCGTTGATCAGCAACACCTTCGGCTTTTCTTCCATGAAGTCGCTGTAGAACTTCTTCAGGGCTTCCTTCCCTTTTTCATAGAACTCCTTCTTCATCTCCGCCGACTCGTACCAATCGCCTATCCATTCGTCATCGTATATCTTCAGCAGATCTTCCAATCCCAGCGATTTTTTCTTTCCTCCTCCGAACAGATCTTTCTGCTCGGACGACCCGACCCTGAAGGACTCGTCGACGAACCTGTGCAAGGTGGCGTGGATCGTCTTGCCGAAGCTGAAGACCGATCTTCCCCTGATCGGTATCTTGAAAATGCTCCCGAACTTGTATCCCAGAGGACACTTCCTGAATGACTCCAATTGGGAATAGGAAAAATGGTCTGGCAAGAAAGCTTTCAGATCCCGCCCCGAACCGTCCGTCTCATTCGATTCCAATTTGAATCCGTTATTAAGAGACCTCTTGATGCAAAACCCCGAACTCCTCTTGAATTTTTCCTTGTCCAAAGTTTCCTCCCTGATCAATCCCGATTCGATCAAGAATCGAGATGGCTTCTTCAAGTCCTTTCCGCCGTAATCCATGGCCCAGGTCAGGAACAGTCCTTTCTTGGCACGGGTCAAAGCGACATAGAACAAACGCCTCTCTTCCTGGATGTGGAAATCCCCTTCCGGCAATACCTCTTTGATCAAGGCCTCGGGAATCTCTATCGGATCCCTCTTCTGGTCCGAAGGGAACTTTCTCGAAACCAAATTGATCAAAAACACGTATTTGAATTCCAATCCCTTGGCCGAGTGCACGGTCATTATCCTAACCGCATCGAATCCGGAGTCCACGCTCATCTTCAAAGACCCCTCTTCCCCGGCCTCGAGCTCCATCTCCAGGTTCTCCATAAAGGAAATGAGCTTGCCGTCCACCTGCGAATTCTCAAAACTTTTTATCTTCTCAAAAAACTGGTCGATCATCTCCCATTTCTTCAGCGACTCCTCGCTGTTCTCCGGGATATACTTGGCGTATTCCAGATCATTGATGACGTTGACAAAAACCTCCCCCGCGTTCCTTTCCTTGGAAAGCTTGTAGTGCTTCCTCAGATTATCGGACAGTTTCTTCAGCTTGGTCTTTGTTTCCGAATCGAACTTAGTCAGCAGATGGGAATCAGATATGGCTTCGAATACAGGAATGCCTTTCTTGTCGCTGTACTGGATTATCCTCGAAACCTCTTCCGGAGAAAAATCCATCATCCGGAGAACCCTATAGAAGCTGGGAGAATCGTAAAAGTTGAGGACTATCCTCAGATATGAAATCAGATCGAGTATCAAAGGATTGGTATATAATCCCTTCGAAGACACGAACTGGTAAGGGATACCCGCCCTCTCCATCGCCCGGACGAAGCTGTTCGCCGATTCGTTAGTCCTGGTCAAAACGGCGAAATCGGAGAAGGTCGCCTTCTTGTCTATCTCCTTTATCTCCCATATCTTCCCGACCACTCCCTCCAATTCATCATCCAGACTCTCAAAACCCAGAAGCTCTATCGCTCCCGGCTTTGTTTGGACGCTCTTCAGCTTCTTATCTATCTTTTTGAATTTATCCAAATCTATCCCTCTCTCTTCCGCCCTCTCCTTGATAATCTCTATCTCGTTCAACTGGTATTCCAGACGATTGGGATTGTTCAGTTGGATAAAGGAATAGGAAAGATCAAGAATATTCTGGGGAGAACGATAGTTCTCAACCAATACCACCTCTTTGGCTTCGGGATAGTCCTGTTTGAACCTCAAAACGTTATTGAACGAAGCCCCCTGGAAATAGAAGATGCTCTGATCGTCGTCTCCCACGACCGTGACGTTATTCTCGGGATATGCCAATTTCCGAACCAATTCGTACTGGACCCAGTTGGTGTCCTGGAACTCATCAACCATGACATATTTGAATTGCTTTGTGTATTTTTCAAGTATCTCCGGCCTTTTTTCGAAAAGCTTCAAAGTGTAATTGATTAGGTCGCCGAAATCCAGGGCATTATTATCAAGCAATAATTTCTGATAGACGTGGTACGCTTCGGCTACTTCCTTCATCCTCTCGTATTCTTTCTGCCTGTCTCCCAGATCCTTCTTGTCTTTCGACTTTACCGATTTGGAACCGACCGCTATGTCATCCATGTTCAATTTCAGCGAATCGGCGTATTCGAGGTAGTTCTCCGGATAGATCCCTTCGTTCTTGCAATGGTTGAAATGCGAAATCAGGGCCTCAATGAACTTGGTCGGATTGCCCAGCGGCCTGTATTCTTTCAAAAAATTGAACTTATCGAAATTCTTCCTCACCAAGATCCAGCTTCCCGTCTGCTCCAAAAGCTTGTAGTTCGTCGGTATTCCTATCCCCAATCCGTATCTCTTCAATATCCTGTCGCAGAAGGAATGGAAAGTGGAAATCCAGAAATCGTAATAGCCGAAAGGAAGGAGCCCTTCCACTCTTTCTTCCATTTCCCGAGCGGCTTTTTCGGTAAAGGTCATGGCCAGGATCTCCTCAGGCTTAATCCCCTTCTCGCTTATAAGATAGGCCATCCTGCGGGTCAGAACGGTCGTCTTGCCCGTCCCCGCCCCAGCAACAATCAAAAGCGGACCCTTGTCGTAAGTGACCGCTTGTTTCTGTTCCTTGTTCAGCCCTTCCAATAGATCTTTTTCCATACCGCCATTATATCTTAAAACAGGACAAAGAAAAAGATGCTATTTCTTCATGAAAAAAGCTCTTTCCCGGGGGCCGAATTTCTCGATTGCGTAGCGGAGCATGGTTCTCGGCATGGTTTTCGAATATTTCTCCAAAAAGGAAATCTCGACAGCCTTGTCCCTCTTGCCGACCTCCCTCAGCATCCACCCGACAGCCTTGTGAATCAAATCATGCTCATCGCGAAGGAGCATCTCCGAAATTTTAAGAGTGTCTTTGTAGTCCCCGTTCCTCAAGAAAGTGAATGTGGAAAGGATAGCGATCCTCCTCTCCCAGATATTCTTCGACTTGGCCAAAGAATACAAAACTTTCCTCTCTTTCTTCTTGTCCAAAAGGAAATCCCCGATGATATTCGGAGCGGTCAGATCGACCAGGTCCCAGTTATTCACCCTTTTCGCGTTCTTGAGATAGAAATCGAATATCTTCCTTTTATCTTCCGCCGTCTTGTATCTGTTGACCAAGATCAGCAGTCCGGTCAGCCGGCACTCGTGTATCGGATCATTGATAAGCTCCTGAATCTCTTTCAAATCCGCATCTTTAAACTTCTTAACGACAGCTCTCTGGACCGGGACCTTTATTCCCAAAAAAACATCTCCTTCCCCGTACTGCCCCTTCCCCGTCTTGAAAAAATAGGACAGATGCTCCGCCTGCTTCCTGTCCCTATTCTTCAATAATTCTTTTTTTACGCCAACATTTGCCATACAGCTCCGATTAAACATAATATTCCGAAGATGAAGGTAAAGATAGAAAAGTTAACCTTCTTTGAGATATCCATCAATATCTTCAGCGACAACAGTCCGAAAACGAAACTGGAGATAAGAGCTGGCCATGAAACCACTGCCATGGCCGGATTCTTCAAGTACAGATACAAGGACGAACCCAGAACCACCGGCACGGAAATGATGTATGATTTCTTTAATATTTCAGAAGGATTGCTTTCGGTTAAAGAAAGTCCGAATACGGTCGAACCGGAGCGGGAAACGCCGGGAATGGCGGACAATGCCTGCAATAGCCCGACGATAACCGAAGAAACATCCTTATTAAGATTCACTTTTATCTGCTTCTTCTGGAACCACGAAGTCAATAATAGTCCCAGACCCATCAAAAACAACAGTCCCGAGCCCATGGACACGCTTTCTGCGAACTTGTATACGAAAAATCCGAATCCGCCGGAGATAACAGTAACGATGATGAAGAATCTGACAAAATCCTTGTCTTTGAAAGAAATCAAATCGATCCAGTCCTTCCAGAAATAGACGATGACCGCGAGAAGCGTTCCCAGGTGCAGAAACAGAGCCAAATCAACGCCATTGAATCCTTTGATCAAGAAACTGGAAGCCAAAGCAACCACCCCTTCGCTTGAAACCGGTATCCACTCGAATATTCCCTGGATGAAACCCAATAAAATATATTCCCACATGTTATTTTTCTATTCTTATATATCTCTGCTTGTCATACCTATCCTTGAAGAATTCGTACTTCGAATATTCTTTTACCAACTCTTCTATCTCTTCTTTCTGCCCCGGATCGAATTCCATGTAGATGACCCCATTGTCTTTCAGATAATCCTTGCTTTCTTTAAGAAACTTCCGAATTAATTCCATGCCGTCGTTTCCTCCGTACAAAGCGACTGCCGGCTCGAACTCTTTGACATCTTCCCCGACTTCGTCAGCCCTGCTTTCAGCGACATATGGAGGATTCGCCAAGACGAAATCGTACTTCTTCTTAATATTTGAAAATATATCCGTCTTGATCAAATCGAATCTTTCTTTCGCAATCCCGTTCTCTTCCGCGCTCTTTTTAATCCCTTCCAAAAACGATCTTTCTACATCACCGAAGTCGCAGGTCGAACCGGGAACATTTTTCAAGATTGCGAGACCTATGCATCCCGATCCCGCAAACAGATCAAGACACTCTCCTTTCACCTCTTTAATCGCCTCCCTGACCCAATCCTCGGTCTCCTCCCTCGGGATCAAAGGACGGGAAGACAGGTCGACTCTGACGCCCAAAAAATCTTTAAAACCTTTCTTGTATTCCTCAGGCAATTCCATATTAAACGATCCAAAGGGCTGCCAAGATTCCTATCAAGATCCCTCCGGCTATTTCGAGGATGCTGTGGCCCAAGACCTCCCTCAGCTTGTCCATATCTTCTCCTTCTTCGTTAAACATCTCGATTATCCTGTTCAAGGACTGGGCCTGCTTTCCGGCCGCGCCCCTGATGACCTTGGCATCATATATCATGAAAAAGGCGAGGATGATGGCAATGGCGAAAAACGGCGAATCAAAACCGTAGATCAAACCGATCGATGCCGCCAGACCGGAAACCGTGGCACTGTGCGAAGAAGGAAACCCTCCAGGCAAAGAATACAAATCAAACCTGAACTTCTTCTGCTTTACCGTCAGGAGCAAAGCCTTCAGGCTCTGAGCCACAAACCAAGACAAAAGAGCCGCATTGAAGGGCTTATTCATCAGCAATTCTCTTAACATTTCCAAATGTATCATATCCTTATCCTATCAGATTTCAGCCCTAATATCAAAGATTTTGCTCTGCTCCTTAAACCCCTTTATCATCTTCACCTTTGTCTGGGGAATGCCGAAATGCAGAGCCAGCAATTCGATCACCCTCTTGTTCGCCATGTTCCTCTCCGCTTCCGCCTCGACGAAAACATCGAAGCTGTCCCTGCTCTTCTCGACCACCTTATCTTCTTTGGAACAAGGATGCGCTTTGACTTTAATCAGCATACTTTTTCAATATCTTAAAATCTTTCTTCAGGACTTTTTTCATGTTCGAATTGTATATGGCTACGGCCGGATGATAGAAAGGGATGACCGTCTTCTTTCCTTTGAAGACCTTTCCGTGGATTTTTCCGATGGGTTGATTTTCAAGCCCGAACATTTCCAGGATGAAACCCATAGAATGCCGACCCAGAGGACAGATCACTTTGGGAGAAATAGCTTCTATCTGCCTTTCCAAATACTTGCTGCAAACCTTCTTCTCCTCATCCTTTGGATCCCTGTTCTTGGGCGGCCTGCATTTGACGATATTGCAGATGTATACTTTCTTCCTGTCTATCTTGGCCGATTCCAATAATTCATCCAGGAATTTTCCCGAACGTCCGCAAAAAGGAACTCCCGTCTCGTCTTCTTTCGCCCCGGGAGCCTCTCCTATGAACATTATCTTGGCCTTTAAAGAGCCCTGCCCTATTACGGGATTAATTCTTTTTTTATACAAGGAGCACTTCTTGCATGCCAGGATTTCTTTTTCCAGTTTCTTCATATCTATTTTGAGGCAAGAAGAAAAATCTTCTGAAAATATTCATTTTCGTCAATCTGCCCGGTTCCAAGCAAGCTATTTAATCCGGAATAATATTGTTCTTTAATCTGGGAAGCCGGGACGGCGGCATTGAATAATCTAACCTCATCCATCTTTCCGGTAAAACGATCAAAATTATATGACCAAGCTCCTATTCTGGTAAAAGTGTAATTTTGAACATCTCCCTGCTGGGGAGTGATGGCTATCGAATATCCGGTTTGTTTTTCTCCATTTATATACGCATAAGCGGAAACGTCTCTGTCAAAAACTATGGCAATATTATGCCAAGTGTTCGCCGAAAGAAATCCGCTTAAATATCCATATATCTGCTCAGCCGAACCGTCGGTAAAAGATCCTCTTATTTGATTTCCGCTGGCCGGTCTGAAAATCCAATAGCCGTCTTTTCCAGTTCCGGCATCTCCCGCACCGGTCATCACCAAAGTTTCCGCTTGCGGCGCCAAAGCATTGTCGAATTTGACCCAGAAAGAAACCGTTGCGTCTCCCGTCCTCATACTCAGCGAAGAATCACTTCCGAAACCGACGTAATCGTTAGAGCCATCGAATTGAAGACAAGAACCCGATACACAATTAGATCCCGTTCTCACTGTAGGAGGATACGGAACAGAACCATTATTAATATTACTCCAAGTATCCAAAACATCACTGGTTGTCGCTGGGCTTCCGTCGGCGGTCGTTCCATCGAATTTCCACTCCGAAACAAGATTAAGCATCAATGCATTCCTCAAAGAATTGGAAAATACCTGGCTCTTGGCTATATTCGCCTTGGCCGTCACTCCGTTCATGGTAACGACGATAAGGCCGGAAAGTATTCCGATAATGGCGATTACGACCAAGAGCTCGATCAAGGTAAAGGATTTCTTTAATATTTCTTTCATTGAAAACATTATATCAAACAAAAACCAAACAAAAAAGCCCCGCAACGGGGCTTCTTTTTAGTTAATCTTCAACAGCTCCACTTCGAATATCAATGTGGCTTTGGGAGGAATCGGTCCGTATCCGTTCTCTCCGTATCCGAGGGTATAAGGAATGGTCAACTTCCTTTTCTCGCCGACCTTCATTCCGAGCATTCCCTGGTCCCAGCCCTTGATTACCTGTCCCGCTCCGACGGTAAAGACAAAAGGAGTTCCTCTGTCAACGCTCGAGTCGAACTTTGTCCCGTTCTCGAACGTTCCCGTGTAGTGGACGGTCAATTGGTCTCCGCTCTTAGACTCTTCTCCTGTTCCCTGCTGCAATACTTCTATCTTTAATTCATCCATGTTTTTAGAACCGTTCTGTTCTGTCGGAGCGTTCAGCTCTTTCGGCTTGATGATCAGGAAAACAGCCAAAGCGACAAGCAGCAATACGATTATTATCGATATTATCTTTTTTCCTTCCATATTATTTTATCTCGTACGAGACGTTAACTGTGACTTCTATCTTGTTCTCTCCGACAACTATCTGGAAGTTGCTTCCAGTTCCGGCGGTCGCCTTGTCCGTGGCGCTGAAAACCGGGGCGTATACCGATTCGGTGTATCCGACCGCTTTACCCAATCTCACCCCCATCTTCTTGGCTATTTCCTGGGCTTTGGTCTGGGCGTTGGCCAGGGCTGTCTCCCTCGCCTGCTTCTTCAGATCATCCTGCTTGTCGATCATGAACTGCAATCCGGAAACCTGGCTGGCTCCGGCTTCGAGAGATCCTTGGATATTCCTGCCGATAAGGTCGGTATCTCTCATCTTGACCTCGACCGACTCGACGGCCTGGTATGCAGTAATGACCCTCTTTCCCAAAGGATAGACGGTCAGATCGACGCCCTTGGTCTGCCATTCGTACTGGGGATAGATGTTGAAATCGACTATCTTCATGTCGCTCTCAAGTATTCCCTGCCTCTTCAGGAAATCGATTATGCCGTTGGCCTTATCGTTGTTCTTCCTCAAGGCCTCGTTTATCGTCGCTTCCTGGGTAATGGCCGTGAAAGTTACTACAGCCACATCTGGAACGGAATAAACCGTGCCTGTCTCAGATATGTTTATCGTGCTCTGACTGCCGCTTGCTCCGATATACGTCGTCTCCTTGGCCGTCTTCTGGATGGCAAAAACGGTGTATATCATCAAGAGAACCAGAAAAACTATCCCGACTATCATCAGTATCTTGATGATCGGATTCTCATTCCTGGCTTCTTTTTCAAAATATTGTGCTTCCATTTTTTTATATGATTATTTATTATTTTTGACCTTTAGCTGATCTTCGAACCGGGGATTATATCTTTTTCCGGAACGAGGACCGATAAATTGTTTTCGTCTTTGACGGCGAGAACCATGCCTTCACTCTTGAGCCCCATCATTTCTCTAGGCTCCAAGTTGATTATAACAGCAACGCTCTTGTTAATCAATTCTTCGGGAGCATACGCCTTGCCTATCCCGGCCAGTATCTGTCTTCTTTCTTCCGTGAGATCTACTTCGAGCTTCAAGAGCTTGTCCGAACCTTCGACTCTTTCCGCAGATAATATCTTTCCGACCCTCAGATCGGCCTTGCCGAACTCATCAATGTTTATGATTTCCATAATCCGTGTACGTTACAATATATCCTTACCGTAGAACCTTCCTTGATTTCAGAGAACTCCGCCTCCGGCTTGTCTCCGGGCTTCAAAAACACTCTGCAGTTATCGACCTCTATCCATTCTATATAGTGCTTTTCTTCCATGGGATGAGGAACCTCTCCGACGAAAACCTTATTTCCGCTGACTACGGGCACATGCTTCTCCTTCCCCTCGTCGACTTCTTTTTCAGCCAACAGCTCCATGGGCTGTCCGCAACAAACCAATTCCCCGGCTCCGGTATGGAGAACTTCGACTATATTTCCGCACACATTGCATTTGTATATTTGTTTTTGTTTCGTCATATGAATATATTTTAACAACTTTCAAAAGAAAAGAAAAGAGCCCCCGAGAGGGG
>Ga0265297_10007388_pt1 | contig 15258 bp, 9 predicted proteins | sample Munlanlwell13791_FD_192502 | JGI IMG/M metagenome (GOLD analysis project Ga0265297, IMG submission 192502) | Leachate microbial communities from a municipal landfill in Southern Ontario, Canada - Leachate well 137-91 | ecosystem: Engineered > Solid waste > Landfill > Unclassified | place... | reverse complement strand
TGATGGGACAGTTTATGAAACCGATCCCTGCGAATGTCCCGGTTGCTCTTGTTGCATCACTCTTCGTTGCCTATATCTTCACTCCCTATTTGGCGATACGATTGCTCAAGAAACCTAACCATCCTACACCTGATCATCTTCCAGAGGCGCACTAATGTACCAAAAATTTGAAAATTATCTGCTCACTATTCTCCGATCTCCGGCAAAAAAGAAAATGCTGTTATGGCTCACGCTGGCAGGGTTTATCCTCTCTGTCGCAATGATCCCAACAGAATTGGTCATGGCAAAAATGCTCCCCGGAAAAAACAATGATACCTATTCTGTCTATATTGATCTCCCAACCGGAAGCTCGATCGAGCAAACTCGGCTGGTCAGCCAATGTGTCACCAACATTCTTCAAAAAGAGCCAGAAGCACTTGATATGGAAGTATTCCTAGGGTCAGGATCCCCTTTGGATTTTGCAGGACTGATAAAAGGATCTCATTTCAAAAACTCTGAAAATGTTGCTGAAATCGTCCTCAATCTTACCAAAAAACACGACCGCTCAGAGCCCTCATACATGATGGTGCAACGCCTTCGTCCTGAGATACAACAACAGTGCGAAAGCATTATCCCCCAAACCAATATCAAATTTATTGAACCTCCTGCGGGTCCACCGACCATGGCGGCCATTGTTGCAGAGGTTTATGGCAGCAATGCTTCAGGAATCAGACATTTGAGTGAACGCGTAAAAGGTGTCTTTGAGCAAACCAAGGGGCTTGTAGATATTGATATCATGCAAGATGAGATTTACGAAAAATTTGAAGTACGGGTTAACAGTGATAAAATTGCCCGTTCAGGATTGGACATCAAGCAGGTCAATGATATTTTATATCTTGCCTTTGAAGGGATGCCCATCGCCGTTAAAAACTCTTCCAAAGTATCCGAACAAATCCCTATTTTTCTTGTTCTCGATCCTTTAAGCAAAAAGTTCAGTTCCAAAGATCTTGATGCTGTTTCTCTAAAGCTTTCGAGTTTAAAATTAATGAACGGTATGGGGATGATGATTCCAATCACAGAAGTTGTCGATTTGGCTGCGGTAAAGTCCAATCCTATGATTGTGACCAAAAATCTCCACCAAATGACAAACGTACTGGCTGAAACCGATATGGTCTCTCAGGTTTATCCTCTGATGGATGCACGCAATGTTATTTTAAAATCGTTTACGGATGAGTATGAAATTACTAAAATCGGTCTCTTTAATCTCGAACTAATCGATAAAAAATCAAAAGAGCGCTACGAGTTGCTTTGGGATGGCGAGATGGAAGTTACTCTCGATACCTTTGTTGACTTGGGAGGCGCTTTCATTGCCGCACTTGTATTGATATTTTTGCTAATGGTCATCTATTACAAAAGCTTTGTTCTCAGCGGTATCGTTTTGCTTGGGAGCTTTCTCTCTATTATCGGTGTGCTCTTCGGTCATTTCATTATGGACATTTTTACGGCAGATACTTTTTTCCTCACCGCAACCTCGTTGATTGGATTCATTGCCCTTATCGGGATTAGTTCCCGTAATTCACTGCTGTTAATTGATTTTACCAAGTCACTGATGGTAGACAAAGGGATGCAAAAAAAAGAGGCAATTGCCTACGCGGCAGCCACACGTGCAAAACCCATCTTTCTCACCGCAGCGGCTATTATCCTTGCTTCTACCCTCCTTGCGAGTGATGCGGTGTTTGGAGGCCTTGGTGTTTCCTTGATCTTTGGGACCTTGGCTGCTGTTGTTGCTTCTCTCATCGTTGTCCCTATTTTACTGGACAATTCAGATTTGGAGCGTCATTTTAATTTTCATGAACGCAAAGCCGTTTCTATCATCGAACCCTAACGTACGTGCAAGCCTTCAGAACAACTGCATCAAGTGTCCCTACAGCATTGGCGCAAGCCGCGCAGGCTTGGGGAGTTGCGATTGAAAAAATCGGTTTTGATCTCCTCTCCTATCACACCTATTATCGTGGCACGGTGGATGAAGATTGGTGTACTCTGGAAGCATCACGGCTTGAAGATATCACGACAGAGGTTGAAATACGCTCTTCTCCTTTTGAAGTTCGCCAAGAATATCAGCTTATTATCCGTCCCTTGCAACCTCATCCTCATTTTGACCTTCGCCTCAGCTTAGCGTCCGATAAACACAAAGTAAAAGCCATTGTGATTATTGATCCCTCATCCGTTATTCCTCTAAAAAAAGGAATTCAAGCCTACATCAAAGAAGAAATCCACTCGAAAAAACTCCGAGCGGGTCTTCTTATCGGTATCACCGACAGTGATCTTGATACCCAAATCAACCAACTGCTTCTCAAGATTCAAAAGGAGGGACCATTACGTGAACCGTATCGCATGAATGTCACTCAATTCTTCCCTCCAATACAACCAATCAATGACAATGTAGTTCTCCACTATAAAAAAATAGCGCATGAAAACAATCTTATCCAAGGGGTCCTTCCCGATGATTTGATTCTTGAGTATATTTTTGCGCTCAAAGGACGTAGTGGTCGCAGTTGTACCGGTGAACACATCCACATGGGCGAGCCTCTTATTCGCTATGCTAATGCCATTGTCATAGATCCTGAAACGATCAAAACAGAAGAAGACCTCCTCTCAATTCGCTTCTATGCCACAAAATCGGGCTACGTCCAACGTATCAATGGGATTTTTTCAATCGCTAATGAACTTCACCTAAAACATGCGAGTTTTAGAGATACAGGCTCTATTGAAACAGGAAGCGATAAAGACATTCATCTCAAAATTGACCATAAAGACCAAAGCAAAGATGCCGTAGGCTCAGGGGTTAACATCGATGTTCAAACACTCGATATCAAAGGAACCGTAGGAAGCAATACCAAAATTCAAGCGTGTGATCTCACTATTGGAGCCCAGACCCATAAAAAGTCGCTCATTGAAGTGCAGGAAAATGCCACCATTCATCTCCATCGAGGTGATCTAAAAGCCAAAAATGCGACCATTGAAATTTTGGAAGCAGGAAAAGTGGAAGCCCAAACGGTTCATGTTGCCAAAATGATGGGAGGGGAGATTATCGCCAATCATGTCATTATCGATACTCTCTACTCCAATGCCAAAATCACAGCCCTTAACTCCATCACCATTACCACGATTGTCGGTGAGGGCAATAATCTCATCATCAATCCTCGTGCACTCCCTTCGTATCAAGAACAGATCAATACCCTTGAACTGAATTTAAAAAAAGCCAATATCCATATTCAAAACAAAGGAAAAGAGCTGCTGGGCAAAGAGCTCACCCTGAAAGAGCAAATGAATCGCATCAAACAAACTCAAGAAAAGATTAAAGCAGCTACAGCACACAATCAGCCTCCGCTCAAAGCGGACTTGGTTCGTGTACAACAATTCAAACTTGCCCTCTCAGAACTCAAAAATGAGCAAACGTCCATAAAAGCGCATGAAGAGGAAATTCATACCATCGAAGATACTCTCAATAAACTGTATGATGCCGATATACATGCCACAATCACCCATCACGGTTGTTATAACGGTCACACTCAGATTTTATTTGTTGATCCTAAAACATCTCAAAAATACGTTGCTTCCCCTCAAGGAACCGTAACCAAGATCACGCTGCGCCGTGAAGGTGAAGATAAAAAAATCATCTTTGAATCCTAAAAAAAACAAACTGCTTTCAGATACACCTATGGGTTTTATCTTTTTGAGGTAAAACTCTTTCTATGAAATTATCAAACCTAACCCTCACCACCCCTTATTTGGATCTTGATCCAATTTTTTATCATGAAGTGCATCCCACCCCTCTTAAAAATCCTATTCTGATGAGCCTTAATAGACAAGGGGCTCATCTTCTTGGTTTGAATCCCGATAACCTCGATAGCAAAGAACTCGAATCCCTGCTCAACGGTACAACACTCCTAGAGGGTTCACGCCCATATGCCATGTGCTATGCCGGTCATCAGTTTGGCTATTATGTTCCCCGCCTTGGAGATGGCAGAGCAATCAATCTAGGAACAACGAACGATTGGAATCTCCAGCTCAAAGGGTCAGGACAAACCCTCTACTCCCGCCAAGGTGACGGACGTGCCGTACTGCGTTCATCCATACGTGAATATTTGATGAGCGAAGCAATGCATGGCTTAGGAATACCTACCAGCCGTGCCTTAGCCCTTATCAGCTCCGATGAAAAAGTAGCACGGGAAAAATGGGAACGCGGGGCGGTTGTCTTGCGCCTCTCCCCTTCATGGATACGGTTTGGAAGTTTTGAATACTTTTTTCACACCAACGCTCATGACAAACTCCAAAAACTCGCCGACTTTTTACTCGAAGAATCGTTCCCAGAGTTTGCAGGTACGGAAGATGCCTATGCAAAAATGTTCGGAGAGATCGTCAAGCGCACTGCCCAAATGATCGCTCACTGGCAATCGGTCGGCTTTAATCACGGCGTTATGAACACCGATAATATGTCTGCTATAGGGATCACCATCGATTACGGTCCGTTTGCCTTTATGGATACCTTCGAGAGCGGTTACATCTGCAACCATACCGACCACGAAGGACGATACAGTTTTGACAATCAACCCCGTATCGGACATTGGAACCTTTCACAGCTCGGACGCGCCCTCTCTCCTCTTATACCCCAAGAAAAAATGGAAAAAGAACTCGAAAAATACGGAGACTATTTTACAACCAAGCTTATGGAGCTGTTACGAGCAAAACTGGGACTGGAAAGTACAGAAGAAAACGATGGGGAATTATTACGTTCGCTTTTTACCGCGATGGAGAACGGGCGTGTCGATATGACCCCATTTTTTCGAACGTTGAGCCGTTATGATGGAGAGAGAAGTGGCTTACTTGACCTCACTCTCGCACCCAATCAATTGAACGAATGGCTCGATCTTTATGACCAGCGCTTAGAAAATAATGCCTTAACAACAGATGAGCGACACTTCAACATGCTAAGAGTCAATCCTAAATACATTCTCAAAAATTACATTCTCCAAGAAGCCATCGATTGTGCCGAAAACAATGATTTTACGCTGACCAATGATCTTCTAAACATTGCTCAAAATCCGTATGACGAGCATAAAGCGTTTGAACGCTATGCAGGAGTGACACCTTTAGCACATAAAAATCTCAAACTTAGTTGTTCATCGTAATCGTCTCACTGTAACTAAGGCGTAAACCCTCTTCGCTCATCACAAAGCCGTGAATGGCAATTCACTCATATTATAATTCCAGTAATGCTAATTGTTCTTGAATATCTCGTGTGCATTCATTGACTAATTCATCGTTGATAGAAATCGCTTGTGCCCTTTTTTCAAATTGATGAAGCATTATAGATATTTCTCTAATGATTTTGAGTGCAGTAGCTTCTTTTATGAGATATTTGGTAGCTATTGATAAAAAATCTTCTATAACATAGGACTTTCCTTTTCCGTTAATGGTTGTAATATGTTCTTGTGCCAAACCTTTCGAAAAAGTAATATCGTAAGCTGGTGATAAAGTCCATTCTCCTGTTTTATCCATGATAAAAGAAAAGTTCTTAGCATGGTCATCATAGTTAATGGATAATGCGTTAAATACCATTCTTCTAAACAGTTGTTCAATTACTGATTGGTTCGTACAAATTTTTGACGTAAAGAGAAAAAGCTCTTCGTAAGACATAATTTTTGGAATGGAAATATCTTTGTGCATTAACCCTGAAGCAGTGCACATATGTATTTTCTCATCCTTTTCATCCCTATCAAAACGCTCAACTATCAGGTGGGATTGCCCATCTTCTTGATAGAGAGTAAAAGGAGGAGTTTTAATACTGCACTCCTTTGCCATTTGCATATACACATATTCAAGTTTGGTGAAATCCATACTCTCGTTTTCATAATAAACTTCATCGAATTTGATAAGTGCTCTTTTATACCCATCATCGAGTTTTTTATTATTGAACTTGATGGTATTGGTTGAGCGATTGTATAGGATAAGCATTTTTGGTCTGCCTCCACCAACAGGTGAAACACTGTCAATAATCGTCATGAGTTTCGCAATAGGCACCGTGTCGTTTTTACTATCCAAAAACTTTTTCATATCTTCATAGGCATCCTTAGCCTGTAAAACAGTTTCAATATCACTGCTTTCTTCGTGTTCCTTTGGACGATATTCTATGGCACCCATCCCTCTATCTCCAATAAAAGCAAGTTTATGGAGTAGTGTGATTTCAGAAAGACGAAGTCCTTGACCCTCAAAATATCTATCGATAAATGCCATTCCGTATTTATCTGGCAATGAATCAAAGAAGACACCTGGCATACCACCATATAGATATTTATTGTCTTGGTTTGTATAAAGGGAAGTTGTTTTTTTTGTATGGAGTTTAAGCGGAGAAATTTCCCGTTCTAATGTTTTAAATGCTTTGTCATATTCAAAATAGATAGTCCCATCATGCCGTATGAGAGTTCCAATTTTGTGTCCATAAATATAGGCGTCTATTTCAGTAAGAGGTTTTTTCATTATTTATCTTTTCTCACACGTTTTTTAACTGACTTTTTTTGAACTTGACGGATTTCATTGATAGATGTATATCTTTCACTTTTTAACAACCCTTCAATATTTGCAGTCATATTAAGTGTATGCAGCAACTTGATGACATTTTCAAATGAAGTAGTTTTCTTTTTTAGAAAATTTGCATAAGCCGTTGATGACAGTCCTGATGCTTTATATAAATCTTGTTGCCTCAAATTTTGTCTAATGCGTTCTTTCTCTATCAAATTTACAAAGTCAGACATGATTTCATAAGGTGTTTGATACTCAACCATAAGTTACTCCATAAAATAATTTAACTGCAAAAAATATTATTAAAATATTTCTAAAGATGAATTATACATAAAGTCTCCAATAAATACAATATTCCATGAAAATAAAATATCTAAATAAATAATTTATCCATGATTTATGGGATTTATTTATTTAATAAGGTAAATAGCATTGTTTATATTTTGAAAAAAAATGTGAAGTTTTTGCGTAGTTAACTTGAAAAAGTATTACACAAAAATTATGAAAAAACTGTTTTAAATTTCCCTATTTTACTGCATAAAATGTTGAGAAAACTCCCTAAAATAGGGCTTTATGAATCACTTCCAGCTTCACTATAACTGAGCCGCAGACCATCCTCACTCATTACGAAACCGTGGATGGCGATTTTCCCCTCATGCACGAGCCTGTGGTGCTTCGAACAAAGAGGTATCAAATTATAACGATGATTTTTTTTCATTTTAAACGCCCTATTTATCGGAGTTTCAAGTATATCATAAAAAAAATATGTGAAGTTTTTGTGTAGTTATTTTTGCATCAAATTGCATCAAAATTGATATTTTGAGCAATTTCTGCACTAACTTAAACACATTTTTAAATATAAAAATGAGAGATTTTTTTGTATAAAGATTAGATAATCAAGCAGCAAATTTGACACAATCAACTGATTTGAATGGTTATAAACTTTGAGGTGTTAGCGGAAAACGAATGTGTCTATGAACTGGGGTCATTCCAGAAATCAATTGCTTTCAAATCGAAGTGACGATTGGTATGATTATATACATGACATTAGTATAGAAAATTTCAGAAGATTTAAATAAAATCATTGAAGAAATAAAAAGATGTGATGATATTCTAAAAACATATCTAAAAGTTTAGTTTAAGGGGTCACTCCAAATATGTCAAACTGCATAAATCAAATCTCCGACACTTTGTAATACACATCTGGTTCTATTTCTAAATGTGATTGCACTGAAACTTCATTGATTGCTTCAAGTATAATTCCTAGACGAGTTTTTTGTAAATGTTCAAGAACAAAATTATCATCTAAACCCAATGCTTGTCTTGCTATATTTTTTACTGTATCAGAAGAAGCAAGACTGGTATTAAAAGTTTTTTTGTCATGCCGTGATCCATTTAAATTCCAAGATGCTTGCATATTTTTTGCATTAGTATGCTTATCTCTAGCTATATGTACATGTCTTTGTTGATGCATCTGTGGAATTTCTGGGTCTACTCTTAATTTAAAATCTTTTATTCCAGAATCCACCCATTGTCCTTCATGTAACAATAGATTTGTATCTAATAGCTTTTCTGGTACTTCAACAATCATATAATTAACTGCTCTTGTATCATTAAACTCTTGAAAACTCATCATCTTATTTCCTCCATTCTCAATATAACGATTTTATAATTAATCTTCAACTTATACCAAAATATGCCTATAATGATTCATTTTATAATTTATAAACTCATAGCTGGGTAGTTTTGATAATAGAATGAGACAAAATATTTTTCAATAGTTTAGATCTAACGAATCTTTCAAATGTCATTTGATGATATTCAACATTTTTTGCAAGGGATTCATATCGATATTTCAGATCACTTGCTTTACTTTTATTGATGACAATAATTTTCCCATTTTCTGAAAATCCACGTCGGATTAATGCACGAATATGGACATCAGCTTCTGGAAAAGAATAACCAATAAATACCAATATTTTTGCATTTCGTACCAGATATAAGGCTTCGTCATATAACTTGTTAAATATATGATTATGGTTTACTTTTAAATGTGTTGGAACTTGGATCAAAGATGACAATTTATTCTCATCAAATGGGCAAATTGATGTCTGCCTTTCGGAATCCAAAAACGATTGAAAAGAATCTTTTTTAAGATTAATCTGATGTTGCCATGGTGTTAATGTAACTTGGCTACAGCAATCGCAATATTTCCAATTTAAGCTACCATGTATTTTAATCAATTTTATTCTAGTTGGCACAATATCATTATAAAAAGAGGTTGGTTTTTGAGGATTAACCCACCAATTAAAAGCATCTAATACATGTCCATCTTCGTATCGATAATTTGTAAAATCAAGACAATAGTCTAGTAAACAATCTGCATAAATTGCATCAAATGCTTCATCTATCAAAGTATCATAATTTGTTGTCACAATACCAATATTTTTATTTTTATCCCTAATTTCTTTCCAAAATAACTTAAAATTCTCACTTTTTGAAGTTTTTTTACTAATGATATAATGAATAACTTTTGTCAAATCAAGTTTCAACTGAAGTAATTTTTGATGGCTCCAGTCTGTGGAAAGAGAAATGTCATTTAAAAGAAAAAAATTGATAAATCCAAAAACTTCTTCCAGTGAAGGATACTGATTGAAATGCGGAAAATTTTGAGTTAAAAACTTTTCTATGTTTTTTGATATCTCAGAATTTCTTAATTGTGGATCTTCATCGTGTAATATGTCTGGGATAATTTGTGTTTGAAGTGGAACTCCATCAGGGTAAGAAGCTCCAGCACCGAATAGAAAGACAATCTCAGGTTTATCATTTTGATTTGGTAAAACTTTCATATTGTGACAACTTCTCCTCGCCACTGCTTTGTCCATACTTCCCAATCAAAAGAATCACCATATCCAACCAATGACATAACAATATCTTCTACCATTTTTTCTACATCTGAAATTACATTACCGCTACATACAATATTCACAATCGTTCCACCAGCTCCTACATCAATCAAATAAATCTCTTTCTTCATCATCCCTTAATGCTCTTTCCTTGGAATATTCGAATGATTTTCTAGCCCATTTCAGAAAATCAACCACACTATCTATACCTTTGTATCGTTCCAGCATAATATCGATATTGTGAATTTTTTCATCAGCTACTGGGACATATGAACCTGACCAAGACTCACTATTACAGTTTATACTAAAATATAAGTTTTCATCATTTGGAAATTCTGTCAAAATATTAATGACGATTTCAGGTAACGTGTCGCTTTTAAAATCGATATTAAAAGAGTCGGCAACAATGTATTTCGCCTTTTCGTAATGAGTTGATTTTAGCCATGAGATAACATCATTTGGTGCAACAAAATTAAAAATTGAATGTGTGAACCATCTCGACATATAACCACCCTGCATAAACGTTACAATGTTACTATACAGTGGATACCGAGTAGGTTTTAGTTCATCTAATATATTTTTGATTTTTTCCCAAAAAAACTCAGGATAATTTTGAATTATTTTATAAATGGCCATGAACTCACGTTTTTCAAATTTGGCGTCATTATCAAATTCATATAAAATTGCTTCCCATACTTTTTTTAGTGTTTCTTCTACGAATACAAGTTCATATGAAAAATAAGCATCAATTAAATGATCGATATGAAGATAAATTCTATGTTGATCTGTACACATAAAAATATCATTTTCAATGTAGTAAATAGTATATCTTTCAATAAGATTTTTATCTTTATTATCTGCATGAAGTAGATATTGCATACAAAGGTCAAAACTGTCACATTTATTTTCTATAAGTGAATTAATATGATCAATAAAATTAGTGAACTCTGCTTTACTGAAATCTCTTAACCAAAATCCATAAGTTAAATGTTCCAATAATGAATGTTTGATTTCCTTTTTCTCTAAAAGAAGATATAAATAGTCTAATACGGCTTTATTTTTAGGGTTCATAGAATGAATAAAGTCAAATAGTAAACTTTTATCTTGTAGTTTGCTATACACTTCATTCAATAGAGCCTTGTAATCTTCATCTTGCTTCATTTTGTTAGTTAATAAATAAGTCTGAATAAAACGAATGTCTTTTGTTTGATCTACGGTTGGTATAAGATTGATAATATCCTCATATAGTGAATTAGTTGTGTCTAACTCTGCAAGTTTCTGAGCAATAATAAACGTATTTTCTGTTTGTTTATCTAAAAGTCTCTGGAAATTTCTATTGATGAAAATATCGTTTACTACAAGTTGGACATGAATTGAAAAGTCTTCTTCTGAGTTGTATTTATATTCAGGAGTAGTGAGCAATAATTCTTTGATATCTTCAGTTTTTTCAACATTAAAAAATTGCTCATTGATTTCTTCTAGTCTTAATAAAACGTCTTTTGGCAAGTTTTCATCTTTATCATATTTTAATGCAAATGAAACTTCTTCGAAAAAATGTGATTTAATTTGATCATAATGAGATATTTCGTTTTCAATAAAATTTAGAATCCATAATCCAATTTCTGGATAAAGTAAAAAATTTCTAAGTGATGAAATGACTTCATTTAATAAATATGGCTGTAGTGTATTTGCTGAGTTTTCATAATAGAAAAGAATTACTTCTTTTAGTTTTTCAAAATAATTATTGATCTCTTCTTGTGTTGTTGGGTGGTAATGATCAGGTATATTTTCTGGAATATTTGGGTGATTTTTGTGTGTTGCAGAATAATGAAGTTTGGGATACGCATTTTCAAGTGCTTCAAATAAAATTTTTCTATCCTGATCTTCTGTGTAGGATTGATATAGTTGTTGTAAAAGTGCAAGCCTATTAACTATATTGACTTCTGTACCACCTAAAACCAATTGAAAAGATTCAATAAAAATACCCTTTGAATTATTTCCCCAAGATTCATTCTCAGCTCTTGCTAGTTTAAAAAGAATTTTAGCACTATCATCAAATGTTTCTTTAAATGATATTAGCTGTTCAAGTGCAAAAACTATATATCTTCTGCCATCTTCAAACTTTAATAAATCTTCTGTAGTTTTGCCTTCAAATAATCTATTGAGAATCAATATAGAATATTTTTTATCTTTGAGACATAAAGAATAAAAGATTTTTGCACCAAATGCATTATCAATTTGTTCATATGTTAAACTTGATAACACTTGATAAAGTAATTCCTTATGTTGGGATGAATCAAAAGGAATACCTTGTAATTTATCAAAGAAGCTATTCATCAAACCTTCATTATTTAGTTTTTTAAATAACTCATCTATAAAATCGTAATCATAGCTTTCTAAAAATTTATTGAATAAATGAACTGAAATCGGTCTAGGACTAATATATAAAAACCTTCCTGCTTTTCTAACAATACCTTTTTTTGTCAATTTATCAATTGCCTCAGTAGCTAAAGATGAATCAATTTTAAAATGTTCAAAAATTATTGTTTTGTACGTTCTCAATTCATCTGTATTAGGAAACATTTTAAATATTGAAATCGCTTTTAGAAGTTTGCGTTCTTCTGAATTATTTGTTACTTTATCTAAAATTTTCTCTAGTAAATAGTTTTTATTGTCAGCATCACTAGTATCACCTTTTTCAATATCATATGACTCAGCCATAAACTTAGCTAATCTCGGATAACCTTCCGTAAAATGAGCTATTTTTCTTTTAATATCTGTTGGTAATATGGGGTTGGTATTATGTATCAATTCAATTGTTTTTTTATCTGATAATCCCTCTAATCTAACTCTATATTCTTCTTTACAGTTAATTTTGTCTTGAATAGATAGAACTTGATCAATAGTAATCACAACTATATTGGGATAATTTTTTAATTTTTTGCAAATTTGTGTATGCTCATCATAAGGACATTCATCAATGACAAATATTATTAACTCTTTACTATTTTCGGGCAATTTTTTGCAAAATGTGATCAAATCTGCAAGAACTTCATTTCTATAAATTTGTACATAAAGGACAAAATTTTTGAATTTTTCATCATTTAATGATTCAAAAACAAATCTAGTCTTACCAATCCCTGAAAACCCTTCTATCCTAATAAAAGAAGATTTTCCTGAGAGCATAGTAGTTTCAATTTGCGTTTGTATTTGTAAAATTTCTTTTTCTCTTGCCTCATCGTTAAAATACTCTAAATTTTCACTTGATTCTTTGATTTCAATAATATAATTTTCAAAAGGTTCAAAATATTTTGTACTAGGATTGAGAGTAAGGTATATTTGTGGAATGCTATTCGCCCATTCAGCGAGTTTAGTTAAATCAATGATTTTGACATTAACATTTTGGTAACCAACATTTTCAAAAATTTCTTTTAAAGTAACTTCTTTTGTTTCGAGATTTTTTGTAGGTAAATCTGTCTTATTTGTAATTAAAATATAGGTGTAATTATCAGCGATTAATACTTTTAGCTTAGGTTTTAAATCACTTTTATCACTTAATAAAATTTCATTTTCGAACCATGCCTTATCACCAATTGATGCGGCTTTGAATTGAAAAACAATATCTCCTTGTGGTAAAAAAGTATGATCTACGGGAATAGGTTTGCTAAAACTATTAAATTCACCGTCTGAACCACCATCACCAGTTTTTGTATTCAGTGAAATATGTAGTCCTTGGTTAAGTAAATTTAACTTACCTATTTCATAGTACATAATTTGATAAACTAGCTTAGGTAAACCTATTTCATCTAAATTTCTTATATCATTATTAGGAATGTCGAAAATTGCCATAGTGTCTCAATTATTTAATATTTATGCTAAGAGTATATATGATTTTACATTAATGACAAGAAGATTGATCTTGGAGATTTATCGATTGTCACATCATCATCATGACCTTTTGCAATTTCAAAAACATACATATTTATTTCATATTTTCCACAAGTGGAATAAATTACAAACTATCCATTTGGAATGATCCGCAAAGTATTAAATACCTTTTATTTCATCGCATATGGTCTTGATTTTTATACCCAGATGAGCCACAACAGTATCAATCTTGATGCATTTTAATCTTCAAAAAATTATGTAATTACTCTTGAAAAAGTATTACACAAAAAGTTCTAAAGAAAAATTGAATTTTATAGACCCTCCCCTATTTTACGGGTTTTGCTGCAAAATAATTGGGGATACATCAGTCTAATACAATTAGTAAAAAAGGGCTTAAAACTCTCTATAAGATAGAGCCATAGAGCATATATCAGTTTATAGCTGTCCTAGTTTATCCCATTTTTAAAGCCCTGTTTTAGAGTATTTCAGACGTATCTCTAAAAAAGGTATGTAGTTCATATTGCATAAAATTGCATCAAAATCAATATTTAGCAGTGATTTTGGCACTTGATTCAATACTTTTTGCCATATTGAGACGAGATATTTTTTTGTATCAATCCAGAGAAGTAAATATCAATTTTAATCTTCAAAAAAATGTGAAGTTTTTGTGTAGTTTCTCTTTAAAAAGTATTACGAAAAAGTTATCAAAAAGTCCCATTTTTATACTATTTTGCTGCAAAAAATATGGCTAAATCTCCCTAAAATAGGGCTTTACGAGTCTATTCCTGTTTCACTATAGCTGAGTCTAAGCCCCTCTTCACTCATAACGAACCCATGAACGGCAATTTTGCCCTCATGCACGAGCCTGTGGTGCTTTGAACAAAGAGGGATTAAATTATAGCGATGGTTCATCCCGAAATGACCGATCGAACCTGCTTCATCCGCGTGAGCTTGAGGGATGATATGATGCACTTCATCGACCGCTTCATCGCACAGCGCACATTTCGTCAGGTACAGCTTGCTGTTATAGCGGCTCTTTTTGTTTCGTTTTAGCAATGAAGCGTCGTGGGCATTGTCCGTAATACGTCCACGAATTTCATACGCTTTTTGGATAAATGTTTCATCCATGTGGAGGGATTTGGCAAACTCTAAACCATAGAGAGTACTGCCGCTTCCACACTTCAGTTTACGATCATAGACCAGTTTATCGCTTGCTTCATCATAATAAACACCCAAATGAAGGAGGACAATCCCTTTTGCTTTTTCAATTTCACTCAAACCAGAGAGTTGATGCAGATGCGTTGCAAAAATAAAAAGACTTCCCAGTTCTTTGAGCCTTAAAATCGCACTGGCAACAATGGCAAGAGCCGATTGGGTCTCCGTGCCGTGACTGATTTCATCCCCGAGTATCAGAGTATTCTCCGTCGCACGGTTGAAGATATTACGCAGTTCCAACATCTCCACTGCAAACGTCGAGAGCCCTTTATAGAGATTGTCTTTGGAGACGATGCGGGTAAGTAACTTATCGACGGGAGAAAAACGCATCATCGCACACGGTATGAAAAATCCCGCTTGCGCCATCACCACTGCCACTCCGATACTTTTCATCAACGAGGATTTTCCGCTGGAATTGATCCCATAGAGCAAAACGCCTTTGACATCCTCCCCGTTAGAACCTTCAATCGTCGTATGCTCTTCAAAACTGCGTTGTTCTATAGACCCTAAAAAAAGATCATTGGGGATAAAAATTCCGTTCTCTTCCCGCGACTCGATAAGCGGATGACGCAATCCTACCGTTTCGATAAATGACTTGGGGACATCCGTGACGATTTGAGGACGAACATACCGAAACTGCGCGGCACACTTGGCACCGCTAAGCGACACATCCACCACTGCCAGAAAA
>Ga0265297_10007384_pt1 | contig 15264 bp, 17 predicted proteins | sample Munlanlwell13791_FD_192502 | JGI IMG/M metagenome (GOLD analysis project Ga0265297, IMG submission 192502) | Leachate microbial communities from a municipal landfill in Southern Ontario, Canada - Leachate well 137-91 | ecosystem: Engineered > Solid waste > Landfill > Unclassified | place... | reverse complement strand
TCATCATTGTCCGGTGCCAGGATCACATAAGCCGGATCAAGCATTTGTAGCTTCTTTGGTTGTCTACCAGCAATCGTAGCCCCACCAGTAGCGACCGTATTCTCAAACAGAGAGATTGCGTTGAAGATCGACTCAACCACAATCACAGGACTTCCTGGTATCTCGACATTATCGAAATTATAAAGATAATCAGTCTTGCTAAGGCCCGTCTTACTTTCGTCTGGAAAGTTGAAACGTTTATTCATAATCTCTCGTTCCTGCCAAAAAACCAAAACGCCAAACTCATAATATGGGAACATTATAGTTCCTGGGGAATAGTAAAGATTATGTTTCTCTATTCTCTCCTGATCAACCACACGAGTGCTTAGATAATGCCTCACAACATCAGCCATTCGAGATTTATCGTCTTTCAACGGCTTAGTACAAGAAGGTAACACAACCTCAACATCTTCTTTTTCCTCTTCCTCTTTCTTCTGTGTTGCTCTTTTCGTTTCACGAAGAGCCAGCTTTATATCCGTTGAACTAAGACCAGTCACTTCTGCAACTGCCTGTTGATAGGAGATATTACGATAACGACTCACAAACTTGAAAAACGAACTGTGATATTCCTTCCGTCCTGGTCTAAAATCATGAACCCAAAAACCCTTGTGGCCTTTTCTAGGTCCCTGTTTTAGGGCTGTTTCTTCAGTGCTAATCCAAAAATGAAAACCATCATCGCCATCAAAAGGATTACAGATAACAAGCTGGCGTCCTTTACTCGCTCTCTTGTACCTGAAGTTGTTCGAGACCCAGTTTTCGATCTGCGTCCCGGAAAGCTTGATTTTTGCCATATTTCTCAAATACACTCAATTACCCACATTTCGATATTCCACAGTCAAGGCAGACCGCGCACATGCCCTGGAATCTGACATTTCTACTGCCGCAATCGGGGCATTTGAATTTACCAATTGTTTCTTCTTCTTTGATGTAATTCGAAAGGGCTCTGGCGATGGCCCTCGCGAGTGAACTGATATTCACTCTAGACTTGTTAATCTGGTCAACAAGGAATTCCAACGGAGTTCCATGGCGCAGAGATGTCGAAATCAATCTTGTTATGAGTGAAGCCTCTTGATCTTCATAACGATTTAAGTGTTTCACTATCAAGCAACCGCTCTCAAAGTAGTAAAAATTATCTGCACTCGCATCATCTTCTTTTGTTTTCTTAATTGTGCCTTCCATTCCCTCGCTCAGACCTGCTAAAGAATGATCAAGTGCAAACACCTCGTAGACGCGATCACCAAGGAAACCCACAAAAACAGTGTACTTCTTACCATTCGGTTTGATAATGTGTACACGACCTCTTATGGAATCTGGGCGCTTTGGTGCTTGATGTACCTGAATAGTGTTTTGGGTTTGCTGGTCACGTGAAACCAACACGCCTTCTCTGCTGCCATCGCGATATACAGTAATCCCCTTGAGACCATTTTTCCAAGCTTCCAGGTAGTAGTAGCCAATCTTCTCTTCTTTAACATCTTCGGCCAAATTCACAGTATTATGTGATACTAAACCATTAGCAACATATGAATTGCCATCAGGCACAGAAATATCATAAGTATGCTGAATACCACCATCAATTATATCTGTTACTTTATCAAATCTATATGTTCTATCTAAAATAATATCTGGTAGTTCAATTAGGTTAAGATCTTTAAACATTATTAAAGTTTTACGATCATATCCTTCTAAGTCAATTGATCTCAAATGATTATAAATAAATTCATATAATACACTAGATTTAATCTTATTAAGATTATCTTTCACTTGTTGTATTATAGATTTACGACCAGGAACATTGCCAATGAGACCATCACGATCATAAGCATAATGATAAAGGCTTTCACCAAGAGTCTGTTTCCTAATCTCTGCAAATCCAATAAGACGGAGGAATCTATTTGCATGAGAAGATGGTACTCGCAAGTTATAGAAATCTCGTTCCTGGAATTTAATTGGTTCATCCCTATATGGAGATTGACATTGATCATATGTAGAATGATCAATACATGATCTTATCCCGAAGTTATACAGTAATTGTTGTGTTTCATGAACAAGCTGTTCCGAGCGACTACATAGTGGGACAACCCCTCTACCATCGGATAGTATATAACCATCTAAAGTTAATCCCTTTATAAATTCAGCGATTATTCTTGGTCCAGAACGCAATATGACCGATGGAATATGTTTCTCTGAGCATACGTGCTTAATTCCTAGATAATCCATCCAAGCAACCAAAACACGTGAATGAGCACAAATCGAGAACAATTCACATTCTGCACGTTCGTCTCTAACCCAATTACAATCCAAACCAAATTCATTTTTGATAATTTGAGCCCAATCATAACAAACTTCATTGTGCTCCTGAGACAATGCAACGCCATTTTTATTACATGAACCATCCGAACAATAATAGCCTAAAAATCTAGCCAAGCAAGTAGACATCCGTATTGGAATGGTAACATCTTTAGTATTTCCATAATCAAGATCATATTCAAATTTTTCCCCAACAATTGTTGAAATTTGGTATTGATTACCCCATAATCCCAAAGAATTACGACCAACGATAAAATCACCTATTTTAATTTCTGATAACTTGACCCACTTAACTAGTAAATTTTCATCAATTATTCGCAATTGATGTCTATCTGTCCCAGAAATAATATTTCCGTCATCCAGTCTCAATTTTTTAACTGGTTGTGTGCCATTATTATAAAATTGAGAAATGACAGCTTTATTATTATCGACATTAATACTATTAACCTCAGAATCAATATTTATAAATTCACCAACTGGACCATATTTAAATTCACTTAATCTAATTATCCCTTTATTAGTAAGGATCAAACTATCTCCAGTTAGACAATTACTAATTGACTGATCAACAAATCTTTGCACTGTTGACTGTAACCTGATTCTCATTTCCGGTTTGACACTATGTGCAGTAACAAAATAAGGCGGAAGGTCGTCTAGTTTCACGCCCGTCTGCGCCATGAATTCCTTTGCTGCTGTATGGATAACTTCGTGTTCTTGTACCTTCTTAGCCGTCCCAAGATTGGTTTTTCTGATGTAGTTCATCATGAAGACCGGCTCGATCCCAGAAGAACAGCCAGCGATAACTGCTATTGATCCAGTGGGAGCAATTGCATGTAACGAAATATTCCTAATACCATTCTCCTTAATCTTGTCCTTCAACCAAGACGGTAAGCGTTGTATGAACTCCGATTTGAAGTGCGTCTCTGTATTAAAAATAGGGAAGCTGCCTTTTTCTTTAGCCAGATCGCAAGATGCGTCATAAGAACTTATCATATAGTTCTGCATAATTTCTTCTGTCAATTTGATAGCTTCTTCCGAATCATAACTGATTCCCATCTTCAGGAAAACGTCCGCGAGCCCCATAATCCCAAGACCTAAGCGTCTACCATTGTCATTCGCTGCTTGTTGGAATTCAAGTGGCGTTTTCTCCAGCGAAATAATGTTGTCCAGAAATCTGACCGACAACCGAATGTCGGCAGCAAAAGCCTTGTGGTCGAAAGCAGCCTTGGTCGTGAATGGGTTGGTCACATATCTACCAAGATTGACGGAACCCAAATCACAAGAATCGCCATTGGACAAACAGGCCTCACCACAATTCCCAACATCAAATCCATTAACAACAATAAGATTATTAACTGGTTCTGTCAAGCAAAACGTTTCTTCGACACCAATATAACGAATATCAACAATTTCTGACGTGAATTTAACCTCCGAATTATTGGACCCAAGATGCGCGGCTAACCAAAGATTGGCAATTTTGTTCTTCCAATCTTGGTTAAATCCAATTTCTTTTATAAACATCTCAACATTATTACGCCCTGATATTATCAACTCATGCTCCGCTTTCTTGTTATAAAGCTTCATTCCACCTTTACCATTATTCATTAACTTCTTGCTTTTCTTACGACGCTCGAAATGAACGGTGCTCGTAATCCCGAATTGATTGAGTAGTAATTGACACTCGCTCAAAATCTCTGGTCTCACTTGGGCAAGTCTAACTGAAATACACTTCTTGTTCTCGTTGATTTGGACAGAGCCATCTGCACTAAAGAAGCCACGAAGAAAAGCAGCAACAGTTCTCTTATTGCCTTCCCAGACACGTTTCGGGACACGATGCTTCTGCCCAGGAACAAGACCATCCTCGGCCATTAGTCTACCAAGAGTATTCGAAGTAAATTCTTTAACTGCAGTGTCAAAACCTTCTGGTGTGTGGTCAAATCCAGCAAATTCTGGTTTCTGGTTAGACGACTTATTGGATTTTGAATAAACAGCTAGAGCGAGACTTCGCAATTGCGGTAGGACATTATCTATGTCTGACCCCCAACATCGTACCGAAGCTCTTACCTGTTCATCTTTTGTTCTTACAAGAGAACCATCACCAACGACCCACCCTGCTAGTTCTGCATATTCTGGGTAATCATAGACACCAAATGTCGATTGGCAATTCATAACTAGTTCATTACCAATTGATAACTGTTCAAGAGCAAGTTTTGTATCACATCCCTTGACAACAAATTTGTGATTCTTGGTGGCGTCAATATGAGCGCCATTTTTCAGTGTAATCCTGTATACTTCAGCAGTTGTTGATGTTCGATAAACATTCGTAGCCTCTACAACACCGCATCTATTAACAACTTTCAACAATCCGTGTTTCGAAATCGATGGCTTACCATCATATTCCTGACAACCACCAGCATGCCACAATTCTCTTATAGTCTTATAACCATAAGACGTAAATAGTCTCATATCACCAGTCACACATGGGTTAGTCGTAATGGTCTTGAATCCAGGATAATTATGAGCAGGTACTTCCCTACAGACCTTATCCCAGAACAGAAGGCCAGGTTCTCCACGACGCCAAGCTTTGTGGATAATCTTGTTCCACAAATCTCTTGCCTTAATCGTGCGATAAATCTTTCCTCCCCAAACCAAATCAAAATCGGAATCAGATTCAACTGCTTTCATAAACTTATCGCTAATCTTCACGGAGATGTTAGCGAATCTCACCAAATCAAGGTCATCACCGCCCTTGATAGAAATAAACTCTTCGATATCAGGATGCGAAACATCCAGACTCAGCAAAAGCGCCCCAATCCTGGCTTTCTGCCCAATTAGACCGGCAATGCTACTGAAAAAGTCCATGAAGGAATGAGCACCCGTAGAATATCTTGCCGCATTCCTTATTGGAGAACCTTTTGGCCGAAGAATTGAAAGATCAATACCAACACCACCGCCAGACTTGTATGTCTCTGCCGCAAAATAAGCAGTTTGGAAGATGCCCTTAATCGAATCTTCAGGTATCGCAATTACGTAACAATTCTTCAGAGTTACGTTAACGAACGGGTTTCCAAGACCATACAGAACTCTACCAGCAGGAACGAATTTAAAGTCCTTCAACAAATCATAGAATTTCTCTTCGTATTCAGAAGGGTCTTTTTCTGGCACTGATATTGCTTTTGCCAGACGCCTCCAAAGATGATCAGGTCTTGTTTCTACGTAATCACCATTACCATCGCAGAGAAGATACTTATCGACCAAAACACCTGCGGCCAAATCATCCTGCAACACCTCTGTACAAGCCGATAATGCTTCTGTCTTAGTCGCCTTGGTCTCAGTCACAATTGTCTTCTCCTGCGCGACAGCAACGTTCATGTGATCCTCCGCTACTCTTCGAACAAGTCCTTGCCCAAAACCTCTCTTAGCTGCACGACAATAGGCGAGCTGACAAGAAGAATTCGCAAGTGCATCAGATTGCGTAAACTAGGGAATACCAGTCTTTCTTGCCCATCTAGTTTGCTGATTGCCCTGCGACAAGCTCTTGACACCGAGATGTAACCTTTGTTCAGTTCGCCTAACTCATACCAACGAGTTATATTCGCGTACGACCTGTGTGTGTTACGCCAGAGCATTGTTTCAACCCAATTCTTACCGTCGCATTGCTCCTTCACGAACGCCACAGACGCTTTTATAGCAGAAAGTTCATTATTTTCTTTCTGTTCATCTTTTTCGAGTTTCTTTTTACAAATAACGAGGACATCACCGTGATTAAGGATTGCAAACCCTTTGTCTATTACTCCATTGTTGAAAGCGTGATCAACTACTGCCTCTACTGCGATTGGCATCATTTCGTCAGTGAATCCTTCTTTATCAAGTTTTCTCATAAAATTCGACACAAATCGCCAGTTGTAAGTCTCTCTTGGGTCTGTGTCTTGTGGGAAAGATACCGTTTTTCCGTAACGCTTCATTTTAGCCTTGAATTCCTTATAAACCTTGAGGACTCGGACATCAGTTGCAACAGACATTGTTTTCTCCGTACATAATAGCGTCTGGTTTGTCAAATACCTCGGAGAGAGACATGACCAACGATCCACAAGACAACGTCGCAGCTCCAAAGGCATCCACTCTTAATGGTTTGCATCCATGGGAAATCGACTTAAGTAAGATAACCGACGAAAAGGATTTAATAGAGGGCAAGAAAATCATCAGAGAATGGTTGACAACACTACATAAAGATATATCTGACCTATTAACCAAAAACGGCGTCAAAACGTTTGAACTATGTTTCTGGCAATCGAACCTAGACTCACCAATTCTGGTATCAAAAGGAAGCAATTACGCATGTGCCAAGCTAGCCGTTACAGCTAGCGCCCAACTAAAGAAACGAGTGTTGGAAGAAATCGACCCAAATGATCAACGCGACTTGTAGTTGTATTTTTTAAGCCCTAAAGCAACAAGATTGACACGATTCTGAAGAAGCATAATACGCAATTTTCTATCCAAATCCTTATTCTGTTCATGGCGTTGATGCCACTGTGATGCTCTACCATGCCAGAGATGCACAAGATCCAAAGATCGTGTAGTAAAAGACTTCGAAGTTCTAATCAGACGGTCATAAAACTCACAATCCTCACAACCATAACCAACAAACTCTTCATAGAATCCACCGCAACGAACATAAGTATTGAAAGTACAACCAAGCGAACCACCTTCGAAATATCCAACACTACGTTCTGCGCTTAACTGATTATTCATCTGTTTTTCATTAACTAACCTTGTTGTCGAAGCCAAGTCTAAATAAACAACCGTCTTCCCAATATGAACAGCTTCATATTCGTCAAGCAACTTTGACATCTGTGAAGCATAATCAGCTTGAACAATCATATCGGCATCATGTAAGATCAATTTATTGCATGTCGTACTAGCCACACCTTGGTTGAAAGCCTGAGCTTTACAGAAGTCTTTTTCGCCCCTGGCAAGAACATATTTTATTGTCTCAAATTCAGGGATTGATGTCTTAGTCGAGTTGTCTTGTTCAACCATTACAATTTCAATGGCCGGAAAATGCTGTCCTTTTATATTCTGCAGAACTACTCCGATTGCACCGGTTCTCTCAAGGCCCCGAAAAGGGATTATAAAAGAAACTTTCGGAACCACAGACTTTTCAGAAGCATTAACATAAACGCGAGACTTATTTTGTGTTAATTCGTCAAATTTTCTCCTTGCTTCAGAAAGCCGCGCTGAACGGCTTTCTACAGCCGAAGGTTCCTTATGGATCTTGATAAAATTCGCTGAACCAAGAACATCATGATAACCAGGAGGTTGAATTCCACTCAATGCAACTCTATTTGACCAATCAACATGTTCCATACCATAAAGTCCAAAAGACTCATCAAAGAAACCCACTTTCGCAAAACATTCATGGTCATAAACCAGTACTGCCCCATGTGGTTTTTCTTTCACGGTCCAAATCTTTACACCATTTGTCTCAGAAACAGCCCCGTCTTCGCCAGCTCCGTAAACGCCAGGCTGTCGCATGCAGAAATGATGGAAATTACCTTTTTGTATTGCCATCACATAAATGCTTTCCCACCCTTTTTGTAACATCTCTACGTCATCATTCAGGATGATCTTATATCTGAATCTTTCTAAGCACCTCATTAAACGATTCGTGTTTCCAGCAATACCAAGCCTTTCGGAATTATCAAGAACGACCATGTCTTTTATTCCACGAACATATTGCTTTGTGGCTTGGTCAGTCGATTCATCTGAGATGAATACGGTTGTCTTTGCTAGGTTAGTTGTTCTTCTTATTGAGTCCACTAACCTTTGAAGAGATCCTTGTCTATTGTAACTCAAAATTCCAACACCAATATCATTCGAGATAGGAATCGTGGTTTTACTTACAAATTCTCGCAAATAAGTAGTAGCGCTCTCTGATTGTTGACTCACTCTTCCCACGACGTTCCTCCGTGAGACAGGAGTGCGTTGCGGGACTTGCGCTGTTGGTAGCCTTACCTTCATTCTCGTTGGTTTCTGTATATTAGGCTGCGGAACGTTTTGAACAGGTCTTCGGTTTTGACCAATAGGAATAGTCTGTACCCTTGGTCTCCTTTGGTCATCTGCAATGACTTTTATGACTCTGAGATAACGAGGTACGTACCTCTTGTACCATCCTGGCAATAATTTCTTTTCGAATTTCACAAACTTTATAGGGGTTCCATCTTGGCCTGGCAACGATATCTCGTGTCCGGCAGGATTAAAGAATTCAATCACTGGTCTTCCCTATTCTAAGAGCCTCATAATCTTAGTTACATCTGGCTCACCTTCTTGATTTTTTACAACAACAGTATGATCAGCTAGCTTTGCTAAACCCTCAATACTTACCCCAAAATTCACATCGTACTTTACAATCACATCTTTTGGCAACCAACTATTACCAGCACGCTTTTCACACAATTCGAGAGAAGAGTCAACAAAGACATAAATTATTTTATGCTTCTGTTGTTTTGCTAAAACAAAATAAGGCTCCATCTTATAGAAACTAGCGCAACACGTATCATAAATAGTAATCTTGTCCGATTTTGTCACAATAGCTTCTTCAAGCTCTTCCAAAGAAACTTCCCAAGCAGCCAAATTACAATCTCTTTTGTCGTCTTCACTCATTTTCTCATATTCTGCTGGACGAAGTAACTTGGGATTGATTATGCCAATATCAGGACGTAACTTAACAAGAAGCTCAGCAATGTGAGACTTACCCGAAAAAGGATAACCAGCCATGAAGATAATCATGACCTTCAAATACGCTTAATAACCGTGACCGCGATAATCCTTAAGCAACCTCTCATCTGGGTTATTAGTTGCCGCATAGGACTGATACCAACGTTTCTTCTTTTTGGATTTTAGTGGTTGCCATACCAAAGTCTTATCATTCTTTGGTTGGTTCTGTTTAGCAACACCCATATAACCTTCGTCGATATTTTCTTTCTTTTTCTTCTTTTTCTTCGGCTGGAGAAAAGCTTGTGTCGGTGGTATTGCAATACCACTTGTAGTCACAACCTCAGTTAGAAGCTCCAGACGCATAATGAACTCCGTAAAGTGGGACCATTTCTTCTTTTCTAATAATAGTTTTGAAGGCAGAAGGTTTAACAATCACATCCTGAGAAAATACTCCCTCACACTTCGAAATCATCTCCATGACTTCGTCTGATAAAACCAATGGATCACCAATCCTTTCTTGGATCGGTACGATTTTTCCAAAGAAATCACCAAGAAAACCAGGACCAACAAACTTGTTCAGAGAAAGTCTAACATCAACAAGTCGAGGAGTTCCACTGTCGTCAGAAAAGTACAACAGTGCCTTTGGTATCCCTATGAGGTTCATTAGTTTAACAATCTTTGGCGATTGTTCTACAATCTGAGGCAAACAACCTTTGTCTTTCTCCAAATCGAGCATTTTTGCGTCGAAGTCGAACATTCTAATACACACTTCACCAGCCTGTCTAACTACCAGCATTATTATGCCTTGTTGAGAATATGCCTTTACTACGTAACAGAACTTGTTCCGTAACTCTGGGGTATCTTGAATCGTTGTTATTTTCGGATATGGGAGACATTCTGGAATTTCAATTTTCGACATGTTGTGCTCCATTAAGCATCAACGAACCAAATTCCATCCTGAATAACACAAAATTCTCCGCCGCGAGAAGATCTTATTCTGCCAATAGCAACATTTCTGGTGTTGCTATTATATTCGCTTTCGTCTAGGCAAAACAGCAGCTTTGGCAAACCCTGATTAATAACCGAAACAGCACTTCCGTCGAAATGATTGACAATGCCAAACCAGTGACTGAAAAAACCATGCCAGATCAACATATCGCCAACTTTTGGTTTCCAGTTACGAATGTCGTTATATTTTGCTAATTCTGTCCCCATCTCCTTCATGGCTTTACCTCGAAAAATTTGTGTTCAAATGGATCATATTCATATGTACCTTCTTGCAGAACCCATCTCACTCTCAACCCACAACGTTTCCCGCCCAATCTATTCTCGATCATTTGATCTATATTGAAACGTGCCTTATCCACATCGCAAACACTTAACGTCACATCTATTTCTTGTTTTGCTAACTCGATTTGTTCGGTTACGATCTTCTGCGCTTCCTTTGTTTTCTTAATCTCTTCAAAACCATCAACCAGCATAGTTCGCAGGTTTATATCCTCATCAATTCCCTGGAACGAAAACTCCTCAACCTTATTCTCGTGTTGTGCCTTCATCTTCCCAGTAAACTTCACTTTCCCCCTTCCGAGGGGCTGACTCATTATGACACTCATAATAGATCTAAGATCAGCAAAAGTTTTACACACAACCGGCTTTGAAGACTCTCGAATTTTATCTTCTTTATTCATTTTCGTTCCCCGCTTTCCAATTTTCACCGGTCATGATGGTGGTTTCATCATGTTGAACATGTGTAACTACGACCTCAAACGGCATTCGTGTCACGACCCTGGTTATGAAACCATGAACGATATTAGACAAACGATGAAGGAGAAAAGTCTTCAAAATAATATTAATCACCAATTCATATGGTTGCCCTAAATCAACAGCAATACAGAAATCTCCAGGAAGGAGCCACGCCACTGCCGCAGCCCAAACTGAAAAACAATATCCGCATCCTAGAAGTTTACCAAGAAAACGGGGGTTTTTCTTTGACAGATAGTTTCTCAAACCAAAAAATATTTCGCCTTCTACAACGATTTCAACTACGGCTTCAACAACAATAACCATGCCTACCCAAACCAAGACCCCAGACCAAAAAACACTCATGTTTGCGACTCCTCCCTAAACTTACACTTTCTATTTAGACACGTCCAATTTAGAACCGTCACTCCTTGACTAAATCTTCGAGTACAATTCATAGGCCAACGACATTTTGGGCATCTTTTCTGGATTGACCTCATATTTGGTCTAACCAGGGTTTGCGCCGTTACACCCTGCTTAAGACTCCTCGTAGCAATAGGAGTGCTTTGAACAGCAGGATTGTTTGGCAATCTCACAACGGCTTTTGCCTGTTTGCTTCGTCCTCTGGAGCAGCTTCCGCAACCCATTTTGTTTTCTCCATGGTCCTAAAAATTATTTTATAATCGCAGTAATCTGCTCTTCTAACTGTAGAGCTATCGCCTTATAAGTAATGATATGCTCCCTAGTAGGAGCCTGTTCCAATAACCAAATCCAGCGTTCATAATCATTCTTAATCATCCAACCAAAGAAAGAAACAGGTGCTTTGTGTGGCGATAACTCGAAACTATACTTATGATGTGACGCACAAAGGAGAATTCCATTCCGAACAACATGTCTGTGAGACAACATTTCTCTTGGTATAAGATGATGCGCCTGTATCCATTCAGTTGATGAACAGATAGCGCATTTTTGACCGCCTTGGATTGAAACTAATTGTTTCCAGAATTTGTCTGCTTTATTGCGCCATAAACGAGAGTTTGGATCATCAAGTTTCTTTTGGAGTTTGCTTTTCTTTTTGACCGCCATATTACGATCTCCAGCAGGGAAGACCCAAATGGTCTTCCCTGCTGGATTTAATTACTTAAGCCAGATAGTTTCGATCGCCTTGCTCGCTGCTCCGAGGAACGAATTGCAACCTTCTGAGAGGCCTACCAGAAAAGCCTTGATATAGCTGATTTCATCAGCTCCAAGGAACTTTCCTGCCGCTGGAATCGGCAGAACAGCATCCAAAGCAATCGACGCAGCTAGGATCGCTTCCTTGATAGCAGGATCGATACCCTTGAACAAACTCGAATTGATAAATGCCTGGATTTCAGCACTTGATGGTAGGCTACCACCATCAAGATACGGTACAAGAGTACCAGTGATGTTGGCAGAAAGTGTAGATGCGCATTCTTTCGCCGGTCCTTCCTGCTTCTCGGCCCATTTCTTTAGGCCATAATACGACCCACTCTTTCCGGCGCTCTTAAGAAGAGAACGAATCTGATCCGGAGTTGGCTTCGGTGTCTCACACCCGCTCAGAAGAGCAAGACCCACAGCACTGACTCCCAAGGCCCCGAGAGCTTCTCGTCTTTCCATGTTCATCTCCTTACAAAAGTGCGGCAAGAGCCGCGTAGACAATTCTGGCTCCAGCCTGGTTTGCAAACGCCGTCCAAAAAGCCCTATCTTCCTGGATCTGTACAGCCAACCCAGCCATCGCTTCTGCGTTTTCCTTGTATTTATCTAGCAAGGACTGCGTGTCCAGTTCGTTATATATCAGATACAAAGCATCGAAAGTCTTTAAACTACTGAAGTTAAGAAGAGCCTCCTTAAACACATCTAACGAAATCCTTCCAAGTCTATGACGATTAGCCAACAACAGATTTACAATCTCTGTGCTGACTTGAGTTACAACCTCGTGACCAGTATTATCCGTCCATTTTATTTTATAGTTGTTATCTCCAAGCTTTTGGAGAGATTCAAGAAAAACATCGACCCATTCGTTCATTTTAGTTTGTCCAGATTGATTGTCCCATCACCGCTGGTCTTATCAGATGGTGATTTGTAATTATTGAACTGTCTATCCATCGCTTCCCAGGCTTGACTGGATGATCGGACATAATCCTTCAATTGCTCATTAGTCGGTTCTTTTTCGGTATCGAGTCTGCTGGCCAAAACCTTGGAGACAACATGCTGGTCCCTTATTCTGTTCTGAGTCTCACGAGGTGCCCAAGAACAGGAACAGACCATGACTAGACAGATACATATTAGGATTCTCATGTACTTCCTCCATCCTATCTAGTTTTGTTCAAACTAGGGAAGCATATGGACCAACAAGCTGATTCAATTCACCAGCAAGGCCCCTAATTTTTCTCTCCAAAACAGTCTTCTGCAGTTGGCCATAATCGTACTTGACCGATTGGCCAAGTACCTCATCTACGTAAAGCATATTTTGTAACAAGTACGGGCAAACCGACAAGTCTATCAAAGCTCTGTTTCTGGCATAGACACTTTCATCGTGATCCTTAAAGAATTCAATTCTCTTTTGGGGGCTTTCAGCCAATTGCCTTGCCTTCACAGGACCAACCAAATGATAACCAGAAATGTTGTCGCCAGATTCACCGGAAAAACACTTGATCGTTACTGGATCAACACCATCTGGAACATACGCCTGCCCTTCCTTCGATAGTGGGTTGTAGAGAAAGACGCTAGGATATTGATGTATGATTTGTTTGAAGTCTCCGTCGCTGCTTACTATCGTAATATGTTGGCGACAGTGCATTCTACAAAAAGCGTAAATCAAATCATCAGCTTCTTGTTTCTCAACGAAGTAATTCCGCATTGCTAGATAGGGCGCGACTGCTCTGAGATGATTACTGCTTCTCTCCACTAGTTTGTCAACATCAGCGTCTCTATCGCGACCATCCTTATAGGATGGATAAATCTTTCTTCTCCAGAGAGTTTCTTTGGGCGCATCCCAAAATAAGTGGATCTGTTTTGGCCTGAACTTTATCATATAAGAATGGAAAAACCGAAATAGAATCACTGTTGGATCTTGTCCAAACGACTTGTCGCTTAGTCCTGCGTAGATTGCTCTGTAAAGAGCATTTCTTGTGTCAATTAGGAGGTGTTCACATGACATGGTTAAACAAAGAGGGAAGGAGTATTACCTCCTTCCCTCTTTCCTTTCGTCTTATTTCTTCTTGCTCTTGATCGATTGGAGAAGCGCATCTAATTCTTCATCGCCCTCCGCTGCTGGTTCTGCTTTCTCTTCTGTCTTTGCTGGTTCTGCTTTTGTCTCCGTCTTGGTCTCCGTCTTGGTCTCCGTCTTGGTTTCTGTCTTCTTGTCTGTCTTCTCGTCTGCCTTTTCTTCCTTCTTCGGTTCTGTCTTGGTCTCAGTCTTCGGTTCGGACTTCGTCGCGGTGCTCACGCCCTTTGTGACGCCAGGAATATTTTCTACATCCTCCTGGGCGTCCGACTCTCCTCCGTCCGAAGCATCTCCGCCAGTTGCTTCCTTGTTCATCATCTTGGCATGCACTTCATGAAGTTTTGCCATGTTAACGGATTTGAACTTCCTCCGAAGATCATGACGCTGTGCCAAAATGGCCTCGATGCCTGCCTTGTCTGGCGTACCATCATCCTTTTTGGCCAACGGACCCAAAGAAGCAGGAAGGAAAACAGACTCTTCGTAATTGTTGTACTCACCCTGTTTCTTCACGACCAGCTTGAACAGATAGCATTCTTCTGGGTGGAAGAAAACACCGTAGGCCTTCTTGTCGTCCTCGGTACCAGGGTCGTCGTTGTTGAGACAGGAGTCCATCTTGTCCCAGACTTGCTTGGGCATGTTGTACCACATGACCTTGCCGCGCATCGACTCTGGGTTGCGCTTGTCGTCTGGGAAGTAAATGTTGATCGCATAGTAAGATTTCGACAACCACAGGCGAGCAATCTTGCGACGATATTCCTTTTCGTCGCTCTCAGCCATCAAATCGAAACCTTCCTTGCAGATCGGGCATTCATCTGGAAGTTGATGAATACGAGGGCATTCCAGTTTGTCGTTCTGGATGAAGTGCCCACCGTTCTCATACCACCAAATGAGACCTTCAGCTTCGTCGGCAACGCCCTGTTCACAAATCCCTGTTTTGCACTTGTCGCCCTTGCACAAGGACGGGAGGACTTTGAAAACAAATTCAAGGGTCTGGTCATCCTGGACCTTGGGAGGCCTAAACTCATCGGGGTCGCGGCGGTTCTTGATTCTCTCCGCCGTTCGTTGCCTGACCTTGTTCAACATCTCGTTTCTGTTCATTTGATGCTCCTCTTTTCTTCTCTCTTGAAACCTGCTAGGCTTCTAAGGTTTTCGTTCTTTGCACTGATCGACTCTGCCACAGCTCGCACTTTGTCCAATCTCAGGGTTTAAAGAAT
>Ga0265297_10007383_pt1 | contig 15265 bp, 13 predicted proteins | sample Munlanlwell13791_FD_192502 | JGI IMG/M metagenome (GOLD analysis project Ga0265297, IMG submission 192502) | Leachate microbial communities from a municipal landfill in Southern Ontario, Canada - Leachate well 137-91 | ecosystem: Engineered > Solid waste > Landfill > Unclassified | place... | reverse complement strand
CCCGCTCGGGATCAAAGGTGCCGCCACGCAGGTACCAATCGGAATAAGGAATGAACTCGATCTGAGAACCTATCTGCTGTGCAAGCGGTTTGGACAGTGAATTCTGCAAATTGGACCTCGCCTTTTCCTCCACACCGCCTTCGGAGGTTACCCAGATACAGAAATCGCCCTTCTCTATGCCGGATTTGAAATACTCGGACAACAGGTCCACAAGGTCGTTGGAAGATTTGTAGAAGAGACAGAAATGAGAGCCCGCCCGGGCTCCCTTGACCAGATCCACAGCGTTTGTCCTGTCCATCGAGTTACGCCTTAAACATTTTAGCACGAAATGCCCGCCGTGTATCAACCACCGTTTCGTCACATGCGCCACATGGCTCCGCTTTTATCAAATAGTCAGGCCGTGGTAAAGTAGTTGCATAGTTCAACAGGAGGAGGTTGAGATGTCCGGTTCACCTGCAAAGTGGAAGAGGGGACTTTTGATCGCGGCCTGCATTATCCTGGGCGTGCCGCTGGTGCTGTTTCTCGGTCTGATGGCCACCATCACCATCATGTACGGTCCCACCTACGCCTACCGCGTGCTGGTTTACAACGAGGCCACCATTCAGGACTATCAACGTGTATTTCCGTCAAGGGCTGTTTCCAACCAGCCGCCGCCCTTTATTTTCACCAGGGCGGAGCAGCCCCTCACAATAGGGCAACTGTGTTTCACCTATCCCGCCGGTAACACGCAAACGATCGACTTCGAGCCCTACCTGGCGCAGTCGGACTCCACGGCCTTCATCGTGATCAAGGACGACACGGTCCTGTACGAGAAATATCTGAACGGCTACAGCCAGGATTCGGTCCAGCGCTCGTTCTCCATGGCCAAGTCGATCACGTCTACGCTGGTAGGGCTGGCAGTGCAGGACGGCTATATTCACAGCCTGGACGATAAGATGGTCGGCTACCTGCCCGAGCTCAAAGGCCGTGGGCTGGACGAGATGACGATCAGGGACCTGCTGGTGATGAACTCGGGCATCGCCTTCAACCTGCTGCCAAAGGATGCATTTATTCTATCTCAACCTTTTTACGACGAGGCGTTGATGTACTATCTCCCCAATACACGGTCCCACATCCTGAAGCTGCATGCGGGCAGGGAACCGGTGGGCGCCTATTTTCTTTACGACGACTACTACCCGCTGCTGGAGGCCCTGATAATAGAGCGCACCAGCCATAAAACTATATCCGCCTACACCGAGGAGAAGCTGTGGACACAGCTGGGAATGGAGTACCCCGCCTCATGGAGCCTTGACAGCGAGCAGGACGGCTTCGAGCAGGCCGCCAGCGGCTTTAACGCCCGGGCCATCGACTTCGCCAAGTTCGGGCGCCTATTCCTGAAAGACGGCATCTGGGAGGGCAGGCAAATACTTCCCATAGGCTGGGGCAAAGAGGCCACCTCGCCTGATCCCAACGATAAAAGGCCGTGGATGAACGACCCGAATTGGAAAGATGCGGGTGGATACTATAAATACCACTGGTGGGGCATCGTCAATGAGGACGGCACCTACGATTACACGGCCACCGGCAGCCCGGGCGGCCAGATCATCTATATCAGCCCGTCGCATAATGCCATCGTGGTGCACAACGGCGCCAGCGGGGACCCCATGGTATGGGCCATGATCGCCCGCTCCATCGTGCATGGTCTGAAATAACCGGTTTATCCGGTCAGTATATATAGTCGGATGAAATCTGATTACAGGAGGTGGTCAATGAAACCGCTGCATCACGCCAAAAAAGTGCTCAACTCGAGCATGCTGGCCGATTTCAAGGCGTTTATTATGCGGGGCAATGTGGTCGACATGGCGGTCGGCATCATCATCGGCGCAGCCTTCGGCGCCATCGTAAACTCGGTAGTCAAGGACGTCATCATGCCTCCCATCGGCCTGGTGCTGGGCAATATCGACTTCTCCAGCCTGGCCGTTGTGCTGAAGGAAGGCACACCTCCCGGTCCCTACACCTCGTTGACGGCCGCCCAGACGGCCGGCGCTGTGACGATCAACTACGGCCTGTTTATCAACACCCTGATCAACTTCCTGATCATAGCCGCAGTAGTATTCTTCTTTATAGTGCGCCCCATAACCCATCTCCAGGCGCCCAAGAAGGACGCAGCCCCTGCCAACAAGGACTGCCCGTTCTGCGCGATGTCGATACCGGTTAAGGCTGTGCGCTGTCCCAACTGCACATCCGAGCTCAGCTCCTGAGAGTCGAACAGGCGCTAACTATGCTATGACGGCGTTTATCACCGCGTCCAGGCGCTCCGCATGGTCCGAGCCGATGAGGTAGTTCTTACCCGCGTTAGTGGTGATCTTAACGCCGCGGTTGCCCCTGAGGAAATAGCCTCTCATATTACGATTAAACCTTATCCCGTATCCGCCGAAATCCTTGAGCGGTGCGAAGGTATGTACCCCGGCCGCTGATATATCCGCGGTCCTGAGTTCCAGCAGGCGAATGCCCAGCATTCCCATCCTGACGGTAATGTTTTCCCGCGTGACCAAGGTGCGGAATCCCCCGTAGATCAGCGTCATAGCTATAGCGATCAGGGCGATAAACACAGAGAGCCAGGGCACCTCGGACCAGGCAGTAGCGCCGATGACAACCATCAGTACCGGCACGACCACCGCCAGTACATTTGAATAGACGGGACTCTGCACCTCCCAGTAGACCAGCGGCTGTCCCGCCTTTACGATCCTCTCAACCTCCGCTTTAACCTGGCTGACGTCCTCAACCTGGAAGCCCGTCTCCCAGCGCCGGTAGGACCTTTTCCACTCCAGCAAGGCGGCGGCGCCGCCCGCCAGAACAACTGCAATGAGCGTCTCCAGCCAGGGAAACTGGTAAGTGTAATGCGAAGACGCCAGCATGTTCACGTAAGTGATCTGCACGGTGGCCAGCGCAGCCACTGTGACGTCATCGAGGAGGGCAATCCAGTTGAAGGTCTTTTCCTTCTCCTGGCGCGCCCAGTTTTCGTCCAGCATGACTGAAAGAATGATGTACAGGATGGCGATGCCCGCCATCCAGACCGTGCTCATCCAGGGCGATCCGAATTTATCCGGCCGGCCGTCAAATCCGAAATGCAGCGGCGCGGGGTCCGGCAGCGGCAGCGCCATAAGTGTGAATGACATTCCCGCCAGCAGGGCGAGCACGGCCGGGATATGTGTCCAGAGCGGGTGTATGAATTTGAACTTCATTATGACTCCTTTACACGCATGTTGATCTGTTTATCGACTATCTGGCGAAAATCATCTCTGGACAGGCCGAGCAGAAAAGCCTCGGTAATTAACTCCTGCAGCCGCTCTCCGATAACTGCAGCGACCTCGGCGCTGCCGGCCGGACGGCTGCGCAGCTTGGCCACCCTGGCCTGCTGCCCCAGCCTGAAGACCAGCAGTTTCTGATCGCGCAGCACCAGATATGCACGCCTGACAGTATGCATGTTAATGCCCAGGCTGGAGGCCAGCTCCCTGACCGAGGGCAGCTCGTCCCCCGGCTTCAGATTTCCCTCCAGTATCTGCTGCTTGACCTGGTTCACGATCTGCACGTAAACCGGCCTGTAATCCTGCTCATTGATCGATATCAGCACGAAACTACCTATCCAGTGATAACTGTTATATTATTTATATAACAGTTAATTTAAAAACTGTCAAGCGGAGGGGTGCAAGTCATCTGGAAGGGTATGAGCTGTTCTGCGAGCAGTTATGCGCAGCCCGCGGGGGTAGGTGTGGTTGATATGCAGTATGGTTATCTCGACCGGCACACTCTGAGGAGCAGGTGTTCCAACGCAGGAAAGGAATGCGCTGACGATAATCGCCGTGACAGCGACGACTGCGGCCGGCTTTTTCAATATCGTAAGCATAGTGCCTCAGTATAATCCCGGAACGGGTGATGCAGTGGGGACAAATCTGATATGATAGGTTGCGAGGCTTCATGCAGATAACCGAATCGTCAGTGTCCCCCTATCGCTGGGTGGTGCTGGGAGTTTTTATGCTCAACATCGCCATGTCGCAGATCATGTGGATGACCTTCGCCCCTATTGCCAGGGATGCGGCGGCCATTTTCAGCGGGGGAGATATCGATGCCATCGATCTGCTGGCCATACTGGCCATGGTCTCCTGGATACCCTTTTGCCTGCCCGCCGCCTGGTGCATCGACAAATTCGGGCTGAAAAAGGGCGCGGGGATCGGCGTCATTCTGGTGGGGATATGCGGCTTCGGACGCATTTTCGCGCCGGACTATACCTGGCTGCTGGTCTGCATGATCTGTGGCGCCATTGCGCAGCCGTTCATACTCAGCGCCTTCACCAAGCTGGCATCAAACTGGTTCCCCCAGGACGAGGAGGCACTGGCATCGGGACTGCAGACCATGTCCATGTTCATCGGCTTCGCGGTCGTTATGTTCGCTACAGACTTCATCCTGGCGCATTACAGGAGCATGGGAGCTGTCAGGCAGGGAATCGACGTAATACTTTATGCTTACGGCATCCCCTCTCTGGTCGGGATGATACTCTTCCTGGCGCTGGTAAAAGACAAGCCTAAAGTGCCTCCCAATCCCATTGCCGCCGAGAAAAAGGTGACCATGACCATCGGCTTAAAAGCGCTGTTTAAAAACCGCGACTTTCTGCTGCTGCTGGCGATATTTTTAATCGGCGTCGGCGCATTCACCGCTATACTGACCAAGATCGATGCCATCTTCAAGGAACGTTCGCTGGATATCGACACGGCGCTGGCCGCGGGGATAGTAGGCGGGCTGATGGTGATCGGCGGCATGTGCGGGGCCTTCATACTGTCGGCGCTGTCCGACAAGTACCAGAAGCGCAAGATCTTCCTTGTCATGGCTGCCGGTGTGGCTGTACCGCTCTCCTTTTTCCTGCAGTACTTCTCCTCCATCTGGCTCCTGGGAGCATGCGGCTTCGTTTTCGGCTTCTTCCTCATCTCCGCCATGCCAGTGGGCCTGACCTATGCAGTCGAGAAGACCCATCCCGTCCCGGAGGCAACCTCCAACGGGATATTGATGCTGGGCGGACAGATAAGCGGCATACCCATCGTTTTCCTCTTCAACATGACCGCGATCACCATTCTGTTTGCCATCGCCTTCGTTCTGGCGCTGCTGCTGCACGATATCAAAGATCACACCACGAACTCCCGATAGCTTAAGTCCTGAGCTACTTGCCGCGATTGAAAAGCGATGGCGCGATCAGCTTGCGCAGCTCATCAATTGCCAGCAGTGTCAGCGCAATTAATACGATCAGTCCCCAGTCAGACAGGTCCAGCGGCACCGTGTAGAAAACCTGCTGCAACGGCGGCAGGTAGATAACCATTATCTGCAGCAGCACGGCCAGCGCTATGCCGCCTATCAGCGGACGGTTGCTGAAAAATCCCAACCTGAAAATAGACTGCCGGTCGGAGCGGGCGTTCAACGCATTGAACCATTGGAAAGCCACAAGCAGCGTAAAGGCGATGGTGCGAGCTTTTTCCAGTCCGGCGCCGGCCAGCGACCAGCCGAAGATGGAGAATGTGATCATCGACATAATCAGTGCCATAAAGATGATCCTCCACAGCATGCCGTTATAGAGAATGCCGGATTTCGCCCTGCGCGGCGGCTCCGCCAGCACATTGCTGTGTTTGGGCTCCATGCCCAGCGGAATGGTACAGACACCGTCTGTAACCAGGTTGACCCACAGTATCTGCACCGCCACCAGAGGCAGCGGCATACCTGCTATGATGGCGGCGATATAGAGAAACAGCTCGCCGATGCTGGTGCTCAGCAGGTAGAAAACTGAGCGTCGAATGTTACTGAAGATGACCCTGCCTTCCTCCACAGCAGACACGATGGATGCGAAGTTGTCGTCGGTCAGCACCATATCCGCGGCTTCGCGGGCAACGTCGGTTCCCTTGATACCCATGGCGATGCCTATATCCGCGGATCGCAATGCGGGGCCATCGTTGACACCGTCACCGGTCATGGCCACCGTATAGCCCTTCGACTTGAGGGTATCGACAATCCTGAGCTTGTGCATCGGCTCCACGCGTCCGAAGACGCTGATATGTTCAATACGCTCCTTTATCTCATCGTCGCTCAGAGCATCAAGCTCCAGGCCGGTGAGGGCATCTCCCCCCGGCAGACCAAGCTCGGAGGCGATTGCCGTTGCAGTAGCCGTCTGATCGCCGGTGATCATCATTACCTTGATGCCGGCTGCCTTACAATCGGCCACGGCTTTTTTTGCCTCCGCTCTGGGCGGATCGATCATGCCGACCAGTGCCACCAGTATGAGAGAACCGTCCAGGAATTCGTGTGAAAGCTTTTCCGGAGCGGGAGAGCAGTCCGCATAGGCCAGGGCCAGCACCCTCAGAGCCCTTGATGCCATGGCAAGATTAATCCTCTCTATCTCCGCGCGTTTATCGGGCGTGAGGTCGACGACCTGTCCTTTCTCCAATACGCGCCGGCTGAGAGCCAGTATCCTGTCCTCCGCCCCTTTGACAAACGTTATAGCCTTGCCGTCAACGCAGGGATGCAGTGTGGCCATATAGCGTTTTTCGCTGGAGAACGGAAGCTCGGCCAGCCGCGGCTGCTCCTTCTGCAGCGCATCCTGGCTCAGTTCCCCTTTGAGTGCGGCGACCAGCAGCGCTCCCTCGGTAGGATCGCCCATCAGACGGTATTTTCCTTCCTCCAAACGGAGTGAGGAGTCATTGCACAAAGCGCATATCCTCAACGCCAGCAGTAAATCATCGTCGCCGACGGATTCCAGCTTCACACCGCTCTCAAGAAACTCCCCGTCAGGCCGATAGCCCGCGCCGGTAACATCGATAGACCGTCCCGCGATATACATATTGCGCACCGTCATCTCGCTCTCGGTGAGTGTTCCGGTCTTATCGGAGCAGATAACATTGACCGCGCCCATGGTTTCCACGGCGGGCAGTTTTCTGATCAGGGCATTTCTCTGCGCCATGCGCCTGATACCAAGCGCCAGCACCACCGTTACCATCACGGGCAGGCCTTCGGGGATGGCTGATACTGCGGCGGCAATTGCCAGGGCAAATAGCTCGTCGAATGTATACCCCTGGAACAGGCCGGTGATGATCAGAATGGTTATGATGGTAAGCACGAGTATGCCTATATAACGGCCCAGTCTCGAAACATTGCGCTGCAGCGGCGTTGGAGGCGGCTTGACGTCCTGTATACGGGCAGTAATTGTGCCGATCTCCGTGTTCATGCCGGTGGCGGTCACCACGGCATAGCCGCGCCCGTTGACCACGGCGCAACCCATATGCACCATGTTGCCCATGTCGGCCACCGCTGCTTCACCCTCTATAGCCTCGGTGAACTTCTCCACGGGCACCGATTCACCTGTCAGGATAGATTCATCGATCGAGAGGCTGGCCGACTCGATCAACCTGGCATCGGCCGGCACCTTATCGCCCGCCTCAAGCAATATCACATCGCCCGGAACCAAGTGGGCAGCGACCGTATCTGCGACGGATCCTGATCTGATGACCCTGGCGTGCGGCACGGCCAGCTTCTTGAGGGCCTCCATGGCGCGCTCGGTGCGCATCTCCTGTACAAATCCGATCACCGCGTTGATGGTCAGCACTACCATGATCACGGCAGCGTCGGTGGCTTTATGCATTATGAAAAACTCGACCAGCACAGCGATCAACAGAATGTAGATGAGCGGGCTGGCGAACTGCCGCAGGAATACGATAACGGCCGGGGTCTTGCCTTTTTCCGTTAGCTCATTGGGACCATGCCGCCGTAGCCGTTCCCCGGCTTCCTCCCCGGTGAGTCCTGAGCGGGAGGAACCGAGCTTCTCGAGCGCATCGGCGACAGAAAGATTATGCCATTTTATATTCGAGTCTTCATGCATTTCCACACCGGCAAACATAAACAGGACAAAGCTACCACCAGTATAGCAAATAATAATACAGCTCTGGCAAAATGCCTTTTGCGCTCGATAGGCTGGATTCGCCTGCAAGTTCGGATACGTTTGGTTTTTACTTGACTTCGGTCAGCGGGTCAAGATACAATCCCGCACGTCGGGCGCACAGTCATTTTCCGCTCGGCCGGTCCGGCATACAAATCTCAGGAGGTATCACTATGAAGAAGCTGGTTTTCGTTGCTGTGGCATTCGTCATGTTGACCTCGTTAATCCCCTGGAGCAGCGTCAGGGCGGACAATACAGTATCGCCTCAACCGGTATACGACATTGCCGTCAACAACGGCTGGGTGATCGACCCCATCAGCGGATTTCAAGGACTGGCCAACGTAGGAATCAAGGACGGCCTGATCGCCGCCATCACCACGCCCGATCGTAAACTATCGGGCTCCAGGGTGATCGATGCCACCGGCCTGATCGTATCACCCGGCTTCATCAATATACACGGGCACGGCACCGGCAACGGCGTCGCCGCCGAGCTTTATCTACGGGACGGCATTACAACAGAGATCTCAGGCAACTGCGGTATAACAACACTGGGAAAATCCACTAAAAACCCGGTGCCTTTCTCCGAGGAGACCAAGAATGCCAGCACTTTTTCCGAGATAACGCAGGTATGGGAAGACCATGGACTGCTCAACAATGTCGCCTCCTATACCGGTCATAACACCTACAGGTCGCTGGTAGGTGTGCCCAACCGCAGGACACCGGCCACGCCCGAGCAATTGGAGAAGATGAAGCAGATGCTGCGCAAAGATATGCAGGACGGCGCACTGGGTGTAACATTCGGACCTTACTACGGCCCGGGCGCAACCTATGCGGAGATGCTGGCGCTGGCCAAAGTGGCGGCGGAATACGGCGGAGGTTCCGCGGCACACCTGAAGGAAGGATTCACCGCCAAAGGCGCAGTGGACTCGGTCAGCCAGGGTATCAGCATCTCCAGGGACGCCGGTATACCCTTTATCCTCTCGCACGTCAGCCAGTGTCCCGCATTTGTCCCTCGTAGCTCAGGCCCGATTTTGGATGCCTTCTATGCGGCGCGCGCCGAGGGATTGAAAATCGGCATGGACGCGTATCCCTACGATACAACGGCGGTCATCACGACCTCGCCGCTGTTCGAATATCCCATCGAATTACTGCTGGGTGTGGTAGAATCGCCTATGACGGATTTCGCCGTGGCCTATCCCGTGGTGATAGACGGCAAAACGTATATGGAATCCGAGCAGAAGTACGAGAGCATCGACCAGTTTAAATATGTGCTCAAGAAAGCCCAGAAGGGGGAGATTATCGATCCCAAGGTAATGGTGCCGTTTTACAATCCCCCCGGAAAATTCGAGATCTGGATGAATAACCGCTATTTAATGATAGAGAACGACGGCTACGGCTGGTACAACGAAGAAACCAAAGAATTCGTAGGCGATCCCATCAATGTCGGCTCCTTCGCCAAGTTCCTGGGACAGCGAGTGCGTGACGAGGGCGCCTGCGACTGGCGTACGGCCATAGCCAGGGTGTCCACCGATGCCGCCTGTTTCCTGGGCCTGGAAAAGAAAGGGCGGGTGCAGGTGGGATGCGACGCCGACCTGACGCTGTTCGACCCTAAAACGATCAAGGACAGGTCCACCTACAAGGATATCGGGCAGCCCTCAACGGGCATACCGTATGTAATCGTCAACGGCGTGCTGGCAGTCGATAACAACGAGGTTACAGGCGCCACGGGCGGCAAGATCATCAAGCGCACCTGGAAAGTGCCGGGTGACTATGCGCACATGGGGACACCCCCTACCAGCGACGTGAGTGTGCTCTATCCCAAGGCGCCTTAGCGCAAAACCATATCCGGTTATAAGGAGAGATGGTATGAAAAAGACGTGGAAGCCCATAGCTGCAGGGGTGTTGGAGATAACCGCCGGAGGCCTGTCCGTTATCACGGGCTGCGGACTTTACATGAGCGCCGTAGTTGCCAATTTCCTGACCACGGTGCCGCCGCTGATCTATATCGTACTTACCTACCCCGTGTTGCCTCTGATTCTGCTGGGACTGCTGGCCATCGCCGGCGGCGTCTGCGCTCTGCTGCGCAGGGTCTGGGGTCTGGCGCTGGCGGGCGCCATCGGCGGATTTTTCGTAGCGCCTTTGCTGTGCCTTTTCGCTATAATATTCACGGCTATCTCCAGGAAAGAATTCGCTTAAATCCGCGACTATTACGATAGCCGGCAAGAGGAGGTATGATGTCCGAACTCGCCAATGCCATAGCAGACCTGAAGGAAGACGAGGTCAGGAAGATCGTGCAGGACAGGCTGTCCTCGGGGGTCGATCCCATGTCAATTGTGGAAGAGTGCCGCCACGGCATGGATATCATCGGCCAGCGCTACAAGGACAAGGAATACTTCCTGGGGGAGTTGATCATGTCCGGCGAGATATTCAAGGAGGCCATGGCGGCCATCGAGCCTAAGCTGAAGGCGGGCCAGGCCGGAAAAATTCTGGCCAGGATGGTGCTGGGCACGGCCAAAGGCGATATACACAACATCGGCAAGGACATCGCAGCCACACTGCTCAGGGCAGCCGGATTCGAGATCTACGACCTGGGCACGGACGTGGCGCCCGAGGCATTCGTCAGCAAGCTGCAGGAGACCGGCGCGTCCATACTGGGCATCTCAGGCATGCTCACGCCCTCCTTCGAGTCCATGAAGCAGACCGTCCAGGCGCTGGAGGCGGCCGGACTGCGCGAAAAAGTGAAGGTCATCATCGGCGGAGGCATCGTCACCGAGATGGTGCGCAAATACGTGGGGGCGGATGCCTTCACGGACGACGCGCCCGAAGGGGTCGAGCTCTGCCGGAAGCTGGCCGGGGCGGTGGCATAGATGATCAAAGAGACCATGACCCCCACCGAGCGCACATGGGCGGCTATCAGGCTGGAGCCCTGCGACCGCATACCTGTGGCGCCGCTGATGGACGTCATGTTCCCCTCGCGACATAGAGGCATGACCGTGGCCGAGGGCATCGCGCACCCGCGCAGGGGTTTCCAGGCCATCGTAGATACCTTCGACGACGTGGGTGGATGGGACGCCATGATAATCCCGGGATACAGCCTGCCCATACCCGACAGCATCGCGGCGGTGATGCAGGTGGTGATCGGCGACACCAGGTATCCCGGCAAGGAGCCCGGCTTCGCCGACAACTCCTCACCCCAATTTATAGAGAAGGAACTGCTGACCATCGAAGACTATGACCAGATAATCAATCTGGGCTGGACAGGCTTCGCCGAGAAGAACCTGAGCCGCTTTTTCCCGCTGGACCCCGAGCTGCTGCTGGCCTGGACCAAGAGGCAGATGGACCGATATAAGACTGAGGGGGAGGTATGGAAGGCGCGCAACATACCCTCACTGTGCGGCGCCATCGTGATGTCGCCGCTGATGTTCCTCTCCACCAGGAGGTCGCTGGTACCCTTCACGCAGGACCTTTACCGCATACCCGACAAGGTGCAGGCCGTGATGGACGCCATGGTGGACGACCTGATCAAGTTCCCCATTCAGGCGGCGCGCGCCACGGGCATACCGGGAGTGGAGCTGATACTGGAGCGGGGCGGCTGCTTCTATTATCCGCTCAAGATTTTCGAGCGCTTCGAGTTCCGCTACATGAAAAAGATGGTGGAGGCGTTCGCCGCCGAGGGGTTGATCACGGTGATGCATTTCGACCAGGACTGGACGCTCAACCTGCCCTACCTGCTCGACCTGCCCAGGAAGATGTGTGTCTGCGAACTGGACAGCACCACGGACATCTTCAAGGCCAAGGAGGTACTCAAGGACCACATGTGCATCATGGGGGACGTCCCCGCCTCGCTCAGCAGCATCGGCACACCCGCCGAGATGACGGCCTACTGCGAGAAGCTGATCGACCAGGTCGGCAGGGGCAGGACGGGTTTCATATTGAGCACGGGATGCACCATACCCTTCGATACCAAGTTCGAGAACTTCCAGGCCATGATCGATTCGCCCAAGAACTACCTGCCGGCGGATTAATCTGTATCCTGACCGGGCTCCTTCATTGATCGCCACAGGCACCGACGGGAAGCAATGACCATCAGTGACAGTAACTGCAGGGCAGTCGGTGCCGCTTTTACCCGGCTCAGCCGGACTTCATCATCAGAATGACACTGGAGGCGGCCTTAAGCATCTTATCGATATCGTCCCGAGTATGCGCCAGCGTAACAGAGGGCGCGCCGGTCGGGCTCATGAAAATGCCGTGTGCTATCATGCCGATGCAGAAGTTCAGCAACTTGAGCAGGTCCTCACCGTAGAAGTCACGCGAGTTGCGAGGCGCCCTGCTGCTGAAGTGCGGCCAGAAGCCCCGGCAGTATCCCATTAACTCGCCGGTTACCGTGCACAGCATGCCGGCATCATCGAAGGCTTTCTGTAACCCTTTGCCCGCCAGCGATGCCAGCTCCTGAACGTGTTTGTAGTATTCACCCTTTTCAAGCTCGGTCAGCAGCGCCAGTCCGGCAGCCACGCTGACGGGGTGCCCGGAGGTTGAGCCTGCCACGCAGACCTTATCGTGCATCCGGTCCATGCAAATGCAGCTCATCACTTCCTTCCTGCCGCCCAGCACGCCCATGGGATATCCACCGCCCACCGGTTTGGCCAGCACGGTCATATCGGCGGTTATGCCGTATATCTCCTGGGCACCGCCCGGCACCAGTCTCAAGCCTGTGACGACCTCGTCGAATACCAGCAGTATGCCGTGTGCGGCCGCAACGTCTTTAATCGCTCTCAAATAGTCTTTATCGGCCGGGATCATACCGCCGTGCACCAGCACGGGCTCGACCATGATCGCGGCCAGCTCAACGGCATGCCTTTCGATAATCCGCAGGGTATCTTTGATATTGTTGAAAGGTAGTATCACGACCTGTTGCAGCATGTGCGCTGGCATAGCCGTATGCCACGGCATACAGCTTGGCTCATTAGCAGGCCCGCAGGCTGGACCTGACGGCTCAATGGAGACGAGCATCTCCTGCGCCTGGCCGTGGTAGCCGCCCTCGAACTTGGCTATTTTGCTGCGACCGGTGAACTTGCGAGCCAGGCGAATAGCGGCCTGGTTGGCCTCGCTGCCACTGGGCAGGAAGCGTATCATCTCCATACCCGGCATAAATTTGCGCAGCAGTAAGGCCAGCTTTATCTCGCTCTCACAGGCCACGGAGACGGGCATTCCATCTTTCAGGGCGGACTCGGCTGCTTTGAGGATCATGGGAGAGCGATGCCCCAACATAATGGTACCTGCGCCGCAGAAGAAATCCACATATTCATGGCCGTCCACGTCGTAGATGTTCGAGCCCTGTGCGTGCTGCATATAGACCGGATATGGCCAGTAGCACTGCATGTCCCCACCCCCACCGTCCGGCAGCACATGGCAAGCGGACTCCCATAGCGCGCGGGATTTCGCCGTTCGCGAAAGGAAAAGCTCCAGAATCTGTTTGTTGAAAATTTCCATCCCGATTTACCTCCCGAAGAACTAAGACTGTTGGACAACTACGGTACGGCGCTCCAGTCGTAGGCCATGCCGTTTGCGATGGTGAATGACACTCTGCGCATGGACTCAAGGTCTTTGAGCGGGTTCCCGTCCACGATGATTACATCGGCGCGCTTGCCCGGCGCCAGGGTCCCGGCATCCTTCAGTCCGATCAGCTCCGCATTGCCGGCGGTGACCCTGTGCAGCACCTCTGCGGCGCTGACGCCCAGGCTGTGCGTGATAACAAGCTCGTCCACGATGGACGACATGGGGCTGAAGGCACCCGAATCCGTCCCCACGCCCCAGCGCACGCCGCGCTTGAGGACGATCTTGAAGCTCTTCTTCTTTGCCTCGTAGACGAATCTGGCCCGCTCGCTCAGCCCCGGCAGTCCCAGGTTGGCGATGGCGGCATAGACCGAGAAAGTGGGGATAATGAAGGCCTTCTTCTTGAGCATGATCTCGGCCACCTCCTCGTCCAGCAGCGAGCCGTGCTCGATGGAGGTCACTCCGGCCAGCAGCGCTTCCTTCATGGCGCGCTTGGGATGCGCGTGCGCAGCCACCACGGTGCCGTTGTCCTGCGCCACTCCCACGGCAGCCCTTATCTCATCGATGTTCAGTTGAACAGCATTTATAGACTCGTCCACACGCTCGACACCTCCGCTGCACATGACCTTGATCAGGTCGGCGCCCATCTTGATCTGCTCGCGCGCGGCCTTGCGCACCTCGTCCGGCCCGTCGGCCTCGCGCGAAACATAGAATATATGCCCGCCGGTGGTCGAGATGACCTTGCCAGAGCACAACAGGCGGGGGCCGGGCACGTGCCCTGCAGCAATGGCATTACGCAGGTCGATATCGGTAAAACAGAATCCTCCCATGTCCCTCATGGTAGTGATGCCCGCGCGCAGCGCCTGCCTTGCCAGGAACGCGCCGCGCATGATGGCTTTGCCAGCGCCTGCGGAGCTGAGCAGAGCAGGGTCCTGGTAGACGGTCAGATGCGTATGCGCATCGACAAGTCCGGGCATGACGGTCTTGCCGGCGGCGTCGATGACCTTAGTCCCGGACGGGATGGCGGCGCGCCCGCCGACCGCCCTGATGGTATCCCCCTCAATCAGCACATTCCCTTTGACCAGCTTTCCATCGGACATAAAAAGGTTGCCGTTTTTAATGGCCAGCATAAATCCCTCCAGGCGATATTTGTCATCTAAAACATCCTGTTATACGTGACCTCTATTCGCGTTAGATAATATCGGAACGCCCCTGTATTCATCAAATCCAGTGGTGACAATCACATCGCGCCAGGCGGACTGCAAGGGACCTTACATCACAGTCGAATTACATATTATTATCGTTTACGATTATTAAAAAATCCAAAAATTCACCCGACGGGACTATTGTACTATTGACATTTACATGCAATGTGTTCTATCCTGCATGAAAATCATAAAGGGAGGACTGTTATGCAAGCATACTGCATGAAATGCCGCAAAATGAGAGAGATCAGTAATCCCAAAGCCGTTAAAATGAAGAACGGCAAACCCGCAACCAAGGGAACCTGCGCTAAATGCGGGACCAAGGTTTACAGAATAGGCAAGAGCTAAATTCCTGACGATCGAATAAGGAGAGCAGGTTATCATCAATAAATAGCTGCTCTCCTTATCCCGAATACCTTATATCGCCGATAGCAGTCATTCTGCGCTGAAAAGCCCGGCAGATTGTTCGCCTGTGCCGGTCCGCATAATTGTCCTAAGAACAGGCTGCGTATGATGTTTGCCGGATTTAAAGTCCCTTTGATATCATTCCGGATGTACC
>Ga0265297_10007382_pt1 | contig 15266 bp, 17 predicted proteins | sample Munlanlwell13791_FD_192502 | JGI IMG/M metagenome (GOLD analysis project Ga0265297, IMG submission 192502) | Leachate microbial communities from a municipal landfill in Southern Ontario, Canada - Leachate well 137-91 | ecosystem: Engineered > Solid waste > Landfill > Unclassified | place... | reverse complement strand
AGAAACCAGTTCGAAATCATTCCGGCAACAGCAAGCAGGCCGCAAGGCGACGACAACCGTCGCAGCTTAAGCTTCTGCAACGGAAAAAACGGCCTCAGCGAAAGCGAGCTTTTCTTTCGCAACTACGCAAGAGGCCCGAAATCCTTCAAAGACCTGCTTTTCGAACAAATGAGAATCGGCAACCTCGATTTCTCCGTAGAAATTCTGGAATTAACGCGCAACGCCGACATGCTGGCGCGAAGATATATGGCGCAAAAAGCCGCTTCCGGTTGCATCAAGGAATGCAAGCTTCCTTAGGCTTTATCCGTTCAACTTTATTGGACTCAACGCTTCGGTTTATGATAGCGTTTAGCGGCTTGTTATCGAATCTCTCCATGCCCCGGTTATTCTGATGAATCATTCCATTGTATGCAGACTTTTTGTGCCTTTGGCGTTTTGCGCCCTTCTTGTTGGTTGCGGCAGCCGTCCTTCCGGCGACGACATTGGCCAAGGCGGTTACTATAAGGTCGGAAAGCCCTATCAAATCAACAATCGCTGGTTTTACCCGCGCGAGGATTATAGCTACGACGAAACGGGCATCGCCTCGTGGTACGGAGCGGATTTTCACAATCAAAAAACCGCCAATGGCGAGACTTACAACAAGAACGAGCTGACAGCAGCGCATAAAACGCTTCCCCTGCCGTGCCTCGCCCGCGTAACGAACCTCGATAACGGAAAATCCATCGTCGTGCGCGTCAACGACCGCGGGCCTTTTTCGGGCGCGCGCATCATAGATTTGTCGCAACGCTCGGCGCAATTGCTCGGCTTCGAAAATCAGGGAACGGCTAAAGTCCGCGTTCAGGTTTTATCCGACGAAAGCAAAGCGATTGCCGACGCCATGCGGCGTTACGGCAAGCCGGTCAGTGTCGCTTCGGCGGAACAAGCCGAAGTCGTTCCGGCTTCGACGATTATTTCGGAATCTCCTGCGGCGGAATCTTATTCGCCCGAAGAACAGGAAACGCTGCGCCCTATGCACACGACGGAAGAAACGCACCTCGAATTGCTTAAAACGAAGCCCCTGCCGACCGTCGTGCAATTGCCCGTCACCGGCAGAAACCGCATTTTCGTTCAGGCCGGCGCTTTCACTCTTCTCGAAAACGCCCAGAAGATGCAGCACAGCCTGTCGAAGCTCGGCACGGTTTCGATTTCGTCCGCCGTTATCAACGGCACGAAATTCTACCGCGTACGGCTTGGCCCTATTGCCAATGTTCCGCAGGCCGACACCCTTCTTTCCAAAGTTAAGCATGCAGGCGTCAAAAATGCCCGCACAGTCGTTGATTAGAGGTTTGTTATTATGAGATTTGGACTTGCTGCCGTTATTCTTTTTTCTTTTGTCGGTTCGGCTTACGCGCAAACAGTCGCTCCTTTAGATATTGCCGCCAAGCAGGCCTATATCGTTGACGCGGCAACGGGAACCGTCCTTTTTGCAAAGGATGCGGACACGAAGATGCCCACGTCGTCCATGAGCAAGATGCTGACGATGTACCTCGTTTTCGACGCGCTCAAGACAGGCAAATTGAAGCTGGACGACACGCTTCCCGTCAGCGAACGCGCATGGAAACAGGAAGGGTCGCGCATGTTCTGCAACGTCCGCGACAGCGTCAAAATCGAAGATCTTATTCGCGGCGTCGCCGTTCAGTCGGGCAATGACGCGGCCGTCGTTTTGGCCGAAGGGCTTGGCTCAGGCTCCGAAGCGACATTTGCCGACATGATGAACGCCAAAGCCAAAGACTTGGGGCTTACCAACAGCCATTTCATGAACGCTACGGGACTTCCCGATCCGCAGCACTATTCGACGGCGCGCGACTTGGGAACCCTGGCGCTTGCCCTGCAACGCGATTTTCCGGACTATTATCACTATTTTTCGGAAACGACTTTCACCTACAACAAAATATCGCAAGGCAACCGCAACCCCCTCCTCTACCGCAACATGAACGTTGACGGCATCAAGACGGGACACACCGTCGAAGGAGGCTTCGGCCTCGCCGCCTCGGCAGTCAGAGACGGACGCCGTCTGGTCTTGGTTTTGAACGGCATGAAGAACATGCAGTCCCGCGCCGACGAATCCGCCAAAGCTCTCGATTACGGCTATCGCGAATTCGGCCTCTATACCGTCGCGAAGGAAGGCGACGTTTTAGCCAATCCTGCCGTCTGGCTCGGCAAAGAAAAAAGCGTGCAGATCGTCGCGGCGCGGAACATCGCCATTACCCTGCCGAGAACCGCGCGGAGCGGCCTCAAAGCAACGGTCAGCTTTAACCAACCCATCCCCGCCCCCATCGTTAAGGGCGACGCTATCGGCACGTTGACGGTTACGGCGCCGGGAATGGAGGCAAAGACAATATCTCTGGTTGCCGCCGCTGACGTTGAACGGCTTGGGTTTTTCCAACAAATTGCTGAGAAACTGAAAGTGCTTTTAAAGAGAAAATGACGTAGGCTTTCTTAAGTAATATTATCTCATTTCCCCTTCTGAGGCCTCTTGCATAACCCGCTCGGACGAGGTGAATGCGAGGAGCCCACGGAGCGCAGAACCGGAAGCGTACTTTCTTGGTACGCGAGGATTCGAGCACCGGAGCGACGACGCAGTCACCCGTCCGAGTTAGGGTTAGTCAATGATGCGCGGAAAATTTATAACATTCGAAGGCGGCGAAGGCTCCGGCAAGTCAACGCAAGTCCGACTCTTGTGCGATTTTCTGAAGACGCAGGGAATTGACGCCGTGCAAACGCGCGAGGTCGGCGGATCGCCCTCCGCCGAAGCCATCCGCAAATTGTGGCTCGAGCCAAAAGAAGGTTATTGGGACTCCTTAACCGAACTTCTGCTTATCATGGCGGCACGGCGCGAACATCTGGCCAAAACGGTGTTTCCCGCGCTCGATCGCGGCGCTTGGGTCGTCTCGGACAGGTTTGCCGATTCAACCCGCGCCTATCAGGGCATCGGGCTTGGTCTGGGGCTCGACGTCGTCGAAGATTTCTACAACCGCATCGCGCCCGGTTTCGAGCCCGATCTGACGCTGCTTCTCGACCTGCCCGTCGAAGAAGGCCTTTCCAGAATGAAAAAACGCGCCGGACAAGACGATCGCTATCAGCAAAAAGACGTCGTTTTTCACCAGAAACTTCGCGACGCTTATCTGTCGTTGGCCAAAAAGTACGCAACGCGTTTCCACATTATCGGCGCGTCCGGCGACGAGGCAAGCGTTGCCACAGCCGTTCAGAGCGCCGTGCGCAAGCATTTTAAGATATAAACAAGGCCGGATATGGGGAGCGATACGATCATAAAACGCGCGGCGCATAATGAAATGCCGGATTGCTACCGGATCAGGCGACACGTTTTTATTGAAGAGCAAAACGTTCCCGAAGAATTGGAGTGCGATTCATACGACGATGAGGCTCTGCATTTTATAGCCCTGAACGACGCAAAGCCGGTCGCCACGGCAAGAGCGGTCTTAAAAGACGGCGGCAAAACGGCAAAAATAGGCCGCGTTGCCGTTATTAAACCTTTCAGAGGAAAGGGTATTGGAAAGCTTCTTATGATAACAATGGAAAAGTCTCCGGAATTACGGGATGTAACGGCGTTCGTCGTGGATTCGCAAACGCACGCATTGGCTTTTTACAGGAAACTTGGTTACGTATCTTACGGTGAAGAATTTATGGATGCCGGCATGCCCCATTTTCACATGAGAAAAAACAGGGAAAGCGCAGAATGACCGACCGGCCAATCCCCTTTGTCGGACACGCCGCCGCCCTTCGCGAAGTTGAAGAGTCCTTCGCCTCGGGGCGCATGCCGCACGCGTGGCTGATTGCGGGGATCGAGGGCATCGGCAAAGCGGCTTTAGCCAAGCATATCGCGCAATTTGTCCTGTCGAACGGCGAAGGCGAACTCGGCAAACCCGATCTTGCCAGGCATGCGGTCAAGTTGGTCGAAGCCGAAACGCATCCCGATCTTCTGATTATCCGTCGCTCGGTGGACGAAAAATCGGGTGCGCTGCGCGACACCATCCCCGTTGACGATGCGCGCAAGGTTCCTCAATTTCTGCACAAAACGGCAGTCGAAGGCGGCTGGCGCGTTGTCATCATTGACGAAGCGCACGCGCTCAATCGCAACGGCCAGAACGCCATTCTCAAAATTATCGAAGAGCCGCCGTCGCGCGCGCTTATTCTGATTACCGTCACAACGCCCGGCGTTTTGCTGCCCACCATCCGTTCGCGCACGCGCGTGCTGCAACTGTCCCCATTGGGCACAGACGACATGCGCGCGCTCGTGCAAACCACAGCGCCCCACGCGACGCCTCAGGACATTGACGCCGTCATCGCCTTGTCGGGCGGCAGCGTCGGTTTTGCCTTAAAAATCCTGCGCACGGAATCCCTGCCCCTTTACCGCGACATGTTGGGGATTCTGGACGCCATGCCGCAGATAGACATTGCTCGCCTGCATAAACTCGCCGATCAGGTCGCGCGCAAAACGGATATTGAATGTTTCGAAGTTCTCAAAGCCCTGCTCATCGAACGCCTGCGCGTATCCGTGCACGACGAAGCGAAGAACAAGGGGGCAACCGGTATCGCCTTGAAATTATGGGATAAAACGAAAGAAACTTTTGCGACGGCAGAAAACGGCAACCTCGACCGGCGGCTCGCCTTCATCAACGCGATGACCGATATCAGCAAAGCGATGTAACGCTATTCAACTTCCCTGTATTGCTTGGAATCGAAGCGCGGCGCGTTGGCGATAAAAAGCTCCAGATTTCCTTCCCACGCATATTTCTCGTTCGCCGCGACAAAAACCATATCTCCAGCAGCAAGCTCGTGAACGCCTTCGGGTGTCACGATCTTGCCCATCCCTGATATAACATAGGCAAGCTGCTTCACTTCGAGATTGACGACGAATCCTTTTTTTGGATATCGCCCCTCGACGGAGGCCACGGCGCCACCAAGAGCAGGATCCGTCGTGTTATATTCCTGAACGGAAGCGGTTTCCGAAAGAACGTGTATTTGTTTTTCTGAGTCTTTGACAACGATCATGGCTTACATCCCGAATACGTGCCGCCTTGCGGCAAAGAAATTGAAGAACATACCCGCCGCCGTCCCTCCCAGCAGACCGATGATAGGATAATCATACACGAAAGGAAGGAAACAGACCATAAGGCTATACGTTCCGCGGTTAAACACAAGCCCGATAGCGCAGACAACCGCAAATTTCGTCAGTTGCTTCATGGCAGGCACGCGCGCGGCTTCGGAAAAAGTATAAAGGCGATTGCCGATCCACGTCGCCGTCACGGCAAAGGGAAAAGAAAACAGACCCGCCGCGATGCGCCCCAGGCCGAGACCGTGAATGCCGACATAAAGCATGACCGCGTCAACGATAAAGCCGATGACGCCGACGACGCCGAATTTGAAAAACTGCCGCGCCGTCTTTTCCCAATAAGGCCAAATGTCGTTTTTGCCGGTCATTGATCGCTCAACGATTGCGGCGCAGGGATATTCAGGTACCGCATACGCTTCATCTCGCGGCGGCCGCGCGTGACGGTATCGAGAATAAGCCCGCATGTCATAGACAAAAACGCAACGATCATAAGCCCCATGGACATTACAGCCGTCGGCAAGCGGGGAACGTAGCCTGTTTCCATATAGGTTACGACGATGGGGACAATCAGCATCGTCGCAATCGCCGCAAAGCCCAGCGCCAACAACGAAAAGAACTGCATCGGCCGTTCTTCCTTCATCAGCACGATGATCGTCCACAAAATGCGGAAACCGTCTTTAAATGTGCTGAGTTTGCTCATCGAGCCTTCGGGACGGTCTTTATAGGGCGTCGCGACTTCGGCGGTCGGCATGTGCAACTCCAGCGCATGAACGGTCAATTCAGTCTCGATCTCGAATCCGCCGGAAAGAGCGGGGAAACTTTTGACATAGCGGCGGGAAAACACGCGGTATCCCGACAGCATATCCGAAAAACGGTTGCCGAATATCCACGATACCATGCTTGTCAAAAGCCAGTTTCCGAAGCGGTGTCCCGGACGATAGGCTTTTTGAATGTCCGTGACGCGAGCGCCGTTGACCATATCGAGGGACTCCCGGCGCAAAAGCTCGACCATCTTGGGCGCCGAAGATGCATCGTAGGTCGCGTCGCCGTCCACCAGAACATAAATGTCGGCCTCGATGTCCGAGAACATGCGGCGCAAGACATTGCCCTTTCCCTGCAAAGGCTCGGAACGAACGATGGCGCCGGCAGCGCGAGCCACCTCAATCGTACGGTCTTTCGAATTGTTGTCATAGACGTAAATCTTCGCGTCGGGCAAAGACTTGCTGAAATCGGCAACGACTTTGGCGATAGCCGCTTCTTCGTTGTAGCACGGGATCAAAACCGCCGTTTTTGTCATGAATAACCTCTATTGAGAAACGACCGGACAGAGGCTCAAAGGACTATCATTAAATAATTTGTCCGTCACCTGTTTGCATTCTTTAGATGCCACTTTCAAACCAAAATAAGCCGCCGCGTCCTCTGCCGCCGACACTTGCCATAAGGGCACCAGCATCATAAAACGCCCCCCCTTTTTGCGGTGAGCGTCCACACGTTCATGAAGCAACTTATTGATGCCCTTATCCTCTTCGGGGCTTGAAAAGTTGCTTTGAATGCGAACGAAGGAAATTTCGGGCGGAAATTCCGGAATGACATGGGAATAAGGCTCCATCCCGGCCATCAGTATCATCAGGTTCGACGTATCGCCAAGATCGGGAACTTGCGCCTCGACAAAGAGATCGAGCCATGCCTCGCGGCGCGTCCAATTGCCGGGCTGGACGGATAAGGCCACAACGACAAGAAGGCACGCAGCAATAACCGCCCGCTTTTTTACGCCGATGGGCAAAAGACCAACCGCCAGCAGAATCAAAAGCGGCGTCATCATCTCGAGCGTCACGGCGTAGCGATAAATCGAAAACATCACAAGCCACGCGACATAAGCCAGTGCAAAACCGATCAACAGATATTTGGCCTTGTCGGGCGCCGTGAAATCCCGTCTATCGGCACTGCGGCGGTTTAATAACAGGCGCAGCACAAACGCGGCAGGCAATAAAACATAAAGAATGGGGATACGCCAATCGCGCAGCTCGATCTCGCCAACACGGTAAGCCGTTTTGGCAAATATAAACGGAATAAGAAAATAATCGCTCCAGCTGTGCGGCGCGTATTGCATGTCCCGCGCGCTTGTGGGCGGCGCCAAGGGCGAGCCGAAGAAATCGTTGAAATACGGAAACAAAGGACTGCCAAAATGGGCTTGAAGAAAAACCGCCCAAGGCCCGAGCGTCACCGCGCAGCCGATCAACGCGCCGAGACCGAAGGCAAAGGATAAAGCAAAGCCGCGCCGCAAGTCTTTGCCTACGAACAGCAAACCGCCGCACAATCCGACGGCATAAATGGCGGCGGGCAATTTCAATCCCGTCATCAGTCCGACAGGAAGCCCGAAAATAAGGGCATATCGAAAAGCTTTCGCCACCGCGTCGGTCGAAAGATTTTCGATATAACGCAACACCAGCGCCGCCGACAGAAAAACGCCGAGGCTGGTCATATTGTCGCCGAACGTCGTGCCAATTTGCGCAATCCCGCCGCCGCCCAGCATGCCCAGAGCGGACAGCGCCGCGCAAACGACGACCTTATGAAGGGGCTTTGGCACAACCAGAACGGCGTGAGCCATTATAAACAAAAGGATGAAATTCAATCCCTGCACAAAACCCAAAGCAAACCCTGCGACTTTGGCGGGGACGGAAGTCGCCAAAACAAAGAACGGCACGTCCATCAGGGGATTATAAAAATACGGCGTCTGCGAGGGCAGCAAATCCATCGCATAGCGATCGTTCAGGAAGGCATAGGCGTTATAGAAATGATAGTTGCGCAAATCCCAGTTGGCGTCCTGCCCCAGCCCTATCGCCAAGAACCCGAACGCCAAAGGGGCCAAAAACAGAAGAGCCAAAGCCAAAAGCCGCGCGGGTTGCCCCTTTTCGGGCAAAAAACGGGTAGCGGAAGAAACAACCATGGCATCCTTTAAACGCTTTTATTTTTGCGCTTCATACGGCACTGCAACCGGCACAGCCGTCGCGCCATAAACGGGGGGCGCCATCACGAAGCTGGACATATGCGCGCGAATGCTCATCTCGATATTGTCGCCCAAATCCTTCATCAGACCGTTCAACAACGTGGCGTAAGCGTTTTGTTTTTCAAGCTCCGTCGGATTTTCCGGCAAACTTACGGAACGCGTGGCCGTGGCATCGGCAACGGCAAAGCCACGCTGGCCATTGGCCTCGATGGACACTTCGGCCTGACCGACATACTTCATGCTTTGGTCGCGGGTAAACCAACCTTCGATCCCCGTCTTGACCGGCAAAGGCTCGGCCGTCAAAGTCGCCCGCTTCACGAGAACGACCGCCTGCCCCGATTGTCCGTTAGCCTGCAAACGATCGACGGACCATTGCTTGATGGATTCCATAATCGTCGGCGAAAAATTATTTCCGTTGTAGGGAGAATTCGACGGTTGAATGCCGCTGCGGTCAACGAGGCTGATGATTTTCACATCCATGACGATCTTGGGCGACAGGACGCGGTTGATAGAAACGGAAGGCGGCGGCTCCTGCGCGCAGGCAGCAAGGATAACAAGCAAACCACCGAGAGCAGCAGTCATCGTTTTCATTTGAAAAACTCCAAAGGGGGCTGAAAAAGGCTGAATCGTTCGGGCAAGGGTAAAGCAGAACGGAAAGAGATAAAATATGAATCCTTCCGAAAGCTAAAAAATATTAAAAATCAGCAGGCTACCTATAGAGCGCAAACCCCTTCCGCAAGCCCCTTCCCCCCTGAAATCCCCATACGAAAGGATTGCATTAACGATAATTGGTTGCAAAGATGCCTGCCGAAATACCTTACGCACTCATAAAGAGCTTGAATATTAGACACGTTTTATTAACTAAAAGCGAACCGTTTCTTAAGGTAATTCCGGTAGATAGTTTATGATGCTCACTTATTAGGTCAGGCGAAATGTACCTCGGCATAGATCTCGGAACGTCCAACAGTTCTGTCGCGGGAAGCAGCGACGGAAAGGTGCGCGTTTTCCGTCCCGCAGACGGCGGCGAGGTTCTGCCCTCGATCATCTATTTCGACAAGCGCGGCCACCGCCTTTATGGGCGTCGCGCCCACGACCAGGCGTTGGTCTCTCCCGAAAATGTCGCGGCGGGGTTCAAGCGGCTTATGGGAACCTCGACGCCGATCGAAATCAAAGGCGTCGAACTGACGCTGACCCCCGAAGAATGCTCGGCCGAAATTATCCGTCAATTGCTGGGACAAGCCGCGACGGAATCCGGAGACGAAAAAGTCACCGGCGCGGTTATCACAATTCCCGCAGCCTTCAATCAGATGCAATCCGAAGCGACCCTGCGCGCCGCCAAAATGGCGGGGCTGGAACACGTTGACCTGTTGCAAGAACCGATAGCGGCGGCCATTGCGGCTATGGAAGGCGCGAAGCGTTCCGGTCATTTTCTTATATACGATCTGGGCGGCGGCACGTTCGACGCGGCTCTGGCTCAGGCAATCAACGGCGAAGTCAAAATTATCGCGCATCAGGGCATCAACATGCTCGGCGGACGCGACTTCGACCGCATGATCGTCAACGAAATCATCCGCCCGTGGCTTAACGAGACCTTCGACCTGCCCGAAAATTTCCACCGCGACCCGGCCTATCGCCGCCTGATCCGCCTTGCGCAGCTGGCCGCCGAAAAGGCCAAGATTGATTTGTCGTCGCAGGAGGAAGTCACGATTCTGGCTTCCGACGAAGAACTGCGCATGACCGACCAGAACGAAATGGAAATGTATCTGGACGTTCCTTTAAAGCGCGCGCAATTCGAAGACCTGATCCGCGAGCCCGTCAAGCAGACGATTGGCCTGATACGCACGATGCTGAGCGAAAACAACACTTCCGGCGAAGAAATTGACCGCATCGTTTTCATCGGCGGGCCGAGCCGCATTCCGCTGATCCGCCAGATGGTATCGAGCGAACTGGGCATAGCGGCAGACCTTAAAACCGATCCGATGACGGCGGTCGCCATCGGCGCCGCGCATTATTGCGAAGGCCGCCAGTGGGACGCCTCGAACGTCAGCACGCCGAAGCCTACGGTCGCCTCGGCGCCGGTTCCCGAAGAACCCAACGTCACCTATTCTTACACGTCGCGCACGCCAGGCGACAAAACCATCGTAACGGTGCGCGTTTTCGGAGCCGTTTCCGACGACAGAAAAATCAAGATTGTCGGCAAGGGATGGGATTCCGGCGAGCTTCCTTTAACGGACAGCCTGACGATCCTCGTGCCTTTGGAAAATACCGGCGAACACCAATTTACCGCGCACGTTCTGGATAAAAACGGCGTCGTGCTGCCCCAGCACGACCAAACGCTGACCCTTACGCGCCTTGTCGCCTCGACAAGCAGCATTCCGGCCGCGCAGACGATAGCCGTCAAAGCCCTGAACGACAGGAACGCGCAGGAAAACACCCTTCTGCCGCTTGTCAAAAAAGGCGACACGCTGCCCGCGAAAGGCTCGGCCAAGTTTGTCAGCGCAAGGCAGTTGAAGGCGCGCGAACCCGGACACATCAGCTTCGAGCTTTTCCAGATCGAATACGAAGACCGCATTGATTTGAACCTGTGCGTCGGCGTTTTCCGCATCGGCGGCGAAGACTTGCCCGATAATTTTGTGTTGAGGGAAGGCGCGCATCTGTCGTTCGATTGGCAGATGAACGACAGCGGCATTTTGCAGGCGACCGTTGCCGTCGAGGGCGGGAGCGGCGCGCTTTTGGAATTGAAAGCGCCGCGTTTTTACGCGCCGCAAGCCGGACAGGTTTGTTTTTCGGGCGACATCGGCGTAAAGTTCGCGTCGGCGATCGTCAAGCAGGGCGAAGAAGAATGGGGCGATCTGGCGGCGGCCGTCGGCCCCGAAGGCGGGCCTGAGGTCCATTTACTGAAGATGCGCTTGCAGGAACAAAGCGAAGTGCTGACCGAATCCGCCGACGATCCCGAAGCTTTGCGCCGCGTCGCGGAAGAAGCGCGCTTTGTGCGTCAGGACATCGCGCGCATCGGCAAGAAATATCGCGGCGCTTTGCTGCAACGCCGCTTGGGCAAAATGACGGCGGTCTTTAACCGCATCGCCCGCGCGTATGCCGAAAAACCCGAAAACGAACGCTTTGATAATCACGCGACAAAGATTCAGGGCATTATTGATGCCGCCAATCCGCAGGCTTACGACGATGCCGATTTGCATCTGTCGGAAATGCGCGATTTGTTCTTTATTATTGCTTGGCGCGACCATAATTACGTCAGCGCGTGGTTCAAGCGCCTGTCGGGCGAAGCCTACCTGTTCCCCGACTTCAAGGAATTCCAGGATCTGGTCGCGGAAGGCAACGCCATTGTGGACAAAGGCGACGGCGAAGCGCTGCGCGACGTTGTCAAAAGAATGTTGTCAGCCCGCATCGCGCTCGGCGCCAGCGATACGGCTGGCGAACTCGCCACGATTGTGATTAAGGCGTAAGACGCTTTTACGAGCTTCATAAAAATAACCTGCCGTGCCTCTGTTCCGATTTCGACGATCATAGAAGGCTTGACTTTTGCCAATTTATCGTATATACAATAATTGATGAACATTGATTTTGACCCTGTAAAAAGCGCGCGTAATGAGCGTGAAAGACAGTTGCCTTTTGAGAAGGCAGCAGAGTTTCAATGGGAAAGCGCTGTTGTCTGGCAAGATACGCGTAAGGAATATCCAGAAACCCGAATGATTGGTCTCGGCTATCTCGGCAAAAGGCTTCATGTCCTGTGCTTTGTGTCCGAAGACGACGGCATCCGGGTTATTAGTTTGAGAAAAGCCAACGCAAGGGAGCAAAAACGTTATGAAACGCAAACCACTTATTGATAAAGAAGGCGAAGTCCGCGAACTGACGAAAGCGGACATGCGGCGGTTTCGTCCGGCACGCGAGGTTGTTCCTCATGTCGTAAAGGCCTACAAAGCAGGCGCTTTGCGGACGCGAGGGCGTCCCAAATCTTCAAACAAAAGCGCCGTCAGCTTGCGGCTCGATAATGACGTTATCGCCGCCCTCCGAGCGTCAGGCGAAGGATGGCAGACGCGTGTCAACGACCTGCTTAAGGCTGCGATTGGCGTATGAATATGAAAACGCCCCGCATCACTGATGCGCTTTTTATAAGCCTCAAACTTATTCTGTAAGTCTTCGAATTTGTTGGCTTGCTTATCGTTTTCAGCTTTCAGTTTTTGGATGGCTTTAGCCAAAACGGAAATGATTCCGTTGTGTTTCCATTTCACTACCACTCAACATAGACGACGCCTGCTGCACCGCTTGATCCATATTCCGCACTTGACGTATGGGAACTTTCTGCTCCGTTGATCAGAAGTCCGCCTCCCCCACCTCCCCCTATGCCTCCACCGCCTCCGCCGTAACCACCCCCATTACCCGGTCCGGCGGCAAAAGTCGCGCTGCAAAAAGAGGTCGTCATAACAGTTGTTAGACTGAAGAGAAACGTCCCTTGCCCTGCCCCACCACCGACACCGCCCGCCGTTCCGTTCGACCCGCCCGGGCCAGTCGCCGATCCGGTCCACATGCCGCCACCGCTACCCCCGGATCCCCCACCAGAAGAGCTTCCCGCCCCTCCCCCTGCGGATGAAAGATACGATCCAAAACTCGACGCACTTCCTACCGTATCATGTGCTCCTCCACTCCCAACGGTTACGGCTATGCTTGTGTTAGTGGAAAGAGTGATAGTGCTTGCATTCACATATCCACTGCCGCCGCCCCCGCCAAAATAACTATTTTGAACTCCGCCGCCCCCTCCTCCACCGCCGACAACAACAACCTTGACAGTCAAAGGATAACTTATCGTGTCTGGTGGAGAGAATGTACCGGACGAAACAAACGTTTGCGACCCATGCCCTGTAGAGCAATAATTCCAGGTCCCAGACCAAACACCTTGGTTATTACAAAAAACCGGGGAATGATTTGTCAAATCGTAAGCAAAAGCGCCTTCCGTCGAACAGGATCCGCCCTGTGTCACTCCCGTCGAACCCGGGCGGATCGTGCCCGTAAAGTCCGCGTTGCCGCCCACCGATAATAAGTTTGAGGGCGTCGTCGTCCCGATCCCGACATTCGTCCCCGTATCAACCAGCGCGCCCGTGCCGAGCGTCGTCGAGTTCGTCCACCTCGCGACATAATTTGCCGTGCCGGTGCCTGCACCCGGCGATGTCCATGCGGTGCCGTTGCAATATTGCAAGGTATTGCTGTTGTAGCGCAGCAATCCGGCATAGGTCGAACCGCACGTGGCCGACGAGTCGCCGATATAAAATGGTTGAACGATCCACGCGCCGCCTGAGCAGACGTAACACGCATTTTTGTTGCACGAAGAAGCTCCCTCATTAGCGGCAGAGCACGTCTTGGCGGGAGTGTCGGCGCGCGCTGGATTGAGGAAAGCCAGAAAAACAAAAAAGAAGAAAACAAGGAAATGGGATTCCGGATAATCGCGCTTTTTCAAAGCGCGATTTCCGGAATGACAAGAAAAGCGAAAAGCGGAATGACAAGGAAAGGGAGACGTGGAATGACGAAAAAGAGATAGAAAGCACGCGCAACCCATGTTGACTCCCTTCTTCAATCGCTAGGCAAGAAGTATTGAATCTCAGGGCGCACGATTCCTATCGCCCTCGAACGAGAGTCTCGTTGGAAACGAAAAACAAGTCAATTACTGAAATAGAAACGCCATTAAGTAGCGCTATTGTTGTTTTTTATGGTCATTAAACCAGCGTCATTCCGCAAAATTTGCCGCAAAGCGGCAAATTTATTCCGCCTACGCTTAAGCTTCGGCGGACTTTTATCCCAGCCCCTCCGAAGCCTCTTGCGAAGGCGGGGCAGAATCTCATTTGGTTTCTTATAATTATCCGTTTATTGTTTCATAAAGATCAAGCCATTTCGGATTGATCTTTTTAATTAGATCTATCTTCCATATCCTTTTCCATTTTTTAATTTTCTTTTCGGCAGCGATGGCTTCATACGGAGATGAAAACTCTTCGCACCAAACCAACCGCTTCAGTCCGTATTTTTTTGTAAAACCATCATACTGCGCAGTATTATGTTCGGTACTTCGCCGCGCAAGATCGGACGTCACACCAACATAAAGCGTTCCATACGGCTTATCAGTAACGATATAAACCCAGTACTGTTTTTCCATGTCAAAAAAACCAAATGGGATTCCGGATAATCGCGCTTTTTTAAAGCGCGATTTCCGGAATGACTAGGGAAGATTTTTTCCTGTCTATTATCCAGATTTTTCCTTCTTCGTCATCCCGTACAAAGGGCGCGCCCCCTTTTTATTCTTAAAGAGATTTAATGAAAGGACGAATGATTAAGGCGGATTTGATCACGCAATAATATCCGGCAGAAGCTTGCTTTCCATGCGGGTGATTTCGTCGCGAATGACAAGCTTGCGCTTTTTCAGGCGCTGAATCTGGATCATGTCCGGCGTCGCACGCTGCGACAACGCGCTGATCGCGTCGTCCAGATCGCGATGCTCGGCCTTAAGCTGAGTCAGACGCTCTTTAAGTTTTTCTTGTTCGTTCATCTCTTCACTTACCCATTCACAAACACACATATATCAGAAAAACAGGACTGACGCCATGTTCGTCTCGGAATAAAGGGCTCGTTCAACCTCAATGCATAGAAAAAAGGCGGGGAAACCCCCGCCTTTTTCTTTTCGCTATCGTACGAATTATTTCAATTCAACGGCAGCGCCGGCAGCTTCGAGCTGCTTCTTGAACTTCTCGGCATCGGCCTTGCTGACGCCGTCCTTAAGGGTCTTGGGAGCGCCTTCGACCAGATCCTTGGCTTCCTTGAGGCCGAGGCCGGTGATCGCACGGACTTCCTTAATGACTTCGATCTTCTTGTCGCCAGCCTTCGTCAGAACGACCGTGAATTCGGTCTTTTCTTCGGCGGCTGCGGCAGGAGCCCCACCGGCAGCGGCGGCAACGGCAACCGGAGCGGCGGCGCTGACGCCCCACTTGGTTTCCAGAAGCTTCGACAATTCAGCGGCTTCAAGAACGGTCAGCGTGGACAATTCTTCGACCAGTTTTTCAATCTTCGACATTTTACTTTCTCCTTTGTTGAACTCGACTTGTTAATAGGTAAACCAAAACTTCCCCTCCCCCGCGAAAAACGGCG
>Ga0265297_10007381_pt1 | contig 15267 bp, 21 predicted proteins | sample Munlanlwell13791_FD_192502 | JGI IMG/M metagenome (GOLD analysis project Ga0265297, IMG submission 192502) | Leachate microbial communities from a municipal landfill in Southern Ontario, Canada - Leachate well 137-91 | ecosystem: Engineered > Solid waste > Landfill > Unclassified | place... | reverse complement strand
CCAGAACAAGCAGACGAGATTAGCCAATACGCGATTGAGTTGTCCCCAAGAAACATAGAGTTGAGAAAAGAAAGGACAAACATACTGGATGAGCTGGGAGAGGTAGATAAAATTTATTACCAAAAAAGTTTGGAGAATTTAAGGGAACTGGAATTGCTTGCCCCGAAAGACGTTCGGGTAAAGCTTAATATCGGGCTTAATTGTTTAGAGCTTGCAAACGTAGATTGTGCGAAGGATGCTTTCAGACAGGTTTTATTATTAAAACCGGATTATGAGGCTATTGACGATGCCATAAAAGCTATTGATGATATAATTTGATTATGATTAGAAAGATTGTAGGTGCAACTGATCCGGTCTTAAGAAATCCATGTCGTGAGATTGGTAAGGTAGATAAAAAAATAAAGAGATTGATTGCCGACATGAAAGAGACCTTAGACATTCAGAAAGACCCGGAGGGTGTGGCAATTGCTGCTCCGCAGATTGGTAAAGGCCTAAAAATATTTGTAGCCAAATACGAAGGGCAGGAGCTTGTTGCAATCAACCCCGAAATAGTAAAAATTTCAAAAACAAAAACTACCGATGAGGAGGCCAGAAAAACCTTAGAGGGATGTTTGTCTGTCCCCCATTATTACAGCCCGATACTTCGGTCCAAAAGAGTGAGGCTTAAGTATTTGGACGAAAATGGGAATAAACAAGAGAAAGATTTTGAAGGTTTTTGGGCGCGAATTGTTCAGCACGAAACAGATCATCTTAAAGGAGTGCTTTTTACGGATCATGTACTGGCACAGAGAAAGCCGCTTTATAAAGTCCAAGGTGAAGATTGGGAAGAGGTTGAAATATAAATTGACCTAATTACCTAATTTCTAATTAACCTAAATAAGCACCAATGGCACGGTTACCAACAAACAAGAAGTATGATTTGGAAGAAAGAACAGCTAAGTTTGGAGAAAATGTTATTTTGTTACTTAAAAAAATTCCTAAAGACGTAATAACTAAGCCGTTGGTAAATCAACTTGTTAAATGTGCAACCAGTGTCGGAGCTAATTACTGTGAGGCTGACGACGCGGAAAGTAAAAGGGATTTCAAGCATAAAATTGGGATCTCTAAAAAGGAGTCGAGAGAGTGTCTTCATTTTCTCAGAATGTTGGCGAAAGCTTCTCCAGAGTTTAAAGACGAAATAAGAAGACTGTGGCAAGAGGCAAAAGAGTTGAACCTAATTTTTAACAAAATATATTTAAAAGTTTAGTTATTTGATTTTATGAAATTATTTAGTGCAATTAGGTTAATTAGAGCAATTAGAAATTGGTGTTATGACTAGAGTTTTATTGTTTTCGTCGGATCAGAAAGCACTGCCGATACTGTCTAGCTTGCGTCGTAACTTTAAATTAGTTGGGGTTGTTGGTTCAATCGAAAACAAAACTGATGTGCCGCTACTTAGGCCGGAGAAATTGGATAAGCAAGCGATTGATTGGATTTTAGAGAAAAAAGCAGATGTCATGGTTTGCGCGTATTTTGGTCAGTTTATTCCAAAAGAGCTTGTGGAACATAACGAATTTGGCATAGTTAATATCCACCCTTCACTTTTGCCCAAGTGGCGCGGACCATCCCCCGCACAAGCTGCAATTGCTGCAGGAGACAAGATAACCGGGGTGACATTTATAAAAATGGACAATGAATTTGACCATGGACCAATTCTTGCCCAAATTGAGGAGGAAATTCGAGGCGATGATACGGCGGAGAGTTTGTATAAAAGACTATATAATCTGGCGGCGGAGAATCTAGGGTTTGTGATTGGAAATTATATTCGAGGCAAAATCGCTCCGCGAGAACAGGACCACAATAAAGCCACATATTGCAAGATGATTAAAAAAGAAGATGGTTTTGTTGAGGCTAGAAAATTGAGGGACAGAAAAGAGGCTGTGAGAATGGAAAGACTTATTAGAGCTTACTACCCCTGGCCAACGGTTTGGACTAAAGTATCTGAAAAGAGATTAAAAATATTGAAAGCTCATTTGGACGGCGGAGAGCTGGTTTTGGATGAAGTGCAGTTGGAAGGAAAAAAGCCGGTTAGTTGGAGGCAGTTTGTAGACGGCCATCCAACTTTAGCCTTTTGATACATTTTGCACACAGATAAACTCCACCTTTTTTCTGGATGTTTGCTTTGAATAGCCTCGGTGTTTTTGTAACTGCGGACTTCCAGCGCTTACCAGCCACTCCCCTTCTGTGCTTTTGGGAGCTTCCTACAACCGTTGTCTTACCACAGTTAGCACATATTCTTGCCATGGATGATATTATAATATTTACGCTACAATCTTACAAGGATGCTTGAATTTATATTCGGAAATAGAATTTTGGTCCAGATAGTGGGTTTGCTGGCCGCAATTACCGTCCATGAATTCGCTCATGCATGGATGGCCAATAGGCTTGGAGACCCTACCGCAAGGCTAGCCGGGAGGCTAACTCTTAACCCGATTGCACACATTGATCTATACGGCACAGTTTTGATTCCCGGATTTCTACTTTTGATTGGCTCACCTTTTGTGATTGGCTGGGCGAAGCCTGTTATGTTTGATCCGTTTAATCTGGAAAATCCTAAACGCGACAGTGCACTTATTTCTCTGGCCGGGCCGGCTGCAAACTTGATTGTTGCAACAACTTTGTCGATTGCAATTAGGCTTTTGATCACTCCATTTTCACCATTAAATTTTCTGGCAGATTTGTTGGTTTATTTGATTGTAATAAACGTTGTTTTGGCAATTTTTAACTTGATACCGATTCATCCACTGGATGGCGGCAAAATCTTGGTTGGAATACTGCCCGATAAAGACGCGAGGGAGGTTGACTTGTTTTTGAGAAAATGGGGAATGCTACTTTTGTTGTTCATGCTTTTTCCAATTGCGGGCGGACGCTCCCCTATTTTTATGGTTATAGGGCCTGTAATCAGCTTCATTTTAGGGCTTTTAGTGCCCGGACTTGTGGTATAATATTGATGACCCTGCTTAGGGGTACATCGGGGTAGTTTTCCCTGACTACTCATTTCTTGGTAGGGCGAATTGCCTCCCGCTGTGGCGGAAAGGTTGAGCCTAACCACCTGGTTTACCAGGGGAAATGAGACCCGATTTCCTTAGGCGGGGTCACAAATTTTGCGCCACCTTAGCTCAGTTGGTAGAGCAAACGCTTTGTAAGCGTTGGGTCCAGGGTTCGAGTCCCTGAGGTGGCTCTAAAGAACTTGCTAGGTTTTCATTGCGCTGTGGCGTTGAATCAATATATAATTTTATATAATGAGTGAATTTGTAGAAACTCCAGTTACTGCAGACGTAAGAGAAAAAAGGCCTTCTAGGGGCATAGTTGAAGGAGTAATCTATGGCATAACTCACGGAAAAGAAGTTAAGGATGCAAAAGAAACATTGGTAAATACTGAAACACTTCTGTCGCGTATAGATTACTCCCGTGCAGTAGCAGACGAAGCTCATCTGGGAATTTTAGTGGTTCAAACCAGTGAAGTTAGGGCTATTGCCCAGGCCCAGGCAAGTGGAATATTAAAAGAAGTAAGTCCAATAGATCTTGTGGGTCTAGCTGGAAGGATGAATTATTACCAAAGACAATGGGAAGAATCGGGAATACTAGTGAACCAAGCTGGGATTTCAACAACTGAAGAAGATACTGAAAATCCCATGGATAGAAGAAGGGAATTGGCAGAGGGTTTATCAAAATCACTCGAAGCAGTTAAACCCGAATTTAGAAGACTTAAGGGGAACGAAGAGGGAGATCCAGTAAGCTTTGCTGATCAAATTATTAGTCTTAGTAGAGCATTAGAAATGCTCGATGATACGGGGCAGGATGAATTCCTTAATGGTTTAGGTCTAGATCCGGCGGATGTGGATCCAAGGCTATTAGACGTAGTACAAGAAAGAGCCGAGCAATTGTTTACTGCGCAGCGAGTAGTAGTCGAAAGAGCGTGCAAACAATATGCATCTGAACAAAGATCTGTGGGAGATGAAAATTTAGATCACTGGGCAAAAGACTTAGCATTAGAACTTGTCCCGGAACCAACATTTTCTGAACCAGCAATAAACTCCGGTTGAGACCATGAGGACATGTAGATTGGAAGAAATTCTTCTTTAACAATATTCTTTCCCTCAAAAGTAAGTCTTATGGCCATACCCTTTTTTGTTTCTTCACTCCACATTTGATCAAAAATGAAATTTCCTAAAGAGTAATATACCGCTTTTCCGTCAATGTATTCGTGATTTTGCACCCAGTGCGGGTGATGGCCGACAACTACATCAGCCCCATTTTCAACCAGCTTGTGTGCAACTATAGTCTGTAGACTGTCAGCCGTAGACTGATACTCACTACCCCAGTGGACTCCGACTATTAAAACATCTACTTGAGAAGAAGAAGTTTGGACTAAATCATAGTCTTTTTGGGTTGGAGTGTTTGTTAGAAAGTCAAAGCCTAAAAAACCGATTGTTAAATTGCTAAATTGTTTAATTGTTAAATCGTTTAACCCAGTAACTGAAATTCCAGCTTTATTCAAATAATCCACTGTTTGGTTCAGACCGTCTTGGCCATAATTTCGGGAGTGATTATTGGCAAGGGTTACAACGTCAATGCCTGCATAAACTAATCCTTCTACAAGCTCAGGACTTGTACAGAATTTGAAGCCCGAATAGTGGGGCGGGCAGCCTTCAACTATTGGGTTTTCGAGATTAACAAATACAATATCTGCAGCTCGAAGTGTGTCTGCAACTTTAATAAACGGGTAGCGAGGGTCCCCTGCTTCATCGAGGGCATGAGTCATAACAGCCCTTCCAAGCATCACGTCCCCCGTGAGAATAACAGTTGTTTGAGCGGGCGGGGTTGGTTTTGGGGAAAACAGAAGGCCAATTGAGGCCAGGATGGCAAGAAGTGTTTTCATGATTAAAATATTATATAACTTCTTTTGACTAGGAGGTGATAAAAAATGGAAATTCCTTTTTTTAGGAGAAAAAAAGACCAAGACGGAGGTTCAAGAGGCGGGGGTGGGGTTCCGCCAAAAGGTAGAGAAGAATATGAACGAAGAGAAGAACCTCCTCCAAAAAGTGTCGATGACACGCAAGAAATAAAAGTTCCAGACACTACTCCGCCGGACGATCAGAGGCCGATAAGTAATAACTAAGTGCTGCGGGAAGGATTCGAACCTCCGTAGGCCTTTCGACCGCGGGTTCTACAGACCCGTGCAATTGACCACTCTGCCACCGCAGCGCAGGCATTATTTTAGCACAAAAGGTCTTACTTCTCTAAATGTTTTTTGACCTCACTGACCAAGTCTTTGGCGTCGCTTTCCAATGCTCTACCAAAGGCAATACCCAGGGCTATGGCTATGGCGAAAGAAAGCCCGGACAGAAGAGCCTGGATGACCGTTCTGCCTATTCCCAGATAATCCAGAACCACCAAAACCAGAATGATTTTGCCGATTGGCTCAACAGCCCAAATAAATGTTGTGACAAGCTTTTTAAGCGGTTTTACATCCGGAAGCTTAACTTTTTTAAGTAGCATTACTGCCCAGCTAATTAGATACTTACCTATTATCCAGATAATAAGGGCTACAATAAGCTTCGGCACAAAGCCTACAAGCTGGACCAAAAATTCTTGCATTGATGAAAGAAATACTGTTGCTAGATCCATCTCTTAATCACCCCCCTTCGCTAAAGCTACGGAGGGGCAGGCCCCCCGTCATATTTAGAGTAACATTATTTAAAATATCAGGGCAAGTTTTGGTATAATTTGATGCACGCCTAGATAGCTCAGTTGGCAGAGCGCATTCTTGGTAAGAATGAGGTCTCGGGTTCGAATCCCGATCTAGGCTCAAAGTGTAGGATCAGGGGCAAGTGTCGTTCCAATAATAAAGCGCTCCACCGATGTCTCCTATCTCTACTCGGCCATTTGAGTTAACATCAGCGCGGCAGGAAGCTTGGTTTTGTGAGCAGGATTGGCCCCAATAATACAAAATCCCGCTTAAGTCCCCTATTTCCACTCTGCCGTTTCCGTTAATGTCTGCGCGGCACGCAGCGGGGGTTGTTGTTGGTGGTGTGGGGGTTGGAGTTGCCGTGCCACCAAGTGCGTCAATTTTCCCCAGTCTTAAGGCTTCTGCCCATTCTTCACTCACTCCACCCGAGCGTAGATAATTATCTCCCTCGACGTAATACCAAACAAAACTATCCGCGTGCTTAAGCGAATAGTGGGTAACTTGTCTTAAAAGGGCCGGCGTCATGCCTCCATAGAGACTTGAGGGGTCATTATAAAGCCCAAAGGATATGTTTATTCTTGAGGGGTAAGTTGAGCGGAAAGATGCGGGAATGTAATAACAATTGGTTTCGGTGCTGGCCATGCCGTACCTTCTCCAATTATAAGAAGTGATAAACTCGTTTTCCTGCTCATACCAATATGCGGAACCACCATCTACATAGGTTGCCGAGGAACCCCTGGTTTCCATTAGCCCCACAGCGAATGGGCCAAATAATTGGTTGTTAAGAGGGCCGTGGCCGGTGCAGACCCTGCATTCGGTTAACGTTTTCATCTCTGAATAGTAGGGGCCGTTAAACGTCCAAATAATAGCCTCTGGCCAGACGGCCATTACTGCTTGCATTATTTCCCTGCCCCTTTTTCTTGCCTGATCTTGATATTCTTGTAAAGTTTTTTCGGGATAGTCGGCAGAACCCGGGTAATTGCTCCAGCGGCCTGAATATTCTTCATTGTCAAAGGCGATCCCGACAAGCCCCGAGTCACGGGCGGCACGGGCAATGGTTGCCCAGTTTTGGGCTGTGGTTGCCCAGGGGCCATCATCAAAAAGATCTCCGGGGCGATCGTTAAAAATTAAAACAAAATTGTAGTTGAGTGTGGGAGAATTTAGATCACGGACGGGAGCCAGCTGGTTCATTACAGAGCTGTAATCTAAAAGTGTGGTCCGAAAAACACCGCTTCCTGCAGATATTTTTACAGATGAGCCATCCACGTAGGGCCTGTTTGCCTCAATCCAAGACAGGTTATCTCGCAGGTACTGTGGGCTTGTCCAGGCTCCCGGGCCACCATGAACTACTAGTTTCTTTGAGGAAGTTTGGGCAGATACTTTATTAGGTTCGGTAAATAATAATGAGATGAAAAGCAGAAAAAACACCAAAAAAGGACAACCAATTTTTTTAATATTCACTTGTTTTTAAATTGTAAAAACCACAATCGCGAAAATTAGCAACATAATCCCAAGACCTGCAACCAAAATCGCCGGAGTACCTATGCCGGTATCCGGAAGCTGTGTTAGTCCCGCTGCTGTTGTTGGCATGAAGACCTCTGATGTGGGAGTTGGTGTTTGGGTTGTTGTTGGGGTTGGCGTGCTGGTTGGTAGTAGTGCGCCGCCGATTGCTGCCGCGGTCGTGGGTGTGGGAGTTGGTGTATCTGTTGGGAGGCTTGATGCCTCAATAGTCAAATTAAGCCCCGTTGCCGAAACCAATAAGTCTGTTGCCTGGGATATTGCCTCACCCGGCTGGTAGGCCAGAATATTTGTGTCGTTTGTTGCCCCAGGGAGAAACTCAAAGTTAATATTTGCCTGCCCGGAACTGATTGCTCTGAAAGTAATAGTTGCAAGAACACTACTGCTTAAAGTGGTCCCGTTGTTTGTGTTATACATACTCATATCAACTATTCCGTTTGCCGTATCGACGCCAAAACCGTTTGCATAGATAGTGTTTGCATAAAGGCCTGATGTTTGTATTTGCACTCCGTTTGTTGCCGGGTCTGCATCAACAATACTTAGCATGTTTCTTGGATAGTTTATAACCAAATCCGTGGCTATAGTTACCTCCCCCGCAGAATCTGCCACAACTTCCACCTCGAATTCATCATTCGTATTGATTGACCCTTGCGAAGCTCGCCTTAACGATAATGTTGCGGCCGGTGTTGGTGCGGCTTTTTCCCTAATATCCTGCTGTCTTTGGACAAGGATGACGCCGGCGACCACTCCCACTAAAAGCACCAGCAATGAGCCAGCACCAACAATTATTTTTTTAATGCTCATAGTCTTTTTCAGTGTAGCAGTACTGATGGTTTTCAAGCAATTGGCTAATATGTTAAAATAGCCGTCGTATGGCTAAAAAGGGAGCTCGGGAAGTAGTGGGTTTGGTTTGCAGCAAATGCAAAAGCAGAAACTACGTAACCGAGAGAAATAAAACAAATATTGAGGGAAAGCTGGTTATAAAAAAGTATTGCCCGAAGTGCAGGAAACATACTGACCACAAAGAAACTACAAGTTTGAAATAACTATCTTCATGTGTACTTAGGGTTCTTTTTTGATTGGAATTATATGTTGCGAACCCTATATAATGGTTGTATAACATGGCTTATGATTTGGAGATTAAGCGGCGGGCGATTGAACTACGGAAAAAGGGTTATTCTATAAAAGAGGTTGCATCCTGTATAGGAGTAGCAAAAAGCACTTCCTCGATATGGCTAAGTGACATAATTTTAGACGAAAAGGCTAAAAATAGACTCAGAAAAAGAAATTTAATTGGTCAATACAATGCTCGCAAAACCAGGGAGTCCAAAAGATTAGTATTTGAGCAAGAGCTTGACAAGAAAGCTTCTTTTATTTTAAGCAAAATTAACTTGAATGATTCAACAAGGAAATTGCTTTGTGCATTATTGTTTTGGGCAGAGGGGTCGAAAGACACCAGTAGAATATCGTTTATTAATTCAGACCCAGTTATGATCAAATCGTTTATAACCCTCCTTCGTTCATCGTTTGACGTAAAAGAAAACAAATTTCGTGGACTAGTTCATATCCATGAGTATCATAATGATTCACATGTAAAGATTTTTTGGTCAAAGGTTTCGGGTATACCCTTATCCCAGTTTTCAAAAAGTTATCGGAAACCTCATTCAAAAAAGAGAAAACGTGCCAACTATATGGGTAGTTTTAGGATAAACTATTACGACTTTCAAGTTGCTAAAGAACTGCGCTCAATTTATAATACATTTGCAAAGGAGATAAATCGAAGGGGTGTCGGTTAACGGTAAACCACGGGACTCCAAATCCCGGACTGGGGGTTCGATTCCCTCCACCCCTGCCGGATTAGGTGTTTTGCTGATTGGCCGAAGGGGTGCTTCCTTGGTTTTGGTTAGATTTAGATAACAATATTCCAATTATAGACAGAGTTAAGATAAAGAATACAATTGCGGAAAACATCATAATGCCTGTTTCCCTTAATGAACCCAGATCTGTATAGAGACTATCGTATGGAGTGGCCAAGCTTATAATCCAGTGTTGATCACCAAATGTTAGTGGGGAGTACGAAATTAGATATCTTATGGGCTTTTGTTCGTCCAAACTAAAAAGTATCAGGTCCAGCTTCCCGCTTTTTTCGCTTCTTACTGCTTTGGCAAACTGTTCATAAGCAAATTGGCTGCCCTCGTAGGACTTTTTCTTCAAATACTCAAAATAATTAACACCTACCAGCTCAATGCGTTCAAGTGGCCCGGCTAAAATTGTGCCATCAGGATGGATAAAATAGCTTATGCTTTTGGGAGTAAATTTGAGAGGCTCCATATAGGTTGATATCAGCTTGTTGAGCGATATTGCCATAATAAGCCCTCCATCAAATTCACCATTTCTGTAAACCGGAGTAACAAAAGGGAGAATATACTCAGGTTCAGGTGAGTTCACCCTCGGCACTATTGGTTTACCGAGATATGTGTCCCCTTCAGAAGCAGCTTTGGCCCAGCCAAAATATTCTCTGTCGCTAAAATCGGTGTTTTCAGATGCAGTTGATCCGGCATTGCTGGCAATGGAAACAAGCTTGCCGCTTTTGTCAAACAATACAACGCCTTTAACCGGTGTTTGGGACCAATCCTGCGCAAAATCGTTCAAAGCATCTTGGAAATCTCGACTGTTGGTTGCGGATAAGTTTTGGGACAAAAGTAGTAATGAATTCTTGGCCATATCCAAAAACAAACGGATGGATTTTGCTCCGGAGGAAACAGCTAATTCTTGCCTATTGTGCAGTTGTTCTATGGATTTGGAAACAATTTTGTTTACACCGGAGTTATAAAAAAAGACAAAAACGATAACCAAAACTACATTAAATAGTATAAAGCTGCCAGCGGCTCTATTTGAAAAGTTCTTTTTGATTTTGTAAAGGAGACTGTTCATTTAGTTAAGAGTATAATCAAAGCGTGTTTGAGTCAATTTTAAAATGACTTTAAAGAAGGCAGAGATACATCCGTTTGAGGCGTTCGTTCCGCCTAAGGCAAGGTATTTGATTTTGGGAAGTTTTGTATCAAATGCGAGAGATCCTTCTTACGATTGGTATTACTCCTCAAAAAGAAATCAATTTTGGCCGATTATAGAGAAAGTTTACAAGACTAAATTAGCCGATAAGAAGGCTAAACAGAATTTATTCAGAAAATTAAATATTGCGATAACCGATATTATTGTTTCTTGCCAAAGGCGTGACGGGAACAGTAAAGAGGATAAGATTGAGAAGATTTATTTTACAAGCAGGTTTGTGGAGAAACAATTTAAGAAGAGATTTAAAACAGATATTACACTTGTCACACTCCCCTCGCCTTCACCAAGGTATGCAAAATTAAGTTTTAATGAAAAAGTAAGAAGATACAGAAACTTGTTGCTATAATTTGTTTATGGAGAAATTGGCGGATGAGTTGGTTGAGAGAATAAGTGAGCTTTTGGGGAAAGCTACACCGGTTAAAAAAATCAGAAGCAGCCAGATTTTTTCTGCTTTAGTGGGAGTAATAGGTTTTTCAATATTTGTTGCCGGTATTGACAAGTTGGTCGATGAAATTCCCGTAATGACTCTTTTAATTATCGGCTTTGTTTTAATGATTATTAGCGGGGCGTTGATTAAAAACCTCTGGAGATAATTTATTTGACTCTCACGGAAGATCCCCCAAAACATTAACTTTCATTTTTGTAAATTTTATTGTGCAGCCAAGGTCAGCCAATGCCTTAAAAGTCATCATTCTGTGTCGTCCATTTGTTGAAACCCAAAATTGCCACCCATCTTTTTTCTTATCATAATACGCAGACAGTCCAATATCGCGAATAAATTCGCGGCGTTTATATGGACCCATTGCGAGTATCCACTTTACATATTTGAAGATCCTCCCGACAGACGGAGTGCTCCCGGATCTGGGTTTGCCCATCCCTTCTACAAGCCCGGACCAACCTCCATCATACGTGCCTACAACTTGCGATATATCAAATTCTCCGGGGTCTATCGGGTCAATTTGCGAATACCTGACCCCCTGGTCTATCAAATCCCGTAAACTCGGGATTTTCTGCTCTGATAATTTTCCAAGCGCTGCGGAGAGATTATCCAAGGTTAAATTAAAGCCCTCTAGCTTGATAATGGACATATTCGGCCCCTGCTCAAGCTCTCTTCTTCGGCCTTCGTCGAAAAGAAACGGTCTGTAGCCCGGAGTGTCCTCCTTCCACATCTTATATAGAGGAACCTCTTCTACGACCTGCGACTGGTTGAATACTGAAATGTCGTGGTAAGGATCGTAACTTTCCCCATCTATGACCATTTTCTCTACCTCTTTCAAGAAGATAGCCTTTTAAAGAAATATTTTCAAGCGGGGCGTTGATTAAAAACCTCTGGAGATAATTATCTTCTTAACTTTGAAGCTTTTTATCAAAACTAAAAAATTTTGCTTCGTTTAACTGAGCATATGCTATCAGAAAGCTGTCAACTAGGCTTATAGTGCGGGATTCATATATACGCAAGGCCAATATAAACACATCTCTGCCCTGGATTTCGAGACTCTCGACTGAGACAATTGAAGTTAGCTTTTCAAGGATCTGTTTCTTGGGGAAAGAATAATATTTCAAAAGAGCATAATGAATTTCGAAAATAACTATTTGAGGTACATAAAGTTTACAAATCCCCTTTCTGGCGTTACCGAATAGTAACTCTGCTTCGTCCGCTTGATCAGGAATATCATTCAGAAGAAATCTTAAAAAGACGTTGGTATCCAGAAGCAGTTTTTTCATCTGGAAAGGTACTCGCCAAACATTTCATGAAGCTTATTTGAGGATAGCGGTTTTTTATTGGTCCGAAGGCTGCCTTTTAGCTCCATTAGGTCCTTTACTGACTCTATAATCATTTTGCCCGCTTCTACGCGCATTATGGCTTTACCTGGTTTTTTGATACCAAGTTTTTTTTGGACTTTTGTGGGAATGCTTATCTGCCCCTGTGAGGTAATTGAAACTGTGTAAACCATATGCATTATTTATACACGTTTTCATTGAATTAGTCAATTTGTAATGAGAGGCTTATATAAACACTGAGTTGCCGTTTTATTCATCTCTTTTGAATAAATAGACTTTCCAGTCTGTATCTTTAATTTGGTATGTTTCTGCAAGCTTGCCGTTTCTGAAGCCCTGCATGAGATTGGCCGGGTCGTTGCGGACCAGTTTTTCATCTGAAGTTGAAATTACAAAAAGGTTGTCTGTTATTGAGTATTGATTTTCCAACAAAACATGAATGTTTTTTGTCTGAAGAGTGTGGCGATAGATGCTTCCCAGCGGGTCCGGGTCGGGGCTGGCCAAGACCGCCAGGTTTACATTTTTATGCCCGTGAGCTTTGACCGAGCCTGATATGTAATTGGTGGCAAGCCTAGCTATATAGGTGCCCGGTGGAAGGGAGGGTTTGGTTAGAATAATCGGGAGGGTAAACATACTTGTAACGGCCAGTAGAACGATTGCGAACTTTGATAATTTTTGTTGCAGCGGCCTTCTCGGAAGGACAAGCCAGACTATAAAAAATACAATAACTAAAACGAGGTATCGGTTTTCGTATCTTGGTAAAAAGGAGATGCCTGCGATTTGAGCAACAATTGGCAAAAAATATACGAGATTTTCTTTTTTATGTTTTATATCGAAAAAGGCAAGAAGTAAAACGATTATTGCTAGGGCCACGGCGATTATTTTTATTTGAGCGAAATAGATGAGTGAATTTAGCATGTTTTGACTAAAGGTCCTTAAGAAGAAGCTGGCTTCATTTGAGGCACCGCTTGAAACAATGTTTGAGCGAAGATAATGACCAAAGAAGAGCCCGGGAGGGTGGGTAATGTCAAAAATTACAAATGGAAGAATCATAAGAGCAACACCAACAAGTAGATAAATATTTCTTTTCAGAATGACAAAAACACCGGTTGCGGCTGCAGTGAAAAAATGAAGATGAAAAGAAGCTCCCAGAAGAATACCGCTTAAAAATTTCGCGAAGCGCTGTTTCTTAAACAAAAGTATCAAAGCAATCACCGTTGTAAAGGGAACAAGGTGCGGGTTCCATGCCCAACGGCCGGATTCTACCAGAGGTATCCAAAAAATAAGCAGTAAGGCTACCGGAAAAATAAACTTTTTATTTAATTTGTAGACCAGATATAAAGTTAAGGTTGCGGTCAGTACGCTATAGACGGCCGTACCAATTGCGGGGCTTACGGGCTCGAAATCGCCGGCAATTGCGAAAGGCAATAGCATATAAAACATCATTGAGGGGTGGATTAGGGTTTTACCCGCATCCATCGGGCCGATTAAAGTAATGTCTTTTTCCTGCCATATGCGATGCATCTGGAAAAGATTGTAGGATTCGTCGCGTGTGAAACGAGAGGTGTTTTCGATATTGTAAAAGCGGGTAAAAATAAGGCCTGCAAGAAAAATAAAAAAGAGTAGAAATCGTAACTTCATCAGCGTGTTATGTGTTTAAAATTCTTATACAGTTTTTTGATTTTCGGATCGATTATTAGTTTGCAATAGACTTCGGATTGTCTATTAAGTTGAGTGGCGTCGTGAGTGCCAAAGAAAACATCTAGTAGCTTCTCGTAAGATATTTTATTTGGGTTAAACTCAACCTGGACAGATTCAGCACCCTGGCAATATCCAGAGGTGACTTTAGTAACGCCCCTTAGGCGTTGGAAAACAGCTTCGGTGCACCAAAAGCAGCCTCCGGCAAATGTAGCAATTTCTAATTTGGTCATACTTACTTGCCAATTATAGTATAATAAGAAAGTTGTGTTGAAATTGTATAAAAAGCTTTCTTTGGAGTTTATTGGATTTTTGCATGCTGCTGGGATTGTTGCCTACTGTGGAATGGTTGGAATAGTAATGCTTGACGGGGAAAAATGGTTTGGCAACATGAACAACTATGCCGGGCCGATGCTGGTTCTTACACTTTTTGTTACTTCCGGGCTTGTTACGGGTTTAATTGCTTTTGGCTACCCCATAATCTTGTTCTGGGATGAGAAAAAGGCAAAAGAAGCGATGAAGCTTGTTGCCTATACAGCCGGTTGGCTAGTGGTAAACATTCTACTTATCATGTTTGTTGTTGGTGTGTCCCGAATGGTGTAAATTTATTGATATGCCTGCCGATTTCTATTTTGTAGGGCACAGCCTTCAGGTTCTGGGTGAGATAATAATTGGCTATACTGCGATTCGTGTGCATCACAGATTTTGGCTGGAGAAAAAGATTGATAAAAAAGTTTTTGTTGAGATGAAAATTGAGCAGAAGCTGGGACTAGTTGGGATTTTGTTGATCGCGGGCGGGTGGTTTTTGCAGCATTTGCAAAGATTTATAACCCCAGCTTTTTGAGTTTGACCGCGGTTGCCTCATAGGAAAAGTGCTTGCGAGCTATCTTAAAATTTTTTTCAGTGATTTGTTTTGTCTTTTGAGGATTTGAAAGCCAGCTTTTGGCTTTTTTAATGCTTTTTTCGGTTATTTTTCCGTTGACATCTATAGTCTCAAAGCCCAGCGGCTCTATGTCCTTTTTATAAACCTCATACCTATTGACAAGAATTGGTTTTTTAAAGTAAACGGCTTCAATAAACTGGTTGCCAAAGCCTTCAACTTTTGATGGATAAGTTACAAAATCGCAATTTACGAAACAATCCCAAAGGGTATAGATGCGCTTGCCGTCGTGGTTTATGGCACGCCTTGAAGAAACCCTGGCACCTATAAACTTGGCGTTAATTTTGGTTTGTTCAACCAAGCCCTGAAGCTTTTTAAGATAATCTCCGGATTCGTCGCCATAGTAGCCCGCCAAAACCAGCACCGCTTTTGGAAGCTTAAGCTTTGAAACAAACTCAATTGATAGTTCAATTTGCTTTCTTGGGACAATACGTGTTGCCTGAAGGAAGACAATGTCATCCTTTTTTATCCCAAAGTCTTTTCGCCAGTTTTTTGAGTATGAATCTGCTCTACCCAATGTGTTGTTAAA
>Ga0265297_10007380_pt1 | contig 15268 bp, 18 predicted proteins | sample Munlanlwell13791_FD_192502 | JGI IMG/M metagenome (GOLD analysis project Ga0265297, IMG submission 192502) | Leachate microbial communities from a municipal landfill in Southern Ontario, Canada - Leachate well 137-91 | ecosystem: Engineered > Solid waste > Landfill > Unclassified | place... | reverse complement strand
ACATTCGCCGGATGACGCAGGAAAGCGTGCGGCGAGCGGTCGCGTTCGTTCCGCAGGATCCGATTCTGTTCCACCGGACGATCGGCGACAACATCCGTTATGCCAAGCTCGATGCGACGCAGGAAGACGTCGAAGCCGCGGCAAAGCTCGCGCATTGCCATGAGTTCATCGTTGATCTTCCGGAGGGGTATGGGACATTCGTCGGCGAACGCGGCATCAAGCTCTCCGGTGGCGAACGCCAGCGCGTCGCGATCGCACGCGCGATCCTGAAGAACGCGCCGATTCTCGTCCTCGACGAGGCGACTTCATCCCTCGACTCCGAGTCTGAAGCGTATATCCAGGATGCGCTTCTTACGCTCATGAAGGGCCGTACGACCATTGCGATCGCGCACCGCCTCTCGACGATCATGGCGATGGATCGCATCATCGTGCTCAAAGACGGGAAGATTGAAGACGAAGGCACGCACGATGAGCTCCTCTCGCGCGAGGGTCTCTACAAGAATCTCTGGAACATCCAGGCCGGCGGGTTCCTCGTTCAGGGAGAAGGGGATGATGAATAGGAGTAACAATCTAACAATCAAACAATCGCGTTTAACGCGACAATCCAACAATCCAGTACTCGCACTGGATTGTTTGATTGTTTGATTGTTGGATTGTTAGATTGTTGGGCTGGAGCCCACGGGGGTTGACGAAGGCCTGAAAATGAGGTATGTTCGCAAAACGCAATGGTGCGTCATTACCGGAGGCTTCGGATGAAGAACGTTCCATCGGACAGCGCGTTTTTCGCTCTTCTTCGCACCCTCCGAGGTGCGCTCGGCGACAAGGGCGACGAGCTTGGGCGCCGCTACCTCGAAGCGGTTTCCGCGTTGGTGCGCGTGCGCATTGAGCGCACGGTGTCTGCGCTCAACGGCGGAGACGCGGTCAGCGAGAACGACGCCATTCGCGCGATCGACGCCGCGGCCGACGAGATCGCTCGAACGTGGCCGGCGGCGTCGCCGTACGCGCTCCGCGTCGGCGAAGGTTCGCATGCGGCAATCCGGGCGATCATCCGCGAGTTTCTCGCGCTTGCGCTCTAGCGGCAGTTCGTCCGCCTACTCCACGCGGAGGATGCCTCATGGTATCCTCCGCTTTATCATTATTTGGGCGGGTTATTGTGTATTTCTCCTATGCCTGAAATCCATCTCTTCGAACCAAGCGAGACAAAACCGCCGCCATCGGTCGTTGCGTACTATCATGATCAAAAGGGCAAATACCATGATCCGAAGGATATGGTCGTGTTGGATCATGCGCGGGTCATGCGCGTACATGAAAAAGATCGAGATCAGGAAGCAGCGAGTGAGAGTACGGGCGAGGAAATGGCGAGATTCAATACGGTATTCAACGTTATTAAAGATGATGATCGAGCAAAAGGATTGCTCGCCGATCTCGTGAAGTCTTGCGGCGAGTATCTCGATGTCGTTGCGCGATTCAACGTTTTTACGAGCCAGGGAGAAAGAGAGGGGGCGGAATATCGCTCTGCGCGAGAGACGCTCGATCGTTTGCGGCGGGTGCGTCATGAGGCCCTGATCTCCAATTTAAAAATTTTTCAACGGTACCTGCGCCTGCATTACGGCGAAGATGGGGATATTGAGCCGCATACCGAGCAGGAGCTTCCGGCCTCCGGCATCTACACAGAGTCAAGAACCGATCGAAATTCGATTGGACGGTGGGCCATACATCTCGCGACGGATTTGGCGAAAGCATTAGATCCGGATATTGCAGCGTTCCGAACAAGGGGCGAGGCGGCGTAAGGCCGGATTCGGCGTTATTGACAGTTCCTGCTTTTTATTGCATACCTGTAGCGTGTTTCGCACATCGACAAGGGAGTAGAGACATGGCGAGCTGGAAAAATGCGGCAGAGAGATATCGGGCAAACCGACCAGAGGTGATCGCGGCGCGCCAGCAGGAGGAGATCGACTGGGCCGTCTGCGCACTCGTCGATTTTTTGGCGAGCGGCGAAGGGGCTTCGGCCAAAGACCTGCTCTCGGCAAGCGATCGTTTCATACGGGTCGGCGAGCAAAGCGATGGGGGCGACCGGACGAGGTTGGTGTTCATCATGAACAAGGATGGGCTTTATGTCTCGGCAGAGCCGGCCGGGACGGGGAGCGCGTATGAAGAACTTCAAGGCGATCCGCACAGGTCGACCCTTGCGCCGATGTCGATACAGGAATTCGTTCGGGCAGTCGCGACGGCGAAGACCGAAAGAAGAGCACCGGCGGATATTCTTCCGTATATTCGTAAGACGCTCGATGAGATCGCCGAACAGGCGCCGCCGGCCAAGCGATAAAGGTTTCTTGCACAGAGCTTGGAATGTCACAGGAACAACAGAAGAGAGGAAACGAACATGTCTGAATCATGGAAGGGTGTGGTTGATCGTTGGCGCGCAGAGCGCGAACGCAGGCAGCGGATCAACGCGGCGACGCAGGAGCTCGAGGAGTTCCTCGAAAGCGAAGACGGCAAGGCCGCGATGGCGTTTTTGGGGTCAGAAGATGCCGTCGAATTCGGCGTCAAACGTATGATGCGAGGCGTGCAGATGGTGTTCGGGCTGTACGGGAAGCGCGGGGAGGGCTATTGGGATCAAGCCGGCCTAAGACTCCGCGTGGTTACTGACGGAAAATCGCTGGCCTTTGCCGAACGGAATCCGGATCGTCGTCTTCATGAAGTGAATCCCCGGCTGGCCGTGTTGACCGCGGTCGTGGCTAATCACGTCATCGGTCGTCCGATGGAGCCTGAAGAGATCCTGCCGTGGATTTGCGGGGAGCTCGATCGGATTGCCGCTGCGAGAGAAGAAGCCTTGTCGCAGACGGGCTGAACCATTGGCCGTCCATTAAGCACATTCACGGGATCGGCGGACGCGCGCAACGCCATGTTGACGCACGTCCGCCTTTTCAATTATAGTTTTTGCTTATTCATCGCGTGAACAAAAAATTCTATGGCAGATCATGAAGGTCCTATCGTCGTGGCGGTCAGCGGAGGCTTTGACCCGCTCCACATTGGGCATGTCCGTTTGATCCAGGAAGCGCGGGCGCTTGGCGACGAGCTTGTTATTTTGTTGAACAATGATAATTGGCTTAGGCTGAAGAAGGGTACTCCGTTCATGAATGAAGACGAGCGTAAGGAAATCCTTGAGGCTATTGAAGGCGTTGACCGCGTTGTGCTTACAAAACATGCGCCGGACACTGCGGATATTAGCGTCTGTGAAGATCTCCGCGATCTTCGTCCGCATAAGTTCGTGAAAGGCGGCGACCGAAAACCGGACGGAGACCCGATCCCGGAAGTCCTTGTCTGCGACGAAATCGGTTGCGAGGTCGTCTATAACGTCGGCCATGGCGGAAAGGTTCAGTCCAGCTCCTGGCTTACCGCGAAGGATCGGGAAACGCGGGAATGCTTTTGCGGTTCGGGTTTGGCGTATGGGGAGTGCCACGGGAAGAGGTAAGAGGGGAGTCGAGAGTCGTGAGTCGAGAGTTAAGAGAAAAAGGCGCTCTGGAAACGGGGCGCTTTTTGAAATCAAAAAAACAATCTCTTTTGTCATCCTGGCCGGAGGCCGGGATCCCTTTCCTGCCCCCGGTGTATCGTTCGATGTGAAGGCGCGCGCCCATGCAGGATGGTCTCGCAGAGTACTCTACAAGACTATCCTGCATGGGCGCATCCCATCACGATGATGATCATCCAACTCCAGAAAGGGATCCCGGCCTCCGGCCAGGATGACAAAGAGTTTGTCAGGATCGCCGTAGAGGCTTGCACTCTGGAGTAGATCCGCAATACTCCAAGCGACTCATTACTCATTACTCATTACTCATTACTCATTACTCATTACTCATTACTCATTACTCATTACTCATTACTCATTACTCATTACTCGTGACTTTCCTGCTACAATAGATCCATGAAGTCGCTCGCGCGATTCGCCGAGTGGTTTATAAGGGAGCCACTTGTTCATCCGCAACGTGATCGGTTTGATGTTGCGGTTGTTTCGCCGTTGGGCGAGCGGTTTAACGCGGCTGAACTGCCGTTCGAGCTTCGGTATGCGTGCGAGCGCCTTTCCGGTGCGGAAGAGCGTCTGCGCGCGTTTTTTGAGCGCGGCTATGGACTTGGCGTCCGCACGATGCCGCGCGCGCCGGTGGCCGCGCTTCAGGCCGTTGATCGCATCTCGTCGATTTCACAGGAGGGGACATCTGAACCCTGGCTTTCCCGCCTCATCTTCAATGAAGAAATCCCCGTGTTCTCGGATGATGATATCGCCGAAGCGCATGCGCGCGGATGCCATCTCCTTACGGATGCGCATGTGATCCTGTCCGAACGGCACCCGATGATCCGCATCGTCGCCGTTGATCTTGAGGCGCACGGCATTGAAGACGCGGATGCCGCGTTCGTCTCGGAGCTGAACCGCGCGATCGAACCGATCGCCGCCGCATACCTCCACCACCGGATCCTCCTCGATCGCCGGTCGGACGTTCCGTCGCCGTTCCGCCTTTTCGCAATAACGGCGCTCCTCGTTGCGCCGGCGGCGCACCTCGTCGCGATGTTCGCGCAGGGACTTGGCCGCCTCGTCGCCGCGATCGCCGACGATGTGATCCGCGAATCATCCGAACTTGTTCTTCTCCGCAATTCCGGCTTCACGCGGCGGCAGGCGTTCCATCAAGGCGCCGTGTACGTGCCCGTCCTCTTCATCGCGATCATCCTCCTTATCGCCGTGAACGGATTGATCGATGGCGGCGCGTATGGCGCCGCCGGATTCGTTTTTGGTCTTTCGGCCGTTTCATTTCCGGTCATCCGTTTGCTCCAGCGCGTCGCGGATCGACGGACGGCATACCTCGCGCTCCACCGGATGCGGAAGCTTTCGCATGTTGCCATGCCGAGCACAACGGGCATGGCGATCCGTGACGTTGCATCGCGTCCAGATGCTGTCGGCCTCGCGATCGGCATTCTCATTGCGCCATGCGCCGCTTCGATCGCGTTCCTCGCGGCGCCGACGCTCGTTGCGGACGGGTGGTTCCTCGCATTCCTCGCAGCGCTCGACACGTTTGTTGCGATCGCGGTCATCCGTCTGCTCCGCGCGTGGAGCCGCGCGTCGTTCATCCGCCGCATTACGGGCATCCTCGCGAAGCCGCCGGACGAGCCTGCGTTTCGCGCGAAACCCGTCGATCACCTCCCATGAAGCCGCACCGCCTTCGCAAAACGAAGCCGTACGCCGCACGGATCGCGTTCGGTTTGGCGATGATGCTCTGCGTGATCGTCGTGTACGCCGTGGTACCGTCGCTCCGCGCGGCGACGGTCGGCGTTGAGCGGGCAATCATCCGCGTCGCCGCGATCAAGGGGCCGATCATTGCGCGCGCCTTCCTCTTTCACGTTCCATTTCGCCGTCAACAGCACGCGCTTTCGTGCGAAGTCGCGTCGCTCCGCACCGCGCTCGCGGGCATCAACGTTCATGTACCCGAGTGGGATCTCTGGCTCTCGCTCCCAAAAGATCAGACGCGCAAACAGACAACGAAGGCCGGCGTTATTTGGGGCGATCCGTCCGAAGGGTTCGTTGGCAATGTTGACGGCCGCATGCCATCAACGGGCTACGGCGTGTTCATCGATCCGATCGCGGAGGTCGCACAGCTCTATGCGAGTACGACGCGGCTCCGCGTCAATGATACGTACGCGATCGACGCGGCGCTTTCGGCCAAACATCCGATCGTTGCGTGGTCCGTCATCGGCTCGCTCCCACCCAGGAGCTATGCGTGGAAAACGCCGGCCGGCAAATCCATTACTGCCCCCGCGTATGAGCACACGGTTGTCATTGTGGGGTACCGCGGAACCGTCGAACGCTTCGAGGGTATCTACCTTATTGATCCGCTCACGTCGCTCCGGTACGAGCCGTGGGGTGAGTTCCTTGAGCGCACCGAGCCATTCGCGTACGTTGGCCTTGAAGTCGCGCCCAGGTAGGGATGGCTGAGGGCTGAGAGCTTCGGGCGAAGCGCCTGAGCGGCCCTCGGCTCGACGCACTCAGTCATCGGCTGCCCCTGCATTGACTCGGACGTCTCTTTCCATTACTCTGACGCGTACATGCCATTCTCTTTTCGTCGCACGCGCATCGACACGGAAACCCCGGAAGTCAAAGGAAAAACGTGGGCCGTACTGGCGTTTTTCTTCGAATTGATACAGGTCGCCGCCGTCTCGCTCGCCATCATCATTCCGGTCCGTTATTTCCTTATCCAGCCATTCTACGTGAAGGGTGCATCAATGGAGCCGAACTTTTACGACCACGAATACCTTATCATCGACGAGCTCTCATACCGTTTCGGTCCGCCGCAGCGCGGCGATGTCGTTGTGTTCCGATATCCGCTCGACCAAAAGCAGTTTTTCATTAAGCGCGTCATCGGACTGCCCGGCGAAACGGTCGAGGCGACAGCGGACGGCGTGAAGATCTATAACAGCGAGCACCCGAATGGATTCATGCTCGATGAATCGTATCTCGCCGACGGCATGCCGCCGTCGCCCATGCAAAAAACGGAAACGCTGAAAGCCGATGAGTACTTCATCATGGGGGATAATCGTCCCTCCAGCCTTGACTCCCGCTACTTCGGTGCGATCAAGCGATCCGATATCGTCGGCCGCGTATGGGTGAGGGGATGGCCGTTCGATCGTTGGAAGGCGTTCGATAGGCTGACGTATTCAACGCAATAACTGTAAATAAATAATTTTTCTTGATTGTTATATTGCTTTATTGCTGTATTGTTGCGCAACAATACAGCAATAAAGCAATATAACATCGATCTGAGTATGCCCACGAAAAAACCCGCCGCTCCCGCGAAGAAGCCGGACGCCGCGCCAAAGAAGAAGCCCGTGCAGCCGCCACAGCTCGTGCGCGGAATGCGGGATATTATGAATCCGGAGTGGCCGTATCGGGACAAGGCGTACACCGAAGCAAAACGGCTCGCCGAGGACTATGGGTATGAACGCATCGAGACGCCGGTCATCGAAGAGACATCGCTCTTCGTCCGCGGGGTCGGCAAGGTCACGGACATCGTGGAAAAAGAGATGTACTCGTTTGAAACGGCCGGCGGCGAAAAAGTAACGCTCCGACCGGAGGGGACATCGCCGATCGCGCGCGCGTACACTCAGCACGGCATGATCAATCGCCCGCAGCCGGTGAAGTTCTGGTACTGGAGCCACATGTTCCGTCACGAGCGCCCGCAGTCCGGCCGCTACCGCGAACATACACAGTGGGGGTGCGAGTGCATCGGCGATCCCTCGTCCATCCTCGACGCGCAGCAGGCATTCCTCGCGTGGAAGCTGCTCGACCTCCTCGGCATCCCGTCGATCGTCCACGTCAATTCCATCGGCACGCCAGAGAGCCGCGCGAATTATCGCGACGCGCTCGTCGCGTATTTCCGGACGAAGCGGCACAAGCTTTCGGAAGACGATAAGAAGCGTCTCCTTAAGAATCCGCTCCGCCTTCTCGATTCGAAAGAGCCGGGCATGGACGAACTGAAAGCCGAGGCGCCGCAGATCGTTGATTGGCTCGACGAGGCCTCGAAGGCGCACTTCATGCAGGTCCTCGAGTACCTCGATGAAATGGGCGTTCCGTACCAGCTCGATCCCTACCTCGTCCGCGGCCTCGACTACTACACGCGCACGGTCTTTGAAATCTTTCCGGTTTCCGATGACCCGGAGGTCGCGAAGCTCGCATTGGGCGGCGGCGGACGCTACGACATTCTCATGGAACAGATCGGCGGCAAGCCGACCCCGGCGTGCGGCTTCGGCCTCGGCGTTGAGCGGATCTCCGCGCGCATGCGCGAAATCGACCCGTCGCTCGCGGACCGCATCTCCGAACGCGATGTGTTCGTGGCCCAGCTTGGCGATCAGGGACGCAAAAAAGCCTTCGCCATTTTCGAAGCCCTCCGCGCCGACGGCATTCGCACGGCCTGTGCCCTCTCAAAAGACGCGATCAAAACGCAAATGGAAATCGCGAACAAGTGCGGCGCCAAGTGGACCATCATCGTCGGCCAAAAAGAAACCCTCGACGGCACGGCCATTATTCGCGACATGGATTCCGGCACCCAGGAAACCGTCGACGCAAAGAAAATCGTCCTCGAGGTAAGGAAGAAATTGAAGTAAAACCCGTAGGGGCGCGCCGTGGCGCGCCCCTTGAATACACAAACGATCGTTGACGCGATATTTAGCGTTTGGGTTTCGTAAAAGCGTAAAACCATCGTTTTGTCATTCAGAGGAGTCCCCCGTAGCCCCGTCCGACGGGGCGGAGGGAGACGACGTGGAATCCCTTTCCCGCCTAGTGCAAACAGGATCAAGATCGATCAGAGGCGACGCATGAGTCGCCTCTTGGGTATCTGTCCCGAGATTTTTTACGCGACCTCCGTGGACACGACAGTCGCGACCCCCGTGTCGCGGACTCGGGTCGGTTCGGGATGAAATTTGACTCAAACACGTAAGCTCTAAGAATGCCAAGGATTATTTTTACTTCCCCCGATACATCTCATGCCTTCCGATAGAGAGGAAGACGATATCTCCGCCGTCCATGCGTTTAAAAATGATGCGAACATCAAACGTTACGGAAACGAACCAGAGTCCCAAAAGTTTGCCTTGAAGCGCGTGAAGGCGGAGCGAGGGGTGCAGGGGATTTTGGCGAAATTGTTTTTCCGCTTTAACCGCGGCTTCGCGGAATCGACGCTCCAGCTTTTTCCAGTCTTTCAGGAATCCGGGTTCGTAGTAGATGCTCCGAACGATCATACTCACGCGTCCATCATGTCTGAAAGCGATGAAAGTTTTTGGAGTTTTCCTTGCCTGTGTAGGCTGTCGGCATTTGCGGAGCGATGGAGGAGCTCTTCGTCGGTGATCACGTCTCCAGCGCTTTCGGACAGGAGATAGCGAATATATGCGCTGATCGTGTCAAACCCGCGCCGTTTCGCGACGGCGCGCATATCGGAAGCCTCTTTTTTTGGCAGGGAGATAGAGATTGTTGACCGCATACTGTGTTACAAGTGTAATACAAAATGTGAGGCGTGTCAAAAAAATGAGAGCATGCGGGGCAAGGTAAAGAATTCTTGACGTTTTTTTCTTTTTCTGCCATGCTCATTTTAACGTTCCTTTCATGTTCTTCACTGAGCGACATTGCTTTTTGCTGCACGGTAAGCCTGGGGTCCCGCAATCGTGCTGGGATGAGGGGCGAACCAAGCTGAAAGAGGTTAGTCATGGCTAAGAAGAATGTATCGGCGATCGAAACTGGCGCTGGATTCTTTCAAGGATTCGTTACGGGTCTGATGGATGAGGCGCGCGAACGAGGAGTGTCTTTTGAGGCCGTCTACCGGCTGGCAACGCCTGCCGGACGAACGACGCTCGGCAAGATCGTCTCCGTCGCGCACGCAGACTGGCTGGCTGAACAGTCTGTCTCTCCGACTCCGACAATGATCACCATCCCCGCCAATGCGACCGCAGAAGACCTCATCGCAGAAGCCGAGGCCACGTTCGTAGAAGCGGGCATCCCGTTCACGTTCTTCAACTGGAACGTGCTCCAGATCATCCGCCATGATCTGGAGCTGGTGAGAGGCAAGACGCTCCAGGTGCTCACGCACGTCTTCGGGCAATCCTGGACGATGCGGGAGGGGCGCGACCTTCAGAAGGCTCAAGGGTTTGACGGCAATGCCGCTGCCTTCCTCGTCTGGGTCGTTCAAGCCCAGAAGATGGGCGGGTTCGTCTCCATCGCCAATACCGATGATCGGCTGATCCCGTGCGGCGGCTACCTGGACGCTCCGTTCTTCCTTTGGAGCGGGTCGTACCGCCAGTGCCACCTGTTCGACCACCGCCACGAGTGGAGCGGCTTCATCGTTCTCGTGGCCTTCCGAGCGATTTGAGCGCTTTAATCCTTTGGCCTCGGACAAGCCTTCGGATCATCTACCCTTTGGTACGGCGTTCGCGCGGTGTCCGCCTATGGCGGGAACGCCGTACCACCGTCCTTCGGATCGCCCTGCGTGCAACTGGTTACTCCAGTCTGGCATGCAGGGCGGTTTTCGTTTTCGTCAATTTGCCAAAAATGATGCGCATAAATTTCCGGGGTCTTAAGTCGATCTTTGATGCGTTGCCGGATGTGATCGAGATTTGGTGAGCCGCGCGGAACGGAAGATCAATGTTACGAAAAACGCGCGAGGAGGGCGATGGACGCCAGTCCGAGAAATATTCCGAGAATTTCCATCAGCGAAATTCTTTCTTTGAAGTAGAATACGCTGACGAGGGTCAGGAGGATGATGCAGCTGACGCCATACAGAACGCCGAGCTGCGTAAGCGTGATTTTGCGCATCAGGAAGAACCAGCCAAACGCCGTTGCGCCGTAGATGAGCGCGCCAACGACGAGCTCCGGCCATCCGGAGAATTCGTTTTTTAGGGATGCGTGTTTGACGAAGACGTCCGCAAGCACCGTGACGGCGGAAAGCATGATGCCCGCCAGGAAAGCGAGAAGGACGGAATTCATGGGAGAGAGTGTAGCAGAGGGGTACCGGGCATTCTCGATCCGGTCGTTTTGCGGAGATTGACCCTTTTTCGTTTCTACGATACTCTATCCATCGACCGACACGAGCTTGCTGACGGTCCATCATCCAACATATAGAAAGGAGTTGAGTCTATCTGTCAGTAGAAGTTAAACGGAAAAAGGGAGAAAATTTCGACGCATTTCTCCGGCGGTTTCAGCGCCGGTTCCAGCAGAGCGGCCGCGGGCTCCAAACGAAAAAAGTCCGATTCCTCCACAATGAACCGAATCGGAATAAGCGGCGCGCGAGCGCGCTTCGTCGCAACGTGAAGCGGGCGGAATACGAATATCTCCTCAAAACGGGACAGTTGAAGGAAGAGCCGAAACGGAAGGGCCGGCGCTAACATTCACGATCCCATGACCATTGCGGAAACGATCAATGCCGATCTTACGTCGGCAATGAAAGCCAAGGACGAGTTGGAGCTCTCAACGCTCCGACTCGTCCGTTCTGCGTTTAAGAATAAGGAGATCGACCTCGGGCATTCGCTTACGGACGAAGAAGCGCTCGCCGTTTTGAAGACGATGAAGAAGCAGTACGAAGATGCGCTTGCGGATTTTAAGAAAGCGGATCGCGCGGATCTCGTCGGGAAGCAGGAAAAAGAAATCGCGATCGTTGCGCGGTTCCTTCCGGCAGCTATTCCCGTCGAAGAAATCGAAAAGGTTGTCCGTGAGCAGATCGCAGCGGTCGGCGCAACGTCGCCCGCGGATGTTGGAAAGGTGATGGGTCCTTCCATGAAAGCGCTCGCCGGACGCGCGGATGGGAATCAGGTGAAAGAGGTCGCGCAGAGGCTCCTTGCAGAATAGGGTTTGAGGTTTGGAAGTTGGGGCTTGATCAAACCCCAACTTCCAAACCTCACAACCGTACGACGTTCGCCTTCGTTTGATCGATGGAATCCTCATCGGCCAGACGAAGACGAGTGCTCCGTGCTTGCGTTCGTCTTTTCACAAACTAACCCTTCAATCACGTTCCGTCCCATGCTTCGGAACGCACTCCGTTTACTGCGCAACGCGTTGACCGCACGTCGGAATACTTCGGCGTCTCTTTGCGTTGCCGCAGCTTTCCTCGCCGTCGCGCTTATCGCCTTCGCGCCGACCGCTTTCGCCCAGAATGCAGCGACCGAAGGGCTGACAGCCGTCGGCTCCTCCGCCGGGCTCGGCGAGGTCGATCTCTTCGTCATCATCGGTCGGATTATTAATATTGTTCTCGGGTTCCTTGGGGTCATCCTTCTTATCATTATCATCTACGCGGGATTCCTTTGGATGACGGCGGGGGGCAGGCCGGAAAAGATCGAGGAAGCGCAGAAGTGGATCAAGAACGCCATCATCGGGCTCATTATTATCGTATCTGCGTACGCGATCACGCATTGGATTTTGAGTTTCTTCGCGAATGAAGGCGGCGTTGGAGGCGGATCGGGCGGGCAGGGCGAGGTCATTGGAACATTCCCGAATCAAGCTGGAGCGCTCGGGCAGTGCATCGAGATGCACTACCCGCCCCGTGACGCGACGGGTGTTCCGCGGAACGCGGCAATCATGGTCACGTTCAAGCGGCCAATTCAGATCGGCTCGATTATCGCGGGGTATAACGACGCGGGAACGCCGGATGACCGATCAGACGACACGGTGAGTGAGGCATTGAATACAGACGCTGTCCGCATCTACCGTACGGCAGTCGGTACGGATGGCGCGCTCGCCGGGGATGGTGTCCGCGTTCGGTTTACGGACGATCGGCGAACATTCGTTTTCAGGCCTGTTGAATACCTCGGGAGCCCAACGGAGAACATCGATTACACGGTGTCGCTTTCGGCAGCCGCTATTCTTCTCGACAATGGGCGGCCGGCTCTGTCCGGCGCGTGTTCGAGCGGATACCGATGGTCGTTCGAGACGAGCACGATCATCGATACGACGCCGCCGCAGGTCTTGAGCGTATTCCCGGCGCGGAATCAGACGGTCGCGAAGAATGCCGTCGTGCAGATCATGTTCAACGAAGCCGTTGACCCAACGGCGACAACGGGGATCGTTGAGAATGGGCGAGGATTCACGAATATCCGGCTCCGTCCGGGCGACGGCGATACGCTTCCGCTCGTCGACGGTGAATTTAGGGTGTCGAACCAGTACAAGACGATCGAGTTTATCCCTGGCCCTCCGGCATGCGGCGTGAATACGTGCGGCGAAGAGGTGTTTTGCCTGCCGGGCGCAACGCGCATTACCGGTACGATTCGCGCGGCGACGCTCGATGGCGCGGGGCCAGCCGCCGCATTCAATGCGGCCGGGTATGACGGCGTTGTTGATGTTGCCGCGAATTCGCTCGACGGGAATGCCGACGGCACCGCAGGCGGCCCGGAAGGGGACAATTTCGTTTGGAATTTCATGACGACGGACGAGGTGAATCTTGAGCCGCCGCGTATCGAGGTGACGACGCCGCCGGCGGATCGAGCGGACGATGAGGGTCGCTCGAACATTGATCCATTCGCGCCGGTCCGCGTCCGTTTCGATTCGATCATTCAGGGGTCGTCGTTCAATACGGACAGCGCGCGGATCATTGCGCATGAGCCGGACGAGCTGTCGGACACGTTCTGGTGGACGACGGGGCAGGAGTACCTCACGGATACGAATGAGCCGATCCAGTCATCGTCGGATATCCCGATGAAGAGCGAGGCGTCCATCCTCCACCGGACATTCGTAACGTCAACGCTCTACGACCCATACCTCGACTCCTCGATTCGGAACGTCTACCAGAATTGCTTCAATCCGGTGCAGTCGGGGGCGTGCACGGGCAACCCGAATTGCTGTTTGAACCAGCCCTCCGAAGACGCATGCGCATTCTAAGGAAGACTATGTCAGCACATCCCAAAGGCATCATCCGGAATTTGGTCGCGCTAAACGCGACGGAATTTGGTCGCGCTAAACGCGACGGCGTTTGGATTTTTGCGTTTCTCCTGTGCGGAGCGCTTCTTCCGATTGTGGCGTTCGCGCAGCAGGCGCCGCCGCTTGATCTTGGCATTGATCGGATTGCAAATATCCTGGCGCTTCCAGAAGGCGATCCGCGCGCAATCCTCGTCCGCATTATCAACATGGCGCTTGGGTTCCTCGCCATTATTACGCTCGTCCTCGTTGTGTGGGGTGGATTCCAGTACATGCTCTCCGGCGGCAGAGAGGAATCCGTCCAGCGCGCGAAGGGAACGATCGCGAGTGCGGTCATCGGCCTCATCATTATCCTGTCGAGCTGGGCGATTGTGCAGTACGTGTTGACGGCGTTCGTCGATGCCATGAGCGGAACGTCCGGCGTTTCAAGCGAGAGCATTATTCGTATCGCTGGTTTCGCCGCCCAAGATCCTTTGTTATGAGATTGAGCCGGATCCTCTCCCTGTTCGTCATCGCCGCGGCGCTCGCTGTTGGCGGGTACGGCATTCCTGTTGCCCACGCGCAGACGCCGCAGCCCGTTATGTCGGGGCTTGAGACGGTCGGCGGTACGATCGCGTTGCCCGACACGGATCCGCGGATCATCGCGAGCCGCATCATTAACGTTGTTTTGGGGACGCTCGCGATCATCTTCCTCATCATCATTGTTTACGCGGGCTTCCTCTACATGACGAGTGGTGGAAATCCGGCGAAGACGGAAACGGCAAAACTGTGGATTCGGAACGGCGTTATCGGCCTCATTATTATTCTGTCGAGCTGGGCGATCGCGAGCTACATCCTTCAGAGACTCGTGGATGCCGCGACGGGCGGCGGCGGAGGCGGCGGAGGATCGGGCGGCGGAGGCGGCGGAGGGTTTACGCCCGGCGGGAGTTCGAATGTCATGCGCGTTGTGTCGATTTCGCCGAACGGGGCGATCGATAATCGGAAGGTTGTCGTAAAGATCGTGTTCGCGCTTCCGCTGTCGGAAGCGTCTGCGTCATCGCCGGACGCTATTATTGTTGAACGGGCCGACGGAACGCGCGTAGACGGAACGATCACGCGTCCCGCGCCGAATCAGCTCTTCTTCACGCCGACGGCGAGTTGTCCGGATCCGAATGCCGATCGATTCTGTTTTGATGAGAATGCCGAATTTAACGTGCGTGCGAATGACGAGGTGATCACGGGGAATGGAGCACAGCCGCTCCGGTGCGGAGGGTTCTACCCGTCATGCGAAGGAACATTTCAGACGGGTGCGCAGGTCGACGTGTCAGCGCCGTCCGTGTCGATTTCGTCTCCGATCAATGGCGCGGCGGTTCCGGCAGACGCGCTCGTCGACGTTGTTGCGAACGCGTCGGACAATGTCGCGATCGGATTCGTCGCGTTCAGCGTGAATGGCGAGGCGATCGGGGAGGACGGTCCGGCCATGTCCGTGCCGTCGTACAGCGCGCGCGTCCGGTGGGACACGGCAGGCATTCCGGCGGGCGAGACGCGGTCAATCGTTGCGACGGCATACGATACGGATACGGGCCGGACAGAGAGTTCGCCGGTATCGGTGCTCGTGCGCGCCGCGCATTGCTTCAACGGAACGCAGGATCAGGGAGAAACGGGGATCGACTGCGGCGGCGATGTCAATTCTACGGAGTACTGCGGCGCATGCGGCGGGGGATCGTGCACGACGGGTGCGGACTGCGCGTCAGGCGTTTGCACGAACGGCATTTGCGTGGACCAGCCGATTATCACGAGTGTTGTGCCGAATGATGGCGCCGTCGGATCGCTCGTAACGGTGAGCGGATACAATTTTGGGTC
>Ga0265297_10007379_pt1 | contig 15268 bp, 19 predicted proteins | sample Munlanlwell13791_FD_192502 | JGI IMG/M metagenome (GOLD analysis project Ga0265297, IMG submission 192502) | Leachate microbial communities from a municipal landfill in Southern Ontario, Canada - Leachate well 137-91 | ecosystem: Engineered > Solid waste > Landfill > Unclassified | place... | reverse complement strand
GGTTGACGGTCGCCGGTTGCGCGATGGCCGTTATGCCGGAGATGTTGATTTTACCATGGGCGGCCATGCTTACCGCTATTTGTATATTCCCACCCATGAAATCTGGATTGACCGGCTTTATTATAAAACTAAAGATTATGAGCCGATTATTTGGCATGAATACATTGAGCGGATTATGATGAGAAACGGTTTGCCGTATGGTTATTCTCATAAAATTGCTTCGCGTTTAGAAATTGTCTTGCGGGAGAAGAAGTTTTTTGTTTTGCCGGTCAGCGCCTATCGGCAGCATTCTCCTTGGACTTGCGGTCCGGCCGCGATGAAGATAGTCATGGACTATCTTCGTTATCCGGTGTCCGAAGCTTATTTAGCCAAGATTTCTAAAACCTCAAAAAAGACCGGCACCGATCCGGAAAATATGATTAAGACGGCGCGCCGTCTCGGTTTTTCCGCCAGCGATCAACGCCGTTTGAATCCCCGCAAGGTGAAAAAATTGGTCAGCCAGGGAATCCCGATAATTGCCAATTATCAATCTGAGCCGGAATTTGGCGAGGGTCATTATGCCGTCATCATCGGCTATAGCGACGATTCTTATCTTCTCTCCGACCCGGCTTCAAGCAACGGTTATGAAGTGGCCAAGATCAAAGATTTTCAAAAGCAATGGTATGAGCTCGAAGACAAAACGGTCGGGCAGGGGATTATTATTAACAATGAAAATTAATCTTTAAAACACACTATGAAAAAAACATTATTTTTAACTTTATTCCTATCATTATTTCTAATTGCGGGGTGCGGCCAAAAGGCTCTAGATCAAACGCCGTCATCTCCCGACGTGATAATTCCCGTCGATCAAGGAAAGGCCACTACCACCATGGTGGGCAATGATCGCGATGAACATGGCTGTATCGGCTCGGCCGGCTATAGCTGGTGCGAAGCCAAACAAAAATGTTTGAGGATCTGGGAGGAGCCATGCGCAGAAAATACCGGGAGTTCAAACTGTGTGTTGGAAAATTGCCATGGCTTAGATATCAAGTGCGGTTCTAATCCGCCTGATGTCTGCACCGAAATGTACGGGATCGGAGATCGATGTTTGCAATATGCGAAATGCGGTGTCCAAAACGGCCAATGCCAACAGATCCAAAATTCGGAATTTACGCAATGTAAATTATGCGTCCAAAAATGCCTAGACGACGATGAAGATGATAATATAAAATTGTTTGAGTGCGAGAATAAGTGCAATTAGAAGAAGCATTTCACGAAGTAATTAAAAATAGGTTAATATTAGCCTATTTTTTGTTATCAATTATTCCCCCTAAGATTTTAAATGCTTTTTTAGGCCAAATAGGCGAGAATAAAGGTAAATTTCGCTATAAATCGGCTTAATTTACGTAATATATCATTTGTGATATAATACTCAGAGAATATTAAAATTAGCTTAGATAAAAAATATATTAATTCCCGCCGTTATGAAAAAAAACATTATTATTTTTGTGGTTGTCGCCTTTGTTTTAGCCGCAATTTTAGGTGCCTGGTGGTGGCAGCGCCAGCAAAATCTTTCTTCGGCGGTTGATTCCTCTATGGCTAATGTGATCAAGAAAGGAAAATTAGTTGTCGGCAGCGATATTCCTTATGGCGTTATGGAATTTTTTGATAAAGATGGTCAGCCGGCCGGAATTGATGTGGATATCGCCAAAGAAGTCGCCGCCCGCCTGAACGTGCAGTTAGAGTTCAAGGATTATGATTGGGATGCTTTGTTTCCGGCGGTCAAAAGCGGGGAAATTGATTTGGCAATTTCCAGTATCAGCATCACTCCCGAGCGGAAAAATGAAATGTTATTCAGCGCCCCTTATTTCAGCGGCGGGCAGTCCATCGTGATTAGGGCCGATAATCAAAGCATAACAAGCGTCGCTGATTTAACCGATAAAAGAATCGGGGCCCAGAAAGATACTACCGGCTATGTTGAAGCCAAAAAATATACCAGCGAAAACTTAATTACCGCCTATGAAGCTTGCGAGGATTCGGACCAGGGGCAGGGTATCGTTTATGATTTAAAGACGGATAAGCTGGATGCTATTATGGTCGATTATGTTCAAGCTCTGAGCGTCGCTAAGAATGAAGCTACCTTAAAGATTCTGGGTAAGCCGCTGACCCAGGAATATTATGGCATCGTCACCAGAATTGGCAATGATTCCTTGCTGGGGGAAGTGGATAGGGTTTTAAGAGATATAAAAAGAGAAGATAAGGTCAAAGAAATCGAAGGTCGGTGGATTAAAAATTAGGGATTAACAAATTTAACGCCTATGAAAGTTGGTTTGCAATTTAAAATAATCGGTACTGTTTTTTTAATTTTTTTAATATTGTTTTCTCTTTTTGTTTACACTCATACGCAAAAATATCAGCGGCTTTTAAAAGATTCCTATATTACCGAGGCTAAAGCCATCGCCAATGCTTTGGACGCTAACATCCGTAGCCGCGCTGATTTGGCTCGAGATGTTTTGGAGGCTAATGTTTATAAACATATTTGGCTCAATCCGAATATTTTAAAGATTGATATCAATTTGCCTCAGAATGATAATCAACTTATGACCTTTTTTTCCAATGATCAGACTGAGATCAACGCCACTTCCGATGCGGATAATCTCCAAGTTTTAAAAGAAGGCATTTTGATTAATAAAATTACCAAGCTTGGAGACCAAAGAATTTTGCAAGTCATTACTCCCATTCATCTTTCCGGTCAAAGTATCGGCACCTATCAAATCGACTTTACTTTGGAAAATGTTGATCAGGCCATGGCCGATGAAGTGAAAACCATGGTCGTCTATTATATTTTAATTATCTTGGGCTTTGTCCTGTTATTGTTCATATTTTCTAAAAGTATCACCCGGCCCCTTAAAGATTTAATGATCACGGCGCAAGCTTTGGCCGCCGGTAATTTAAACCAGCGGGCCCAAATAAAATCCAATGATGAAGTGGGGCAATTGGCCATTTCCTTCAATCAAATGGTCGACAGTCTGTTGCTGGCGGAAAAATATAATGAGAATTTGGTTCAAGCCGTGCCGGTTTCCTTGGTGGTGCTTAATTCGGACATGACTATCAGATCCGTCAATCCCAGCACTTTACAACTTTTGTGTTATACGGAAGAAGAATTAGTGGGCGTGAAAGTAAACAAAATTTTTGTTAAAGGCGAAACTGTCAAGAAGGGCCGAGTTTTTAAGGGCGAAGAATTCGTCAATTTGATTGAAAAGGGGTTCATTAAAGATCTGGAAATGCTCTATCAGAGCAGTCAGAAAGAAGAAATCCCGGTCGGCGTTTCGGCTTCGGTTATTAAAGATGAAACCGGGAAAATTTTAAATATCGTCGTGGCGGCCAAAGATATGCGGGTCTATAAAGAATTAGAGCAAGAGAAATTGGAAGCAGAAAAGATTAAGAGGGAAGAGACCGAAAAATACGTGGCAAAATTAGAAACTTTGGAAAAGCTAAAGGATGACTTTTTAAATATTACCACGCATGAGCTTCGCACCCCCCTAACTTCTATTTTAGTGATGATTGAAATTTTGAAAGAAAAGACTCGGAATATGGGAGATCCGGAAATGGCCAGCCAAGTCGGCGTGGTCTTTAGCGAGGCGCAGCGGTTGAAGAAAATTGCCGATCAGATTTTGACAGCCACCAGGTTTGAGAATGAAAAAGGTTTGGCTAAGAGTAAAATTTTTGATTTGGCGGCGGTCGTCAAAGATCATTTGCCCGTTTTTGAATCCCTGGTTGATTCCAAATATCAAAAAATAAAATTTGATATCCCTCCGACCCAGCTCTGGGTCAATGCCGATCCCGATCAAATTATAGAAGTTCTGATTAATTTTGTGGATAATGCCGCCAAATATGGTTCCAAAAAGCAAACTATCAAAGTCAATATGATAGTGGAGGGAGATAAGGTTAGGGTGGAAGTGCGGAATCGAGGAAATGAAATTGAGCCGGAGAAAATTAACCAGATATTCTACAAATTCAGCCAGATGGAAAATGTTTTTTTGCGCCAACATGAGGGATTGGGCTTGGGACTTTACATTTGCCGTTTGATTATTGAATCCTATCACGGTCAAATCGGCGCCGAGAGCCTCCCGAAAGAAGGCAATGTCTTCTATTTTACTTTACCCCGAGTGAAAGAGGAATAATATAATAGTAATAAATCTTAACAAATTTAAAAATTAAAAATATAATTATTTATGGAAAAACCATTAAGTGATTTTGTTTCTCATGAAAAGAAGACTTTCAAGTGGAGAATAGGCAAGACTTTGGCCTCATCTTTGTCCGGATTTATTGTGGGAATTATTGTCAGTATCATTTTTTTCTTATCCGTTTTTGATTTAACTTTAAAATAAAAAAGCGGGTTTTAATTTGATTTTAAAGCCGATTTTATTTTATTACGTTTTATCTGGTTGTTTAATCGTTGGGATAATTATAAAAATAGGCTAAAGATTAGTCTATTTTTTTATTGACTAAAAAATGGTATACTAAGGTTATATTATTAATTTTTTAATAATCTCTATGTCTAAACCTAAAAAAGTCATTTTTATTATTGTCGTGGTGATTGTGGCCGGGTTTATCTTGTCGTCGTTGAGGTTCCTTCTGGCCCCCGGTTTCTTTGGAATGTTAGCGGAAAGTTTTGGAGCCAAGATGTCCGGCTCGCAAACCGTGGGTCAAGTAACCGCCGACCGAGGTGCCGGCAAATTGAGTATCGCCGAGGTTACTGAGCCTAAATGGAATCAAGATTCAATTTCTCCGGTCATCGGTAAAGCCTACCAGATAGATCGTTTAAAGGACGATAGTGAGCCCGTAGTTGTGGAGTTTTCCTATAACCCCGCTGAATTAGGAACGGGAGTTCCAGAATCGTCTCTGCGTCTGTTTAAGTGGCATGATGGCGATGGCCAAGGAGGTTTTTGGTCGCTGGTACCTAGCACGGTGGATACTAATCGCCATGCGATTACGGCCAGTCTCACCTCATTTTCAATTTTAGCCGTGCGCGCTCCTTTGGCCTATTACTTAAACGCGGGAGAAGTCGCTCAAATTGATAGTGAATTAAAAAGTTTGTTAGATAAAACTCCGAATAATACCTGCGGTCTGTTTATCATCGTGGAAGAGGAGTTAATTGAAAAGAAAGACGATGTGATAATGGAAGCCTATTTGCGACCTTTTGACGAGCAGGTGGAAGTCCATGATTGTATTGGCAATCCAAATTCCCCGGTCTCTACGGCTCAATTCAGTCTGATAATTGACAAGGAACATTCCTGGAATAACGTGCAGTTCCGTAATCTCAGTTATAGCATTGTCGCCCATGTTATGTGGGAAACCGATCATGAAAAGAGTGCCGTGATTAAAGGGACGGTGGTTAATCAAAAGAATAAACCGCTGGAAGGGGCTATTATCGTGGCCAATAAACAAAAGTATGATGCGGCGCGAGAAGAGACGACGACCGATAAAGATGGAAAATTTGAATTGGCTGTGCATTCCGGCGAATATTCATTGGAGATTACGCCTAGCAGCCAAGATAAAAATTGCGGCGGTACCAGTTTGAGAGAAAAGTTTTTTGAATTTGGCGCCTTGCCGGAAAACCTGACCAAGGCCGGAGAAGAACCTTTCAAACACGGGCCGTGGAATAAAAATATCACTTTACAATGTTCGGAATATTATCTGAATGAAACTTTGCAATTGCCGATTGATTCCAATGTTTATGGCGTGAGTGTCAAAGGCACGGAGAGTGCAGTTGTTACCGGCCAATTGATTCAACCGCTTTCCGGCGGCTATGGCTGGGAAGGGACCTGGGAAATAGAATACGTGGTTAAGGCTAATATTAAAACATCCGGTGTAATGGCCATTATGGGCGGGACCATTGCCATGCCCGCGGGGGCCGTTCAATCCCAAGATCATTATAAATATAAAATCCAAATACCGCTCGGCGCCAAAGCCGGCGATTCATTCGCTATTGTCGGCGCTCGAGCCGGGGAAGGTTATAAAGACTCGGTTCAAACCAGTGCCGGGACGCTCACGGTTTCAGCCAATGGCGCCGTGGCCCCGATAAATATTGGCGCCGGTTCATCGGGCGAACAAAGTGCCAGCAACGTTCCCATTAACCGCACCGGTCGGATTGTGGCCGTCAATGGTGAAAACGGAGTAACTCTGGAATTGTTCTCCATGATGTCCAATGACCAGCCGCAGGTGAATATCAAGCATCAAGCCGAATAGACTAAATATTTGATTTTATTTCCAAAAGGCGTTAGAATTACTATTATTCATTAAATATTTATATGGCTAAAAGAACTACGGGCGTCGGCGTCAAAAAACCGTCCCACTCTCACAAAACCAAGAAGCGGCTGGAAGCTAAACGTCTGATGCTGGAATCCAGAAAAAAGAAAATCAAATAAAAGCATCTTAAATTAAAAAACAGGTTTTGGCCTGTTTTTTAGTAATCAATATGAATATTATCATTCCCATATTAGTCATTAATTTAATATCCTGGTCCGCCATGCTCGGGGATAAAAGAAGGTCAGAACGGCAGGGAAGAAGGGTTAGCGAAAACACCTTATTTCTCTTGGCTTTATTCGGCGGAGCGATTGGAATTTATTTGGGCATGTTTTTATTTCGGCATAAAACCAAAAAATGGTATTTTGTCTGGGGAATTCCGCTGTTAATCGCGGTTAATATCTATTCGGTTTTCCTCTTGACAGGAATGTTAGAAAGATATAACATTTAATTATGTTAATTAATTCTAACAAAACAATATGACTATCAAAAAGTACCAACGAATCAAATTGATCGTTGTTATCCTCTTGGCTCTGGTTTATAGCCAAATGTTTGTTTATAAAAATTTCATTATCCCGATCGCTTTAATGATTGTCAGCGCTTTAGTTTTGATGCTGCTCCGGCGTCGGGTGACCGGAGTTTTGGCCGATGAACGGGACTATGCCACCGGGGGAAAGGCCGCCTTGCTGTCTATCCAAATTTATTCTTGGATAGCCGTCATGGGTATGTTTGTCCTTTATGCTGAGCGTGATATCAATCCCAGTTACGAACCGATTGCCATTACTTTAGCTTTTTCCGCTTGTCTCTTGCTTTTGGTCTATAGCGTCATTTTCCGTTATCACAATAAAGTGAAATTGGCCGGCGAAAAGGGACTCTATGTCGCCTTGGCTTTGATGATGTTTCTGGTTCTGACAGTGTTTTGTCTCCGCTTATTCTCCGGTGAAGACAATTGGGTTTGTTCCGACGGTCAGTGGCAAAAACACGGTCAACCGGATTTTCCGGCACCGATAGTGGAATGTTCCAAATAAATTATATGCAGAATAGAATCAAAGAACTGAGAACCAAATTAGATATCACTCAGGAAGAATTGGCTGACCGGGCCGGAGTGAGACGAGAAACTATTGTTTTTTTAGAGCAGGGAAAATACAATCCGTCTTTGAAGCTGGCCCATGACGTTGCTTTGGCTTTAAAAACCAGCGTTGATAGATTGTTCAAATTTTAAAATTTGAAGGAAGATGGTATAATATATAAGGTTTTATATCAATTAATCTTTACTATATGTGGCTACTTTACGCTTTATTATCTTCCATCTTTGCCGCCGGAGTGGCAATTGTGGCTAAATTGGGACTGAAAAACATTGATTCCACTTTAGCGACGACTATCCGGTCAATCATCATGGCTTTATTCTTGGTGGTAATCAGCCTATCATTGCGTAAGTTTCGTAATTTTGATCTGCATTCCTTGTCTAACCGCGATTGGCTGCTGATTATTTTTGCCGGTATTTTTGGCGCCCTATCCTGGCTATTTTATTTTTTTGCTTTGAAGCATGGTCCGGCCACTCCGGTGGTGGCGATTGATCGTTTGAGTTTAGTCTTTGTGTTTATTATGGCCCTGCTATTTTTAAGCGAGAGTTTTTCTCTGAAAGCGTTGGTTGGGGTTTTGTTGATGGTCGCCGGGGCGATTTTGCTTTTGATTAAATAATATTTATAAAAGTCAGCCAATTATCATATGAAAAACAAACCAGCTTTTGCCACCATAGAGGCTTTAGTGGCAGTATTAATAATTGGTCTTTTGATTGTCATTTTTGTTTTGTTTATTCATCCGCCCAAGCAGTTTGTTGACGCCCGGAATGTTCGTCGAACTTCCAATGTCGGAACTATCTTAACCGCTCTCAATCAATACATAATTGATAACGGCGATGGGCCGCCGGGGGTTGACGGTGCTTGGCGAGTTTTAGGGACGGCCAGCTCCGGTTGTGATATTAATTGTGCAAAGAAGATTCCGGCAAAAATTGAAGCTGCCGGTTGTTTGGACTTAGCGCCATATTTAGTTCCGAAATATTTACTTAATATTCCCAGTGATCCGAAGTTGGGGAAGCCGGAGATAACTTATTACGCCGTGAGGCAGACAATTAACGGCCGGATTGAGGTCTTATCCTGCGGCTTAGAATCAAATCAGTAATTTTTATTATTATGAAATATGATCTAGCGATAATTGGTGGCGGGCCGAGCGGAATGATGGCGGCCGGCCGGGCCGGAGCCTTGGGCGCCAAGGTTGTTTTATTGGAAAAAAACTTAAAGTTGGGAACCAAGCTTTTGGCGACCGGCGGCGGTCGTTGTAATCTGACCAATATTAAAAATAGACGAGAATTAGCCAATAGTTTCGGAATTAATGGCCGGTGGCTGTTGTCGGGGTTAAGTAAATTCGGGCCGGAGGAATTGATTGAATTCTTTAACAGCCGCGGTTTGAAAACCAAGATTGAAGAAGACGACCGGGTTTTTCCCAAAAGTAATTCAGCTCAGGCCGTGCTTCAGGTGATGATTGATTATTTAGCTTCATCCCAAGTGGACATTAAGTTGGGGGCTGAAGTTAGAAAAATAATCAAGGCTGAGAATAGAATAAAAAAATTAATACTGGCCGACGGGAGAGAAGTGCTGGCCGATAGGTTTATATTTTGTTCCGGGGGAAAATCATATCCTTCCACCGGTTCCACCGGCGATGCTTATAAGTGGTTAAAACAATTGGGCCATAAGATTATCGCTCCCCGACCGGCTCTAGCCCCCATTATTCTTAAAGATAAATTCGTTAAAGATTTGGAGGGGCTGAGTTTGAATGAGGTCGGAATCAGTTGCCGCCGGGATGACAATAAAAAACTTGGCGCGGCGACTGGTTCGGTGCTATTTACGGCTAATGGCCTAAGCGGACCGACCATTTTAAATCTGAGCGAGATTATTGGTCGAGTTAACCCTAGAGATTTGCAACTTAGAATCGATTTTTTTCCCAATTTGGATTTTCCGGAGTTAGATCGAAAACTCCAAACAGAATTCAGTTTTAACAATAAAATCCTCAAAAACGCTTTAAGTCGATTAGTCCCGCCGCGGCTAGCCGCTGTTCTGATTAATTTGTCCGGCATCAGTTCGCAGAAAAAATTGGATATTATTACCAGGGAAGAACGCAAGATGCTCACTCATCTTTTAAAGGAATTTAATTTGACGGTTTTCGGTTTGGCCGGATATGACCGGGCCATGGTGACGGCTGGCGGAGTTGATTTGAAGGAAGTTGATTCCGGGACGATGCGATCTAAAATCATTGAAAATTTGTATTTCGCCGGTGAGATTTTAGATTTAAACGGCCCGACCGGGGGTTATAATCTTCAACTTTGCTGGACCAGCGGTTATTTGGCGGGAGAGAGCGCGGGGCAGCGGTAAAAGAATAAGCTGAGACATAAAACCCTATAAAATAAGGGTTTTTTGTTGTTTTAGGATAAATCATTGACAAATACATTATTTTGTGTTAGCATGGAGGTTTGTAAGTTCCGGCTATTAAGCCCTGGACTTCTTAATTCAATTAAACCCCAAATATGAATTTACACTTAATAAAAAAGATTTGTTTGTTTGCGGCTTCGTTTGTTTGGTGTCTGAGCCCATATATGGCTTTAGCGGCCGATGATAGTGTCCCGGAGCAAACTCTAATAGCCGAAATCATTGAGGTTAAGCTCCAATATAAGGTAATCGCGGTGAGCACCCATAATGTAACCGCCTATACTTCAGACGTAGCTCAATGTGACGAGTCTCCTTGCATTACCGCCAATGGTTTTAATGTTTGTGCTCACGGCGAGGAAGATGTAATTGCCGCTAATTTCTTGAAATTTGGGACTAAGGTTAGGATTCCGGAGCTTTTTGGCGACAGAGTTTTTACCGTTCAAGATCGCATGAATCGTCGTTTTACTACCTGGGTGGATGTGTGGATGAAAGACTATAACCAAGCTGTTCATTTTGGCGTGCAAAAGGCTCAGATTGAAGTTTTGGTTGATAATGTTTAAGATTTTGTTATTGGTTGTCACTGTGTTATAATTGTTAATATAATAATTAATCTATAAAATTATGGAAATCATTTGTAAAAAATGTAGCCTGCCTTTAGATGATAAGAATAAATGCGCTTGTCAGCCGACTCTGTGCATTTATTGTTGCGAGTGTAGCCCGGATTGTGCCTGCGGTTGTTCTGAAAAAAAGACTATCCTGTAATCAATTCAGTAAAAAAGAAGCCCCATTAGGAGCTTCTTTTTTATTAGTCCCCTTTAAAAGCTCCGTATTTTTTGGGGTTTGGGGGTTTTGTGATATAATAACAAGATAAATAACGCCTATGGATAAAGTGGCCAGTCTACCTTTAGCGACTTATTTTCGACCACAGAAGCTGGTTGATTTTGTGGGTCATGACAAGATTTTGAATGAGACCGGTTTTTTGTATTCGGCCATCAAGCATGACCGAGTGCCGTCTTTGATATTTTGGGGACCGCCGGGAACCGGGAAAACAACCTTAGCTTTGATTATTGCCAAAGAAACTCAAGCCGATTTTTTACAGCTCTCGGCCGTTAACAGCGGCGTCAAAGATCTGCGCCAAATCGTGGAACGAGCGGAAGCTAACACTCGAATGAAGATTAAAACAATTTTGTTTGTGGATGAGATTCATCGTTGGAATAAAGCCCAACAAGACGCGCTCTTGCCGGAAGTGGAGAACGGTCGCTTGATACTGATCGGGGCGACCACGGAGAATCCCAGTTTCGCTTTGAACTCCGCTTTATTATCCCGAGCCAAGGTGGTGGTCTTAGATTCTTTATCACCGGAGAACTTGGCGGTGATTATCAAAAATGCGGCCAAGAAATTGAAGGTTAAGTTGAAGGCTGATATTATTTCTGCGATTGCTCGCTATGCCGACGGCGATGCGCGGATGGCCTTAAATATCTTAGAAGCGGCTCTGCATCAAAGTCCCAATCCGGATTTTAAAATTATTAAAGAAATCATCAATAAGCCGAATTTATTGTATGACAAGACGGGCGAACAGCATTATAATTTAATTTCGGCTTTGCATAAATCAATGCGGGGCGGTGATGCCAACGCCGCACTTTATTGGTTGGCGCGAATGATGGAGGGCGGGGAAGATCCGCTGTATGTGGCCAGACGTTTACTGCGCTTTGCCAGTGAGGATGTGGGGCTCGCCAATAACAGCGCCCTAATGCTGGCTAATGCCGTGTTTGATGCTTGCCATAAATTAGGGTTGCCGGAGTGCAAAGTACATTTGGCGCAACTCGTGGTTTATCTGGCCAAATCGCCCAAAAGCGTGGCCGCTTATCAAGCTTACGATATGGCGAAAGCTGAGGTGGAACACAGCGGATCATTGCCGGTGCCGTTACATTTGCGCAATGCTCCGACCGGGCTCATGAAAGATTTGGGTTATGGTAAAGACTATAAATACACTCCCATGGAGGATAGCAGTCGCCAGGAGTATTTACCACCGGAATTAAAAGACAGCGCTTTGAGAAAATTAACCTGGAAATAAATTAATCATGGACTATAATTTATGGGTTATGGTCGGTGATTTTCAACTATATGAAAAAAATAAAGATTTGGGGCGGGTTGTTTGCCTTGGTTTTGGTTTTTGGTCTGGCTGGCTCGGCCTTAGCCAACGAATCAACTCCGAGCGAATATGCTTGCAATCAAGATCCAATGTACACTCGTAATTTTAACGGGCAGGTAACTATTTCCGCTCGTTTGCGGGACATGCCCTGTATGGACGAGTCGGCGGTGATTAGAGTTTTAGCCAAGGACAAGGTGATAAAAGTCATTGGCGAGATGGATGGTTGGTATAAAGTGAAGGATTCCGATGGCCAAATAGGTTGGGTTGGAGCGACTTTGATTAAGTCTACCGCGGCGGCGGTTACTTCGGATGCGGGAGAAGCGGCGGCTGATACCGGTTTGGTGGCTCGTTTAAAAGGTTATATTCTCTTACAGGTGGAACAGCACGGTGAAGCTTGGTATGTTAACCCGGTTAATAGTTTCCGCTATTTTTTGAAAGACGGTGAGACCGCGTTTAATGTCATGCGGAAAATGGGTTTGGGTATCTCTGACGCCAACTTGGAAAAATTGAGAGCTAAAGAAAAGTCATTGGTTGACAGATTAAAGGGCAGAATCGTTTTACAGGTGGAAAATCATGGTGAAGCTTATTATGTTAATCCCGTGACCGGTACTTTGAGTTATTTGAAAAACGGTTGGGAGGCCTATAATGTCATGCGGAATTTAAGTTTGGGAATTAAGGACTCCGATCTTTCCCAGATAGAGTCTCAGGACGTAGAAGAATATGATTCTGAATCTGCTGCCACTGATAATTCCGATAATTCCATCGCCTTGACCGGTGTTCTTTCCGGCCCTAAAGCTAATTTGGCTTGGACTTTGAACGATATGACTTCATCCTTGGGCTTCAAGGTGATTATGGCCAATCACGAAAATCCGGTTTATCCGGGCGATGAATATCATTATTATACCGATGCCAATCTGCGGACCGACGCTTGGGACAACTTGGCCGCCGGCACTTATTATTTTCGGGTTTGCGAATATTTGGGCGGGAAGTGCGGCGTGTATAGCAATAATATTAAATTGATAGTACCAGTAGCCACGGCCGATGATTCCGAATCTGACGGCAGTATTACTTTAACCGGTTCGGTTAATTCTGGGGGTATTGGTATTTTGAATTGGATTCTGAACGATATGACTTCTCCCCTAGGCTTCAAGGTGGTAGTAGCCGGTCACGAAAATCCGGTTTATCCCGGTGACACTTATCATTATTACTCCGATGCCAATCTGCGCACCGATTCCTGGAGCGATTTGTCCGGCACTTCTTATTTTCGTGTCTGCGAGTATCTGGGCGGGGAATGCGGCGTGTATAGTAATAATATAACGTTAGAGTTTTAAGATTAATAGGGAATAGATAGTTATTTACAAAAACCCCATCTAAAAGGTGGGGTTTTTGATATATTGACAAACATTAATAATTATGCTATTATGCCTTCATAACCGTGACTGAAGAAATGATGTTTAAAAAACACGTTAATCTAAGGCACATTAAAAACAGAATAAAATGGCAAGATCAAGTTTAAGATTTTATGTTGATGGAGGGATCCTTCAATGTGAAGAGTTTAAAACCCAACTCTCAAAAGGGGCTAGTTGCGATCGTTATATCGCCAGTAATTATGTTCAATTTTCTGATGATTTTTTGCATCTGCAACCATCATCATCCTTGTCCGACGAACTTCTTAAGTATTTAAACCAAAAAGCTACTAAAGTTACGCTTTTGGTAGGCTCTATTCCTGTCGAGAAAGTTATCAAGGGCTTGCAGCCTTCTTATCTTCTTAATTCAAGCAAGGAGTTTTCTCTTGATTTCGGTGATAGAAAGATCGCTGGAACAAATGGCATTTCGGAAACATTTAGTTTCCTTTGCTCGGCCAAGAGCTCAGACGAAGTTTTTGATCTCTTTCGTTCTTTTGCTCCGGGATTTTTTCCTCAAACCAATTTTATTGTTGGAAAATATCTAAAGGGTTTGAGCGTTTGGAAAAAAGCGCGGCTCATTCTGGGGTTCTGAAAATAAATGTTTAATCGTCTAAAATCATCTGTTATGTCAGGCACTAATAAAATTTTTAAAAAGATCGATAATGATTCGGAATTATCGGGAATCTTTGATGCCGTATTTAATGACCGGGGACGCTCAGAAAAAGAGCTTAACGATTCCTGTAAGTCATCGGGCCCGCGCAAAAGAGTCAGAAAGTATCCAGCTCCAGTTGCGGCCGAAAAGAATATCTAATTTGTGAAATAAAAAGGGAACTCCAAAAGAGTTTCCTTTTTCATTGGACAATTCTTTCATATTATTCTATACTAAGTCTATATTTCCCCTAAGCCAATTCTATGTTGAATATCACCATTCTATCAATTGGCGCGGTGAAAACTGATTATTTCAAATTGGCTATAGCTGAATACCATAAAAGATTAGGCCCCTACGCTAAAATTGGCCTAGTGGAGCTACCAGCTGAATCCTTTTCTGAGAGTCAGAAAATCGCAGCCAAGAAGAAAGAGGGAAAGAGAATCGCCGAGTACTTGTCCAGAAGGCCCGAAGCCCGAGTTTTTTTGTTGGACGAGAGAGGAGCGGAATGGACGTCGATGGAAATGGCGCAAAAGCTGGATAAAATCAACGAACCTATCATCTTTGTCATCGGTGGTTCTTTAGGCTTAGAAAAGGAGCTATTAGAGCGCTATGAGAGGCTATCCTTGTCCCGGTTGACCTTTTTACACGAAATGACTAAAGTGGTGCTCCTAGAGCAGATATATCGCTCTGTGACGATTATAAAAGGGAAGAATTATCACTATTAATATTATATGGGATTATTTACGCTCCAATCAGACTTCAAACCGGCCGGAGATCAACCTCAGGCTATTTCAAAGTTGCTTTCCGGTCTGGAGAAGGGCTATGACTATCAGACGCTTTTGGGCGTGACCGGTTCAGGCAAGACTTTTACCGTGGCCAACTTGATCACAAAAATTGAACAGCCAACCTTAGTTATTGCTCCCAACAAGGCTTTGGCGGCCCAATTATATCGGGAATACAAGAACTTTTTTCCGGAAAATGACGTCCATTATTTCGTTTCCTACTACGATTATTACCAACCGGAAGCCTATCTCCCGATTACCGACACCTATATTGAAAAAGAGGCCATGATTAATCAGGAAATTGATCGTTTACGGCATGCGGCTACTTCGTCATTATTATCCCGACGGGACGTGATTATTGTCGCTTCCGTTTCTTGTATCTATAATCTGGGTGTTCCCAACAGTTATATTGAATCCGCCTTGCATCTGGAAATAGGTCAAACTATGGTCCGAGCCGATCTCATTGCGCAACTGGTCAAAATTCAATTTGAGCGAACGAGCGGACCGGT
>Ga0265297_10007378_pt1 | contig 15273 bp, 17 predicted proteins | sample Munlanlwell13791_FD_192502 | JGI IMG/M metagenome (GOLD analysis project Ga0265297, IMG submission 192502) | Leachate microbial communities from a municipal landfill in Southern Ontario, Canada - Leachate well 137-91 | ecosystem: Engineered > Solid waste > Landfill > Unclassified | place... | reverse complement strand
CTTGGATTTCGGGTTTTTTTCAATCAGGCCGTATCCGGTAGTGGCGGTGCCGGGATCGATTCCGAGTATTATCATAAATCAATTTTCGGTTTCAAAATTAGAAAATACGTCCTGGACGGAATCATTTTCGTCCAGGGATTCAAAAAGATTCTGATATTCTTTTTCAGCTTCGCTGTCAATCTTTATCCTTTCCTTCGGCACCCAGTCCAGATATGCAGATTCGATTTCGGCTCCTTTTTCTTCCAGCAGTTTTTTCGTCTTGTCCAGCTCTTCGGGCTTTGTATAAACGAAAAAGGATTCTTCCTCCCATTCTATGTCGTCAGCCCCGCTTTCTATGGCAGCCATTTCCAGCTTTTCTTTCGCTTTCAATTCTTCTTTCTGGGATTCTTCTCTGAGGACAAGGCAGCCTTTTTTTTCAAACATCCATCGGACAGAGCCTTCCGATACCAGCTTTCCTTTTTTGGAAGCTAAAATCTGCTTTATTTCAGAAAGGGTCCTTTTTTTATTGTCAGTGATTCCTTCGATAATCAGAGCCGTTCCTCCCGGCCCGTAGGCCTCGAAGCTGAAATGCTCGAGGATTTCTCCTTCCAGCTCCCCAGTGCCTTTTTTAATCGCCCTTTCGACGTTTTCTTTGGGCATATTCAGCTTTTTCGCCTGTTCTACGGCCAGTCTTAAAGAAGGGTTTGTTTCCGGGTCTCCTCCTTTTTCTCCCGCCGCTATTGTTATTTGGCGGGAAAGCTTGGAGAACATCTTGGACCTTTTGGCGTCGCTGGCCTCTTTTTTGTGCTTGATTGTGGAAAAATGGCTGTGTCCGCTCATATGCTTTTATTATATTCCTTTTTCAATTCTTTTTTAAGGATGAACATTGCAACGGAAGAAAAGATCGCCGTTCCGAATGCCGGCAGCAAAGGAGGAAGAGGGGATTCAGGGGAAAAAGATTCAAAAGAGGGAGATCTTTGAGCAAGGCTTTTTTCTGCAAAATTTTCTTCCGGGATGCTGTTTTTCTCTTTCGGGGTTCCTCCCGGCAAACTGCTGCTCTGCCAGCTTTCGGCGTCAGAAGGGGGAGAAGAGTAATCTTTCCTTTCCATGGTCAGCTTTCCGCTGTTTTCTCCCGCAAACCATCCTTCAGAACAGTCGACCTCCTCGACTATATTCTGGAAAGGATCGATTATTTGCATTTTTTCTCCTTTATTTCCGAGAGATCCGCTGTATATCTGATCCGCTTTTTTTTCCGGAACAGCATTGTCGTCGGTCCTTTCCAAAAGGAAGAAGGAAAGAGGAGGAATCACTCCTTCCAATAATATCTCTTTTTCTCCGAAACGCAAGAGCCATCCTTCCAGAGAAAGAGGATCGCTTTTCGGATTGTACAATTCAATCCATTCATCAGAAAAAGAGAGGGACGTCCCCATCCAGGCTATTTCGCTTATCGACAAAGGAACCGTTTCTTCTGAAAAGGCAAAACAGGCCGGAATCATTCCAACGGCCAAAAAAAAGAAAAAAGCGTTTTTTTTGCAAAAAAGCATGTTCCTGATTACAGGAAAAGCCTGTTTTTTTGATATTTCTTCCCGAGGTGCTGGTAGGCCAGCTTCGTAGCCGTTCTTCCTTTTGATGTCCTTTCGATAAGGCCGAGCTGGAGAAGATAAGGCTCGTAAATGTCCAATATCGTCCCTTCTTCTTCCGAAGTGGCGGCCACTATCGTTTTGAGCCCTACCGGCCCTCCTTCAAATTTTTCAATAATAGTTGACAATATTTTCCTATCTCCGTTTTCCAGGCCCAGGTCGTCTATTTCCAGAAAATCCAAGGCTTCTTCTGCCGCCTTGGCGGTGATTGTTTTTTCCCCTTTGACCTGCGAAAAATCCCTTACTCTTTTCAACAACCGGTTGGCGATTCTTGGCGTGAATCTGGACCTTGAAGCTATGAGGCTCACGGCTTCAGGCTCTATTTCCATGTTCAATATGGCGGAAGATCTTTTGATTATTTTTTCCAGATCTTCCTTCTCGTAAAAATTAAGATGGAAAGTGGCGCCGAATCTGTTTCTTAAAGGAGAAGAAATCAAGGATATCCTGGTGGTGGCCCCTACCAGGGTAAAGCGGGGGATTTTCAGCTCCATTGTCCTTGCCATGGGGCCTTTGCCTATTATCAGATTAAGTTTGAAGTCTTCCATGGCCGGATAAATGATTTCTTCACAAAGCTTGTTCATCCTGTGCAGTTCGTCCACAAAAAGAACGTCTCCTTCGGAAAGATTGGTAAGGATGGCCGCCAAGTCTCCGGCCTTTTCTATAGCCGGCCCGGAAGTGACTTTTATGTCGGCTCCCGATTCTTTTGCCACCAAATAAGCCAAAGTGGTTTTGCCCAAGCCTGCGTTTCCGTAGAAAAGAAGATGCTCTGGAGCTTCTTTCCTCTGCTTGGCGGCTTCAATAATGACGCTCAGGTTTTTTTTGACCTTTTCTTGGCCGACATACTCCTGCCAGGATTGGGGCCTTAAGGCCGAATCTAAAACCTCTTCTTCCGGAGAAAGAAGGCTTTTGGGGTCTTCAATCGGCTGGAATCTTGACAAAGACATAATATTTTGCTATAGTAAATCGTCTGTATTAATAGCTGAACATAGTTGGTCTGGAGCTGGGGGATAGGATTTTTTCTTAGTTTTGGATGGTCTGGGTTTCACCGAGACCTCTCCCCGGAAAATAATCCGAACTTTAAGTTCCCAAGCTAAAGCATTCCCCCCAGCTCCAGGTCCGTTATGTTTCGCTTACCCTTTCCACCTCTTCGATGGTGGTCATTTTTTTAAGAACCTTGATGATCCCGTCCTGCCCCATGGTGACCATTCCTTTTTCGATCGCTTTTTCCCTTAAGGAAGCAATTGAAGGATTTTTAAGAATGAATTTTTCCATTTCATCGTCCATGGGAAATGATTCGAATATTCCCACTCTTCCTTTATACCCCGTATTATTGCAGTATTTGCATCCTTTCGCCTTGGGGATTTTCAAAGAAAAATCCAAAGGAGGAAGATCTGCTTTTTCCGCAATAGAAGAAACGCTTTTTTTTATTTTCTCCATTTCTTCAGGAGTGGGTTTTTCCATAACGCTGCATTTTTCGCAGATTTTCCTTACCAGCCTTTGGGCCACTACGACGTTTATGGCCGGCCCTAAATTCGTAGTTTCCGCTCCCAAACTTGCCATTCTTGCTATGGTTCCGGCGGCATCGTTGGTATGCAGGGTTGAGAAGACAAGATGCCCGGTCAGGGCCGCCTGGACGGCTATTTTCGCGGTTTCGCCGTCTCTTATCTCTCCCACCAAAATGACGTCTGGATCCTGGCGCATTATTGATTTTAACCCGGAAGCGAAGTCATATCCTTTGGAGGGATTCGTCTGAGTCTGAGTGATGTCTTCAAGATGATATTCAATGGGATCTTCTATGGTGATTATTTTTATCCCGGGTCTTTGGATTTTTTTTAAAAATGCATAAAGGGTCGTCGTCTTCCCTGACCCTGTCGGTCCGGTGATTATTACCATTCCGTTCGGTTTTTTTATTTCTTTTTCGAAAAACGACAAGAGATCTTCTCTCAGTCCGAGGTCTTCCATTTCCACCAGCTTTTCAGGATCCAATATCCTCAGCACTACGGACTCTCCTTCTTCCGAAGGGAGAAGGGAAGTTCTTATCTCGATTTCGCTTTTTTCTTTTTCAATCGTGAATCTTCCCGCCTGGGGACGGTCGACTACGTTTAATTTCGCCTTAGACAGGAGCTTTATTCTTGAAACTATGTTTTTATAAAGGTCTTTGCCTATGTCCATAACGTCGTGCAGCATGCCGTCTATTCTCACTCTTATCCTTACTGATTCTTCCTGAGGCTCAAAATGAAGGTCGGAAGCCCTAAGAGAAACGGCTCCTCCCAAAATCACTTCCAAAAGCTCGGTTGTCGGCCCTTTTAGACTTTTTTCAATCAGGCTTTTGAAATCGGACATGTTTTCCGCTCCTTCCAAAAACGATTTGGATATTTTTACAGGCACGGCTTTATTAGAAATTTTCAATAAAACGCTGGTAGGCCTTTTCTATGTCTTTTTCTCTGATTAAAAACAAAGTGGTTTTCCCTTTTGAAACGCCTTCGAAATTCTGAAGTATCCTTTCTCCGGATTCCTGGCGGGAAGAATGGAAAATGCCTTTCACTATCGGAGGAGAGGCGTGGCTTTCCCAAAGTATAAGAAGATTTCCCAAAAGGTGGCTTCCGAAATTGAACTTCAGCTCTTTCAATACTTCCGCCAGATCTTTTGATCCGGCTTCGGAATCTTTGAAATCTTTTTCCGTCAGCTTGCTGCAATAAAGCTCTTTTTCCGGGTTGAACGTCATTTTTTCCAAAACCTGCCCGAGCAGTTTTATCTGGCCTATAGATTTCGTTTTGTACAGGTTTTGGATGACTTTCTGGTGGTCTGCCCCTTTTTCTATCAGCGAAGATGAAATTTCAAAAGTCCTGGGCTTTGCCTTCGGGCTTCTGAAATTTTCCGAAGCCCAGATCACCCCGGCTAAAAGGAAGGTTGCGGAAGTCTTGTCCATCAGTTTTTCATCAAGAGAATTGATCAGTTCGAACGACATTTCCGATAAGGAAGAGGTTTTTACGTCCAAAAGATTGGATTCTCCGAAATTCTGATTTTCCATTGAGTTGTCTATGTTTAAAACGGGAGTGCCGTAAAAAAGGCCCGGGTTTTTGCTGAAATTTTCCCCCAAAGATTCAAAGCTCGGAGCTCCCACAGTCACAAGAAGATCGGGATTTTCCTCGTTTTTGTTCTCTAAAAATTTTTGAGAAGCGAATACCAAGTCTTCGGGGGATATTTCTTCTCCGGCCGAGGTCAGGCATATTTTCAGCTCTTTTTCGCTTTTCTCGTAAGAAACTTCGGAAACGATTTTCTGCCCCGGTTTTACGGAAATGATCAGTTTTGACTCCGCCAGAAACCGGAACTCGGCAGGCACTTTTCCGATAATCAGATTTGCCTTTTTCCCGAGTTTTTTTAAACTATAGAAAAGAGCGGAGGCGGCGCAAAAAGCGTCCCCTTCGGCAAGGGACAATTCAAAGCTTTCAGGGAGGAAGATAGTGATGCTTCCGGACCTGCTTATAAGTTCTTTTGCGGAATTCAGCGAATTGGTCATTTTTTAATTAATTAAGATTAGCTTAGTTTCAGGAAACGGTCAACCCCGCAAAAAAATGAAGGAATTTTTAACTTTTGGAAGCAAGCAGACTAAAAAAGCAGGAGCCTCTTTCGCGGAAGAAATACTGGAAAAATCTTTTCCCAGAAAAAAAGCCGTTTTAATAGGGCTGACAGGAAACCTCGGGGGAGGGAAGACGACTTTCGTCCAGGGATTCGCCGAAGGAATGGGGATAAAAGGAAAAGTTTTAAGCCCCACTTTTGTTTTGGTTAAAAAATTTCCTTTAGAGGATGCTGGGAAAGCAAAGACTCTTTATCATATCGACTGTTATAGGATAGGATCAAAGGATCTGCTGTCCCTTGGCTTTAAAAAAATAATTTCAGACCCTAAAAGCGTTATTCTAGTGGAATGGGCAGACAGGGTGAAAGAAATATTTCCCAAAGGCGCATTCCTGGTAAGTTTCTCTTTTTTAAGCGAGAATAAAAGAATGATTAAAATAAAATGGGAAAAGCTTTAATCCTGGATGCCAATTCAATAATTCATCGCGCTTTCCACGCTCTGCCTCCTTTAACGACAAAAAAGGGAGAGCCGACGAACGCCGTTTACGGATTTCTGCTGGTTTTTTTTAAAATAATCAAAGAGTTCAATCCAGACTACATCGTATCTTGCTTCGATTTTCCCGCTCCGACCTTCAGGCACAAGGAGTATAAAGAATACAAAGCGAAGAGAGCCGTCGCTCCCGAAAGCCTTTATAAGCAGATCCCTAAAGTGAAAGACGTTCTCCAATCATTCAATGTCCCCATCTTTGAAGAAGAAGGCTTTGAGGCAGACGATCTTGTCGGTACCTTGGCCGAAAAATTCCGCAAAACAGCGGAATCCATCGTAGTCTCAGGGGATAAAGACGCCCTTCAGCTGGTTGACATGAATACGAAGCTGTATCTTCTCAGGCAAGGGATCAAGAATATTTCAGTTTTTGACGAAAGAGCGGTGGAAGAACAATACGGCATACCCCCGGGGAAAATGATTGATTTTAAGGCTTTAAGAGGGGACCCTTCTGATAATATCCCGGGAGCTTTGGGAGCGGGAGAAAAAACAGCCATTGAACTTGTAAAAAAATTCGGAAGTGTGGAAAACCTTTACGACCAGATATTAAATAACGGAAAGGAGGCCGAGTCTTTAAAGCCCTCCTTAAGATCAAAGCTGATTCAGTCGCAAAAAAACGTTTTTTTCAGCAAACAGCTTGTTGAAATAAAAAAGGACGTTTCCGTCGATTTTGATCCTAAAAAATGCCGCTGGGGGTTATTTGACAGAGAAAAAGCCAAGGAAAACCTGCAAAAATTCGGCTTCAGAAGCTTGGCAGAAAAAATCCCCGAAACAGGAGCAAAAAAGCAAATTGGAGAGAATTTCAAGCTGTGGTAAAATATTAGAACAATGGATTTATACTCTTTTTTTCTTAATATATTTCTAGGGGTGGTAATCATCATCCTTTTTGCCGTTTACCAAAAAAAAGTCAGGGATTTGAGAAAGGCCCGCAAAGAAGTGGAGGCCGTTTTGGAAATAAGGACCAAGGCCAGAACCAGGGAGTTGAGCGAGCTTGCCGGCAGCCTTGAAGGGAAGGTGAAAGAAAGGACGGCAGAGCTTCAGAAAAGAATCGACGAGCTGGAAAAATTCCATCAACTGACCGTGGGAAGAGAATTAAAAATGATTGAGCTCAAAGAGAAGATCAGGGATTTTGAGAAAAAAAATAACAAAGATTTATAAATGGCAAAAGACTTGAATAAAATTCCTGATCAAGAACCCGAAGCCTTGGAAAATTCTAAAAGGATTTTTTCCCAGCTGCCTTTACCCGCTTGCCTTATAGGAGACAACGGAATTATTCTCGGCGTCAACGACGAATTCGGGCGTCTTTCCGGATATTCGGCGAACGAAATGGAAGGAAGGTCGTTTGAAAATATTTTTTTTGAAAGAAATGAAGCGGTTTCGGCCATGGAGGGGGCAGTAAAAAAAAGAATTGAGCTGAGGCTTATTGCTAAAAACGGACTAAGCGTTCCCGTGAATCTTTTTTTATCAGGGAAGAAGGAAGGGCAGAAGGGGAATATAGCCGTTTTGTACGACATGACAGAGGCCAAAAAATCCAGGGAGCTGCTGGAAGAAAGGGTGGAAAGAAGGACAAAAGATTTGGAAGAATCCAGAACAGCCTTAATGAATATACTTGAGGATGTGGAAGAGGCCAAAAGGGCGGCTGAAGAAGAAAAGGACAGGACCATGGCTTTGATTTCCAATTTTACAGACGGGCTTTTGTTTTTTGACAAGAGAAACCGCCTTTCTTTGATAAATCCGAAGGCTCAAAGCATTTTCTGCACGAAAGCGGGAGAAGTAACGGGAAAACATATGGCATCTCTCGGAGAAATCGAAAAGATGAGGCCTTTGAAAGAAATGCTCGGAGACGACATCAGGGACGTTTCCAGGGAAGAAATGGCTCTTAATCAGAACCTCATAGTGGAAATATCCACCATTTCCGTATTAAAGCAGGGGGAGCAGACAGGAACCCTTGTCATTGTTCACGATGTCACCAGGGAAAAAATGGTGGAAAAGCTGAAGACGGAATTCGTTTCGCTTTCAGCCCACCAGCTGAGAACTCCGCTTTCGGCCATCAAATGGACATTAAAGATGTTTTTGGAAGGAGATCTCGGGAAAATAACAGAAGAGCAGAAAGAATACCTCGGGAAAACTTATCAGTCCAACGAAAGAATGATCGGCCTGATCAACGATCTTCTGAATGTGACCAGAATAGAGGAAGGAAGGTATCTTTACAAACTCGAAGCAGCGGACCCTGCAGTCTTGGTCCAGGATGTCGTTGACTCCCTGAAAGAGCAGATAAAAAACAGGAATATAAAATTCACTTTTTTAAAGCCGAAGAAGAAGATCTCCGAGATAAAAGCCGATGAAGAAAAAATAAAGCTTGTTATTTATAATTTATTGGCCAATGCCTTGGCCTATACTCCCCAAGGCAGAAGCATTTCAATTTTTATTGAAGAAGAAGGAGGAGAAGTGAAAATCGGGGTTAAAGATGAAGGGATAGGAATACCCAAGGACCAGCAAGGAAGGATTTTTACCAAGTTTTTCAGAGGGGCCAATGCCATGAAAGTCGATACGGGAGGAAGCGGGCTGGGGCTTTACATCTCAAAGAACATCGTTGAAGCCCATGGAGGCAGCATTTGGTTTGAATCAGAAGAAGGGAAAGGGACGACCTTTTATTTCAAGATACCGAAGGGAGGCAGACAGGGGGCTTGAACGATTTTCCTGCAAATTGTAATATAAAGTAATAATAACAATCATGGTAAAAAGAATCTTAATCATCGAAGACGAGCAAATAATGTCGGATCTTCTTCAAAGAAAGCTGTCAGAGGAAGGATACGAAGTTCTTCTGGCCGGAGACGGGGAAGAAGGGCTGGTAAAAATGAGGAGCGGGAAGCCGGATTTGATTCTGCTTGACATAGTCATGCCCAGATTAGGGGGGATTGAAGTCCTTGAAGAAATGCAAAAAGAGCCCGATTTGAAAAAGATACCGGTAATCGTCATTTCCAATTCCGGCCAGCCCGTCGAGCTGGACAAAGCTCAAAGGCTCGGGGCGAAAGATTGGCTGGTAAAGACCGAATTTGATCCAGCCGAAGTCATAGAAAAAGTAAAAAAGAATTTAGGAGAATAATAATTCTGTTCCGTTGAGGTATGAATCCTCTGCGGAGCACCAGAGAATCATGGCAAAAAGAATCTTAATCATCGAAGACGACAAATTCCTAAGGGAGCTAATAGTAAAAAAATTAAAGGACGAAGGCTACGACCTTATTCAGGCGGTGGACGGAGAAGAAGGATTTGAAAAAGTAGGGAAGGAAAAGCCCGATTTGGTTTTGCTGGATTTGATCTTGCCGGGAATGGACGGATTCGAAGTATTGGAGAAAGTGAAAGAAGAAGTTTCTTTGTCTTCCATTCCGGTGATTATTTTATCCAATCTCGGGCAAAGGGAAGAAGTGGAAAGGGGACTGAAGCTGGGAGCGGTTGATTATCTTATTAAGGCCCATTTCACTCCCGGGGAAATAGTGGAGAAAATCAAGGGAGTTTTGCAGTAAAAAAGTATTCAGCCTGAAGACATGCCAGAGCTTCCCGAAGTGGAAACAACGGTAAGGGATTTGAATAAAACGGTCCTCGGTCGCAAGATCGAGGATGTTTGGTCTGATACCCCGAAAATAACCCGCGTTTTGAATAAAAATGGAAAGAAAGGGGGTTCCCTTGAATTTAAAAAGGGACTGAAAGGCAAAAAGATTATTAAGATAGAAAGAAGAGGGAAAAATATCATTTTTTTCCTTTCGGAAGAAAAAATACTTTTGGTCCACTTGAAAATGACAGGGCATTTTCTTTCAGGAAAATGGAAGATTGAAGGGAAAAAGCAGGTTTCTTTGGTAAAAGGGCCTCTATCTGAAGATCCGATGAACAGATTCATCCGGGTGTTGTTTTATCTCAGCAAAGGAAAACAGCTTGCGCTTTGCGACTTGAGGAAGTTTGCGAAAATGGAACTCTGGGACAGAAAATATTTCGAGGAGTCAGGGCAATTAAATTCTCTCGGCCCGGAGCCTCTTTCAAAAGATTTCACTTTTGAAAAATTCAAAAAATCCCTAGAAAGGAAGAAAGGGAAGATAAAGCAGGTTTTGATGGATCAAACCGCCATATCCGGGATAGGGAATATTTATTCCGACGAAGCTCTTTTTGAAGCCGAAATCAATCCCTTGAGAAAGGCTTCGAGCCTGAATGTGAAAGAGCTGGCAGACATATACAAAGCGGTGAGAAAAGTATTAAGGAAAGGGGTGGAAAAAAGAGGAGAGTCGTTTTCCGATTTCAGGACGATTTCCGGAGAAAAAGGGGGATTCGACAATTTCAGGAAAGCTTACGGGAGAAAAGGGAAGCCGTGTCTCAGGTGCAAGACAACGATGAAAAAAATAAAAATAGGGGGAAGAAGCTCTTGCTTCTGCCCCAAATGCCAGCCTTTTGTAAAAACATGATCATTCTTTTGCACGGAAAAGATTCATATAGGATGAAACGGGAGCTGAGAAAAGAAATCGAAAAAGGCAAAAAAGCGCAAAAAAGAGACATTCTTCTTTTTGAAGGAGAAAGCTTTTCCTTTGATGATTTTCAGAGGGAGATAAACCAGGTTTCCATATTCAAGAGAAAAAAGACGATAGTCCTTAAAAATACGCTGGAAGAAAAGGATTTTTTCAACAGAGCGAAGAAACTGCTGGGAGAAATGGCGGCTTCAGAAAATACTTTCATTTTTTTTGAGCAGGAACCGGTTGAATCGAAGATTGCCGGAATCTTTAAGAAGCACGGGAAAGTAGAAAAGTTCGATATTTTGAAGGGAAAAGAGCTACAAAGCTGGGTCCAAAAGGAATTAGCCGACAATATGGATTTTCAATCTTTGTCCGAGCTGCTGGCCAGGACGGGAGGGGATTTGTGGAGAACGGAAAACGAAATAGAGAAGCTCAGGGCTTACAAAAAAAATCGGCCGATCGAGAAAGAGGATGTTGAAGAAATGGTCTCCCGGAAAGCGGAGGCCGACATATTCGAAACCATAGACGCTCTGTCAATGAGGAATAAAAAAAAGGCACTGGATTTGCTCCACCGCCACCTTGAAAAAGGGGATCCTCCCTCTTATCTTTTGGCCATGATCAATTACCAGTTCAGGAACATCATAGCAGTGAAGGATTTGGAGGGAAGAGGAATGCCGTATTTTTTAATGGCCAAAGAAACGGGGATGAAGCCTTATCCTTTGAGAAAAAGCTTTGATCTTTCCAAAAGATTCTCATTGGAAGACCTCAAGCGGATCTACGGAAAGATTTTCCAAATAGACTTGAAAATAAAGAAAGGGGAGATTGATCCTAAGACCGCCCTTGATTTCCTGGTTGCGGAAATCTAGCGGCTTTTGATGGACCTGGCTATTCTCGACTTGCTTCTTGAAGCGGTGTTTTTTTTGATAAGTCCGTTTTTTGAGGCTTTGTCCAAAACCTTGTATATGCGGGGGAGAATTTCTTTCGCTTCCTTTATTTTTCCATCCGCGACAAAACCCTTCACTTCCTTAAGGAGCTCTTTCATCTTAGTCCTTTGCCCGAGGTTTCTTTCCCTTTTCCTTCCGCTTTGGCGGACGGCTTTTTTGGCTGCTTTGGTAATTGGCATATATTGACAATATATCAGAGAAGTTCTGGGAAATCAACCCCTTTTTGCTTCTTTCATTTTCTTTATCATGTCCCTTAAAACCGCAGCTCTTTCAAAATCAAGAATTCCGGCAGCGGCTTTCATTTCTTTTTCCAAGAGATTTATGTCGCTTACGGCGCCCATTTCGAAGGCAACCTGCTTTTCTTTCGAAGCGAAAGCCCATTCTCTTATTTCTTTTGATATGGCAGAAGGAATTATATTGTTTTCCTTGTTGTATTTTTCCTGGATCCTTCTTCTTCTTGAAACTTCTTTAACAGCCTTTTCCATGGACTCGGTCGTTTTGTCCGCATACATTATCACTTTTCCCTCAGGATGCCTGGCGGCTCTTCCCATAGTCTGGATCAAAGTCGTTTCATTCCTCAAGAACCCCTCTTTATCAGCGTCCAAGATGGCAACCAAAGATACTTCGGGCAAATCCAATCCTTCTCTTAAAAGGTTTATTCCGACCAGGGCGTCGTATTCTCCCTTCCTCAGTCCGGCCAATATGCCCGGCCTTTCCAATGTTTTTATCTCCGAATGGAGCCATTTCGTTTTAATTCCCTGTTCCGTCAAATGGTCGGACAAGGCTTCCGCCAGCTTTTTGGTCAAGGTTATCACCAAAGCTTTCTGGTTTTTTGCCATTCTTGCTTTTATTTCTTCGACCAGGTCCGTTATTTGCCGTTCTGTTTTTCTTATTTCAACGCTTGGCTCCAGCAGCCCGGTAGGCCTGACAAGCTGCTCTACGATGCGGCTTTTCGCATTTTTTCCTTCAGTTTCCTTAAGGAAATATTCGCTTTCAAATTTTCCGGGAGTGGCGGAAACGCAGATAACTTTTGGCGCTCTTTCCTTGAATTCTTCGAAAGTGAGGGGCCTGTTGTCCACAGCCGAAGGAAGGCGGAATCCGTATTCGATAAGCATCTGCTTTCTCATTCTATCTTGCACGGACATCGCTTTGATCTGGGGAATGGTCAGATGGGATTCGTCTATGAAGGTCAAGAAGTCCTTTTCTTTGCCGGAAGCCGGGAAATATTCCAGCAGTGAATAAGGAGGCTGGCCGGGCTTTCTGAATTCAAGGTGGCGGGAATAATTTTCGACTCCATGGCAGTATCCCGTTTCTTTTAAAAGCTCAAGGTCGTAGTTCGTCCTTTCTTGGAGCCTCTGGGCTTCCAGGAGTTTTCCCTCTTTTTCCAATTCTTGCAGCCTTTCTTCAAGTTCGTTTCTTATGTTTTCTGCGGCAATGTTTATTTCTTCCTGAGGAGTGACCCAAAAACTGGCCGGAAAAATGCGGCACTGGCTCTTTACTGATTCTTTTCCCGGCTCCAAGGAGGGAGGGAAGGAAGATATCCTCTCAATCCTGTCCTGCCAAAGCTCTATTCTCAAGATTTCTTCTCCTGTTACGAGATGGACGTCTACGATGTTGCCCCTGGCCCTGAAGCTTCCCGGCCCGAATTCGATGTCGCTCCTTTTATACTGGAGGGAAGCCAAGGCGGAAAGAAGCCTTGATCTTTCCATTTTTTGGCCCGTTTTCAGGTCTACGGATATCTGCCTGTAATATTCGGGAGATCCTATATTGTAAATGCAGGATACCGAAGCTACCACTATAACGTCTTTTCTTGTCAAAAGGTCTTGGATGGCCGCGTGCCTCAAACGGTCTATGGTTTCGTTTATCTTGGCGTCTTTTTCTATATACGTGTCCGTCTGGGGGATGTAGGCTTCAGGCTGGTAATAGTCGTAATAGCTGACGAAGTAATGCACTGCGTTATCCGGGAAAAAGTCCTTGAACTCCTGATAAAGCTGGGCGCAAAGGGTTTTATTCGGCCCTATGACAAGAGCGGGCTTCTGGGTTTTTTCAATGACTTTTGCCATGGTCATTGTTTTTCCAGAGCCCGTCACTCCCAGGAGAATCTGCCTTTTCGCCCCTTTTTTGAAATTTTCAACAATGGTTTTTATGGCCCTGGGCTGGTCTCCTGTCGGATTAAAACGGGATTTGAGGATAAACATACACCGTATTCTAAAACTTAATCCGCCTCTTTTCAAGTTTAATAATTTCCTTTTTTAGTGTAGAATGACTAAATGATCCGCTATATCAAAGGGAAAGTCGCTTCAAAAGAAGATAAATTCGTTGTCATTGAAAACGGGGGTATAGGATACAAAATCTACTGTTCTTCTCCGGTTTTGGAAAGAATGGAAGAAAAGGAAGAAATCACGGTCTTCACCTTTCTTTACCCGAAAGAAGGAAGCGTTGAGCTTTACGGTTTTTTGGTTCAGGAAGAGTTGGATTTGTTTGAGATTTTGAATGAAATTTCCGGGATCGGCCCCCGAACTGCCCTGGATCTTTCCGTGTTCGGGACGATCGGGAATCTGAAGGAGGTCATGGAAAAAGGGAGCCTCGGACATAAAATAAAAGGAGTAGGGGAGAAAAAAGCCCAAAGAATAATTTTGGAGCTGACAGGAAAGCTGAGCGAACTTAAAAAAGCGCCCAATCAGGATATTCAAGACGACGCTCTTGACGCTCTTGTGTCTCTCGGATTTCCAAAGCAAAAAGCTCTTCAGGCGCTGAAAGAAATTCCCGCCGGCCTTGAAAAAACAGAAGAAAAAGTGAAAGAGGCTCTTAAGCTTTTGGGAAGGCGATAGTTATGAAATCCCTGCTTAGAAAAATGATTCCCGGATTCGCTGTCGGCTGGTACCATTTTTCCCTAGCTTTTTTAGGGGCTTTTTTATTCGGATTTCCTTCAAAAAGACTGACCGTGGTGGGGGTGACGGGCACGAACGGAAAGTCCACGGTCGTTGATTTCATATCAAGAATTCTCGAGGCTTCCGGCCAAAAAACGGCTTCAGCTTCCTCAATCCGCTTTAAAATAGGGAGAGAAGAAATTCCCAATTCTTTGAAAATGACAATGCCCGGCCGCTTTAAATTGCAGAAATTCCTGAAAAAAGCTCTTAAGGAAGGATGTCGATTTGCCGTTCTGGAAGTGACTTCAGAGGGGATAAAGCAGTCTCGGCACAAGTTTATCGATTTTAAAGCCGCTGTTTTCACCAATTTGACTCCTGAACACATTGAAAGCCACGGCGGGTTTGAAAACTACAAGAAAGCCAAAGGAAAGCTTTTTTCGTCCTGCAAAAAAATCCATGTCATAAATTCAGACGATCCTAATGCGGAATATTTTTTAAGCTTTCCGGCAGAAAAGAAAGTGGAATACAGATTTGAAGACATTGGAAAATACCAGCCTTTCGACTTCAAGCTTCTTGGAAAATTCAATATTTACAACGCTTTGGCAGCCCTGGCCGTAGGATCCGCTTTAGGATTGGACGGAAAAACGAGCAAAAAAGCGCTTGAAAAAGTTGACGTTATTCCGGGAAGGATGGAAGAGGTCGTCTCAAGTCCTTTTAAAGCCGTTGTGGATTACGCCCATACTCCGGATTCCCTCAAGAAAGTGTATGAAGCCTTGAAAAGCGAAAGAGGGAGGATGATATGCGTTTTAGGATCCTGCGGAGGAGGGAGGGACAAGTGGAAAAGGCCGGAAATGGGGAAGATAGCAGGATCTTTTTGCGACAAAATAATCTTGACCAACGAAGACCCTTATGAAGAGCCTCCGTTAAAAATACTTGAAGACATAGAAAAAGGGGTTTCTGATTCTTCAATCGTAGAAAAGATATTGGACAGAAGGGAAGCCATAAAAAAGGCTTTGTCAATCGCCCGTGAAAATGATACTGTCATAGTGACGGGAAAAGGATGCGAACCGTGGATGTGCGTTGGAAAGGGGAAAAAGATCCCGTGGAGCGACAAGGAAATTATTCTTGAAGAAATAAAAAAAATATGAAAAATATTCCAAATGGCGTTAAAAAATACTTGAGAAACGGGAAGGCCAGAATCAGAAAAGAAATTTCAAACAAAGG
>Ga0265297_10007376_pt1 | contig 15277 bp, 12 predicted proteins | sample Munlanlwell13791_FD_192502 | JGI IMG/M metagenome (GOLD analysis project Ga0265297, IMG submission 192502) | Leachate microbial communities from a municipal landfill in Southern Ontario, Canada - Leachate well 137-91 | ecosystem: Engineered > Solid waste > Landfill > Unclassified | place... | reverse complement strand
CGTCACCTGTTCTCCCGTGAATTCAATCGCTCGATCGCCCGATAGCTTGGTCGTAGTATCAAATAGCAGATCCCTCTCGGAGGGGCCGATGCCGATGGCCATATGACCCTTCAGGGGTGGACCGCTTCTTCGGGTTTTCACCTGGATCACCATGGTTTCAAATTGTCGTACATGCAGCATCGGGGTTCGCTGATCATTGAGAATAGACACGTCTTCAATGACAATTTCAGGCAATGGGGACGCGCCTGAATACCCACGCGCCCCTGACCCCCCGTTCGCCTCGGTCTTCGCCTCGAGATGCGCCAGATAGTCGGCAGTCACCCTTGATGTCTTTCCGGCACTGCGCAGACGACCCTGTTGGAGCCACAGGGCGTTTGCGCACAATTCTCCGATATGATACATGCTGTGACTGCACAGAATGATGGTCCGCCTGGCATCCCTGAACCCGATCATCCGTTTGATGCATTTCTGCTGGAATCGCTGGTCCCCCACGCTCAAGGCCTCATCAACAATAAGTACCTCCGGATCGACGCTCGTCGCGATGGAGAATCCCAACCGCACATACATCCCCGATGAATAGGTCTTGACAGGCCGGTCAATAACATCTCCCAATTCGGAAAACTCGATAATGGACGCCTCTCTTTCCCTGATTTCCCTCTCTCCCAGACCCAAAAGGGCGGCATTTAGGTAGATGTTCTGTCGGCCGCTGAATTCCGGGTGAAAACCGGACCCCAGCTCCAGGAGGGCCGAAAGCCTCCCCCGGCTCACAAACTTTCCCGAAGTGGGCCTTACCGTGCCAGCCAGTATCTTGAGCAGAGTCGACTTGCCGGCCCCGTTCTCACCGATGATCCCCAGCGTATCTCCAGGGACGACCTGAAAAGAGACATCGGACAACGCCTCGACCTGATCATGGCAGCACCGGCGGGTAACAGCTTCTTTCAGGCGGTCGAAGGGCTTGCGGTAGACCCTGTATGCTTTCGATAGGTGTTGCGCATCTACCGCCATCAATTTCTCTTCCATAGGCATCGCCAGATTAGCCGGCTTTTTCCTTATAACACATCAGCAAAAGCATATTTGGAACGTTCAAAAAACAGGATAGCGCCCACAAACAAGATGACGCTCAGGCCGATGGTGCAGCCGAGCATTCCCCACGAGACAGTGCCCTGAAGCAATACCAGGTGGTAAAGTTCAATAAACGGATACATGGGATTCAGCGTAATCATCCAGCGATATCCTTCCGGCACCATGCTCAGGGGATAGATAATCGGCGTCAGGAAAAACCACAGTGAAATGGCAATTCCTATAAACTGTTTGATATCTCTTAAAAAAACGGATAGGCTGGAGATCAGGATGATCATGCCGAGGGTAAATGCCATATGCACGGCGACCACCGCTGGCAGCCATAACCAGCCCACATGGGCGTACCCCTTGAAAACCAGATAGACCAGGTACATGACAAACCCGAGTCCGTTGAAGAAAAAAGGCACAATCAGACCTGTCAATGGGAGGAGTTCTAATGGAAAGGCAACCTTGGTAATCAGGTTGGCCCTCCCCAGGAAAATATCCGTCGAGCCGTTCAGCGCCTCTGAAAAGGCCAGCCACGGAAGCATACCTGCCAGAAAAAAGATCGCAAAGCTGTCGGTGCCCGTTTCCATTGGCTTGAGCCGGATCTGTAGAACCACGGAAAACACAAAGATGTAGATGAAGAGATTGGCCAGAGGCGTGAGCAGACTCCAGACGAAGCCGCCGATCGAGCCCGCAAACCGCCCCCGAATATCGTTTTGCACAAACCCCCAGAAGAGGGTGCGGAAACGAATCGGGACCTCGAACCATCGCCGAATAAGGGAAAAAATAATCATGAATTGAAAATGGAGGAGTTTAGGAATTTGGAACGTATGGCATTGCCCTGGGTCGGGATCGCTGTTCCAATATTTCGAGGGGCCTCCTCATTTTGGGAAAAATCGTTTCACAATACTTCTGGTTTTCTGCTTGAATTCGTCCGTAACCGCATCCACATCATCCAGGTTGGCAACGACCCTGGGCGTCAGCAAGACGATGAGTTCAACCTTTTCCGTCGCCTTCGTGTCATACCCGAAAAGATACCGGACCACCGGGATCTCGATCAGACACGGCACACCGCTAATGTTGTCCATTTCCTTATCCTTGATCAGGCCTCCGATCGCTATGGTCTGACCATGTCTGACGGTCAGCGTGGTCGTGACCGTCCGCTTGTAAAAGGACGGGTAATTCTCGCCCGCTACATTCACATCTTTGTCCAGATCGCTGACCTCCTCCTGCACGTCCATGGTGACCAGGCCACGATCGTTGATATGAGGCGTAACGGACAGGATCACGCCCGTGTCCCGGTACTGGATGCTGGTTTCCCCTATAACGGTACTGCTCGCGATCGTCGTTGTTCCGCTGGCTACCGGGATCTCCCTGGAGACATCGATTTTGGCCTCTTTGTTGTCCGATGCCAGGACGTGGGGAGAGGAGATAACGTTCACGAGGCCTTTTGTGGCAAGGGCGCTCAGCTCGGCATACCATTTGTCGGTCACGCCGATGGAATACTGCAGGCCGGCCGATCCTACTGTAGCAAGGAAGCTTGCAGTACCCGCGGCGGCCCCTTTTCCAAGGGCCCACTCCATGCCCAATTCGCGACTCGACTCATGGGTGATCTCGGCGATGGTGGCCTCTATCAAAACCTGCCGCGGCATGACATCGATCTGTCGCAAAATACTTTCAACGATTCGATAATCCGATGGGACGGCCTCGATGAGAAGGGCATTCCGTATCACATCCGCGGTGATATAGACATCGCCCATCAGGATCCCAGATCCAAGCCCGCCCCCTTGTGCCGTAACTGGGGCCTTTGCAGTCGACGCCTCAGTCTTTGATTTGGCGGCGGTCTCTTCCGCCTTTTTCTTCGCAATGCTCGCTTGGGAAAATGGATTCTTGGAAGCAGAGGTAGATCCTCCGGCCTTCGTTTTGGTGTCCTTTGCTTGTGCTGGAGCTGTTTTGTTGAAGACACTATTCAGCAGACCGGCCAGATCTTGCGCCTCCCCGTTCTTGACAAAGTAGACGTAGACCTTGGGCGCGACTTCCCTGTCGATCACGTCGATTTTACGGAGGATTTCTTCTATTTTATCGAATACAAGGGGGGTGCTGCTCACGACAAAAAGGGTATTGAGCCTAGTGATAGGGAGAAATTTTATAAAGAGATTTCCGGTCTTCTCTGCATAAGATGAGGTAAAGTCGGTAAGTGTCTTGGATACATCCTCCACATCGAGATATTTGACCGGGTACACCCGATAGGAGACTTTTTCGAGAATATTAATATCGAATGTCTTCACCAGTCTCAGTATCTTTACAATATTGGCCCCCTTGTCGACCACCAGGAGGGTGTTTGAGCCGGTGTCTGATACGATGGTCCCCCCGTCGGATACAAAAGGGGTCAGCAGTTTCACCATCTCCTCGCTGGACATAAACTGAAGGGGAATAATCTGGATAATAATCTTTTCCGTGGGCGGAACATCTTCATCGGTATCCGGGAGACGAGTCTCAAGCGGCATGCGCGCGCTATCCTTTAACTGGGCAATTCTGTAAAGGCTTCCCTCTTTGACGGCAACCAGGCCATTGACTTCAAGTATCTGGAGAAAAAGGGGAAACAGATCCTTCTTGTAGAGGCCTTCGGACGTATGGATCGTTACTTTGCCCACAACATTCGGATCGATGATATAATTGATTCCCAACACTTCAGCAATCGTAACGATGACTGCGTGTAGATCGGCGTTGTCAAAATTGAAAACAACTTTAGGACCTGCGTTTTCGGAGGGGTCCATCTCCTTGGGCATTCCCGCGCCTCCTGAATCAGCCCGCGACGGCTTTGGAGGGGTTATATGTGGCGGCTTGGTCTCGATTTCTACACGTGAGGGTTCAGGTGGAGAAAGGCGCTCAATGGGCAGTCTTTCCTCATCCGTGTCTTTCTTCACTTCCGACGCAATAATGTCGCTCTGTTTCCCTATCGACCCCGGCGGAGGACTATCCATCGATCTTTCGAGGCTCTTGGCTTTTGGAATATCCACCTGCGCCGCCGGTCGAGATCCGGAACAGCCGGATATGACAGCCACTGCCAGCAAAAACATCCAACAAAACCAGAAAGACAATTTCTTGAATGTAATCCGTTTCATCATGTAGTTACCTTTGGTCAGGCCCCGGTCGATTTGGCAACAGTTTCGGTTTCTTACTGTTTGCCGCTGCTTCGGGATCAGGCTTAGGGGCAATCCTTTCCATATTTTTTTGCGCCTTGTCCGGTGCCGCAGTTGGTGCGCCGGCAGGCTCGGGCAATTGCTCCTTTTTGGTTTCCTTAGAGACTTTCGATGTTGCCCCGCCGCCAGCGACGCCCTGGGCTCCAACAATGATCGGACCCTCCGCTTTTCGGATCGGGGCCCGCTCCTTCGGCTTATCCTTATCGTACAGGGCAACATCAAACGCCAGGCCCTCTGCCCCTAAAACCACCCCGGAAGCCTTGATGTCGTTGACCGTAAACCGGTTCAACCCCTCACCTATCTTCACCCATTTTGTCTCTTCACCAGCATGAGGGGCCGGCCTGTTCTTGCTCTTATCCAAAACAGGCATTGCCGGACTTTTAATCAGCGCCCTTTTTTCGCCATCAATGATCATCACCCCATAGACGGAAATCTGCCTGATCGTCGATTCCAAAAGCTTCACCAATCTTTCGTCAGTGCCCGCCTTCACCTCCGGTTTCACCTCTTCCTTTTCCACCCCGTCTGGTGATCTTTCCATCGAAAACAAATTGTGGTTAACAATGGCATCATAGTCAGATTGAGCTGGCAAATTGATCTTGCCGAAAGTCTTGATCGAGAGAGGCGACGCACCCTTAGCGCTACCTGCGTCCGGAAGACTCTCTTGCTCTTCCGCCCAGATAGCATAGGCCTCTATCCCCAAAAAAACAACCATCGCCGCCAAAACGAAATTAATCACCCATGTCCGGGATAACATGTCTACAGAAGCCCTCTTAGCCCTTTATGTTCTTCATATAGCCGGCAACTGTGATCTGGCAACGAACAGGCCCACTGGCCTTTCCACCGCCAAAATTGATACTCAATTGTCTCACCGACAAATACTTTTGAAAAACACCAATCTTGTATAAAACCTCCTTCAACTGGGAGATCGTCGCATCCATATAAAACTCCACAGGAATGGCGAGATACATGTCCTTTTCAAACTTCTCAGGCTGCAATACCTGAAGCCTTTTTATCACGACACCGCTTTCATCTGTGATCTTTTGCAAAAGATCCTGTATTTGCGCCGCAGTGAGTGTGGGAGTCTTTCCCGTAAACAGCCCTTCCTCAGCCTTCTTGAGCTCATTTATCAGGTTCTTGTTGTTTATTTCTAATCCGCTTTTGGCCTCGAGCAGTTTTTGGTACTTTATAATTTGCCCCTGTCTTAATTCAATCTCTAACTTCGGAAAAAGGAGATTCTGGAAAAAAGGATAAAAACGATACACACCACCCAGAAGAAGGATTATCGCACCAACGAAAAGGAGGTATTTGTGATTCTTATCCAATTTAAAACGAAACATAGTTTTTCTCTAAACGGCCCTTCTTAGATCGAAATGCTCACTGCGAGTATAATTCAAGAAGTGGAATTTTACCCATTTCTCATGATATGTCTCACGCTCAGTAACCAAAAACCACAGCCGTCCATTGTGTGGCAAAACATCTGCCTGTTATCTTTCCAGATCGAGGCCTATTCTGAAGCGCTCTTTACCTGCAGGGCTTCTTGTAATGGTAGAAAGAAATCCAACACCGCTAAACAGGGGAGAATTGTCAAGGAGAGGAATCAGCTCCGAAGCAGAATCCGCCCACCCTTCGATCTGGATCTTTTTATCTTTGTCGGAATAGGTGACTCTTAACAGCCATGCATTCTTAGGAATCGTCACACTAAGTTCTTTTATGGCGTCCAAGACCGTTAGACTATTTCTTCGGAGTGGCTCAAGCACATCAATTTGATGTTCAATGTTACCGATCTCGCCCTTTATCTGTTGTAATTTTGTTGCCTCAACTTTAAGTCTGTCCACTTCAGTATCGAGCCGCTTGATGTACCGCTGTGTATTGAAGATGGCGCCCCCTATCCAGGCCAACGCCAAAAATAGGGAAAGACCGGCCAACCCAAACATTACATAGTAGCCTGCACGGCTGGGTTTCTTTCTCATTTCTTCAGGAAGGAGATTAACACCTGTAGGCACCTCCTGTATCCCTTTCAATGCCAGACCGTAGGCAGGTATGATATCATATGAGGGCACGCCTATCGACGGGGCGTCGAAAAAACGGACATCAAAGGCTTCATCTTCCTGAAGATGGCCTATCAAGGGATTCTCTCTTCCCAAATTACAAGCGACTACCTTGAAGGGGCCCTCTTGATCCTTCAAGTCCTCCGTAACCCGTTTCAACGTTTTTGAAACCTGGCTATGGAAATCCGCTCCCCATTGAGCTTCGTCAACCGATCTTGAATAGGCCAAAAGGCCCGAGTCTAATAGGTCAATTTCTATGCCACCTTGTCGTGCGTAAATTAGGCCATAAGGGACCGTTCCATCTGATCCCGTTGATACAGCAAAAAAATTAGCCACAGCCGTTGAACAGACTTCAATGCCGGAAAACTTTACGCCGGACGTGCGGTTGAGGGAAATATACGGATCGATAGCTTCTCGCTTTACTGTGTACAAAAGGAGGCGCAATTTTTCCCCCTTTTTGTCTTCTGAGATCACTTGATAGTCAAAATAAATTTCGTCCGGCGGAAATGGCACATACTTTTCCAGTTCATACTGTAAACTCCCCTTGAGGTTCTCCTTTAAAGCCATAGGAAGCTCCATATATCTCAAAATCACTGCTTCCCGCGGTATTCCCAAAAAAAGAGGAACCGATGAGATCTTGTTTCTGGCAAGAAACTCCTTGACCACACGACCCAGCAGCTCAGCTCTCTCCTGAATCGATAGGCCCTCTTCTATGGGATAGAGATCATGGTCTGCCAATTTGGCGCCTTTAAAAGAGGCTTTCAAGTAAGCGATGATAATCGCGCTTTCCTGAAGATCGATCCCAAGACTTGACTGGAAAAACAATTAACCCCTCCATCCAACCATACTTATTCTAAATTCGACGACATCTCAAATTGATCTTTAAAACCATCGCGCCATTGAACGATTCGCCACCCCTTTTTAAGGGTCGGGTTAACCTCTACCATCGCATCGACACTCATACGGATACGGCTCCCTGGAATGAGGCCCATTGACGATATCGTATAGAAGGCATTCTCCTCGAAACTAATATAAGGAGAAATAGCCGTATAGACATCTGCACCGACGACTAAAGAAAGCTCGCCCGCTGATTTGAAGTCTTTTTCTTTTCGATAGATGATGATTTCTTCAACCAGTTCGTCCGTTATTGAAGGAAGTGCCCGCAGCATCATTTTCGATGCAGCATTGATGGAGATCTTATTGCTGGAGGCATCACCACTTCGGACCATGAGGATATCCGCAGCCTTTTTGCTGACGGTGCGATTATCCAAGTATACGGTTACCATATCTTTCAAGCCGCCATAAAAAACCTCTGGGGTCACTCCCCTGACCAGAAGGAGTTCTTCCACAGAGTCGAAATTCCCATTCTTGCAATCGTAGGGATCGGGTAAAGAATTATAATATTCATTCTCTGCACCGTTCAAACCGTGCAGATCGTCCTTGTCTCGCCAATCCAGGATCGAATCTACAATAATATCTCTTTGTTGAGTCTCAAGTTCAAAGGCGTCTACCATCATTCTGAGAAACTTTTCGTTTGCCTGGTTGATATTGATCTTGCCAGCCTCATTCCCAATTTTCACCTTGAATCTGCCAGCCCCAAAAACAACCGAAGGGATATCGACATTGATTCTCCAGCGAGTTGTCTCTTCGTCTCCATCCGCGCCAATTTCATCCTCAATCTTTCCTTTATCAGTTTCATTCTTAAAGAGCTTTGCCTTTTCGCGGATGACTTGATTCCGAATTATTTCACCAACTGCCCTGTTGAGGCCTGCTACAGCAAGATAATAGGCCTGACTCTGCTCGCTGAAATTGTGGGCAATGTTCACCTCGGTCCGCATCGCATAACAGAATTCTCCTACGATGACCGAGAGAAGAGCAAGAACCCACAAAATCATGACGAGTGCAATCCCCTTTTCATCGATGCACGGAGGTTTCATCTGTTTCTATTTGTCCGTCGTCTCAGGATGAATCGGTGCAATAACGCGAATCGGCATCTCATTTTCGTCTCTTTGAAACGTCATCCTTACCGCCATAGGAAACCCCTCGTCCGATTCCGGGTCCCAAACACCCTGCCACTCAGGAGAGACGTTTCCTTCCTCAGGCCGCTTCAAGTAATCGAAGGAAATATGGTAAACGCCGGGAATCAGCGACTGGAACTCCGCTTCATCTGGATGCTCCAACACACCCGCGACCCCTATGGACACCACATCCTGTTCATAAAAAGCAAGCTCATCTCTCCCTTCATCGGTCGAATTTATAACATATTTTACGTACACCATACCCGACCGGGCGGCGGGAACCGCCGGTAGACGGGACATAAACGCCATGGACCTCTCATCTCCCTTGAATAAATAAGGGTCCTTGTCCTGGGGCTCAATTTCACGGTCACAGAAGGAAGATATTTGCCTTTTTATCAGAGCCAAAACAACCCTTTCCCTCTGCTGGATCTCAATATCTGCCTCGCCTTTCTCCCATGCTCTGGCCCCTATCCTGAGAGCGCCAAATATAATCACCAAAACAACACCGACAATGGTCAGAGAGATGAGGAGTTCCAATAGGGTGAAACCGAGGGTGCTGGATAAGTGTCGATGGGTGTTCGCACCAATCAATTTCTCACTTCCTCCTTCTTCGGCACACTTTCCTCGCTCGCTTCCTCCTTTTTGATCACCTTCAGGGTGCTCAATTGAAAATGCTTTTCTTTGCCTTCTGTCACTCCACCCCATGAGACGTCCACCAGGATCTGAAACGTATCAAAGGGAAGTTTTGAAGCCTCTTCCTCAACCTGCTCTAACCGAAGAATCTCCGCTCGCCACCGGTAGTTATCATCAAAGCCACCTTCTTCTGCCCCTGGGGTCAACTCTGTTCTAAGAAGGATCTCCTCAATCGTTTCCTGCGCGTAAAAAATGCCCGTCGTATATTCATCCGACACACGGCCCGATTTGAGAGCCCCTGAAAAGAGCTGCAAGACCACCACGAGGGAAATGCCGAGAATCGAGATAGCCACCAGTATTTCAATGAGTGTAAAGCCGCAGTTTGACGCAGGACACCGCGAAGCGGGTATTTGAAAGAATGGAGGCATATCATTGTCCGGTCTGCACGCTATGCTCTTCCCGCTTTTCCTCTTCCCTATGCATCCTGCGCACCTTCGCCCAATTCAACGGTTCCGGTGACAAAATCAACAGTTACGCTGTAGAAACCTCCCCGCTTGTTCATCAAGATCACAGTTCCCCCGCTGCTCCCACCATCAGCGAAAAAGACCATTGAAAAAAGACCTGAGGTCGCCTCCTCGTCGGCGGATATCGCCTTTTCGATTCGAACATTTTCAGGAAAAATATAATGCTTTGGTTTTCCGGGAGGTTGAAGCGAGTTGGATTCAGCCTCATTCACCTCCACCTCTTCTTCGTCTTCACTATCAATAGGAATAATGCTCAGGCGGCCCTCGTCTATATCAAACACGGCCACATAGGTGGTAGTTTCGGAAACTGCCTGACTCCTGGCATACCTGAGAGACGCGGCGATCCGCTTGGAGGCGGTCCGTAAATCCATGTTGGTCAACGACCCGGCCATCCTCGGACCCACGAAAGCCGAAACTGCAGCGATGATGACCATGACCACCAGCAGTTCTATCAGGGTAAACCCTGTTTTACTTTTTGATGGCTTTATTGATCTTTCTCCTCGATTCCCCGCCAGCTGACAATGTCCATATTTTCCCCATCCCCTCCGGAGGTTCCATCTGCGCCATAGGAAATGATATCAAAATCCCCATGCTCTCCGGGATATCGGTATTCATAGCGATGGCCCCACGGATCCAAAGGAACATTCTTGGGCAGATATGGCCCATCCCACCTTTCCACACCGCTAGGCTGCGTCCTGAGCGCCTCCAATCCCTGGCTTGTGGTGGGATATGTGGAGGTATCAAGCTTATAGGTATCCAGCGCAGTTTCAAAAAGCGAGATCTGAGCCTTGGCCGCCTTCTGTCTTGACCCTCCCACTTTACCGAACATGCGAGGTCCTACCAGTGCAGCCAAAAGGCCTAAAATAACCATGACGATCAACAGTTCTATCAGGGTAAACCCCTTCTCTTCTCTCCTGGATCTCTTCATTGTCGCTCCTCTCCAACTGATTCATCCCAAGTAATAATCGCGGCATCATCAGGTGCAAAGTCACCGCCTACGCGCACGCCAAAACAAGACATTGCCCGATGAAACCTTTAAAAAAACTGACTCAAATTTCGCACCCCTTGGCGGAGCATCAGGTTCATGACTCGGATGAGATTCGCCCGCTGGGAATGGGGAACCGTCCATGTGGAAACCGGAGCCGGTCCGTGGGGGTTTCTCCCGAAAAGGCCGCAAATCCGGGGATCATTGCATATGACGGCAGCGAGGCCTTTAATCCGTCATCGGACAGCCCCAGGGAAGAGCCAATTTAACAGGCACGCCACCTCTGCCTGTCCGAGGACCTTTGTTGACCGTCGCGGGGGCGTTCTATGTCCTCCCAAAGAATAGGTTGCGGCATTTTCGGGAGAGACCCCCACGGCCCGGCTCTGGTTTCCACACGGACGGTTCCCATTCCCAGCGGGCGAATTCCATCCGATTCACGGAACTATCGCTCCGCCAAGGGGTGCGAAACTTGAGGTTTAGAAATTTAACGAGCAACCAGCAACCCGGAACCTGTGAGCGGCTACAAATTTCTTGTTTCTATAACAGAAAATTTGGCAATGAAGCGCTGACTCGTATCCTTAGCCGTGTTTTCAACGGGTTTGGGGGGCATGCCGGGGGTCACTTTGTAGTGAATGTGGCGACGGGTTCCCAGTCCGGGTCTGGTGGGCCCTTAAGAAGCCGTGAGATCCTCTCCATGTAAAGAACGGAAGGACCGTCGCCGGGCCTTTTATCGAGGACTCGATCAAAGATCTCCCCCGCCCTTTCCCATTCTCGTTCCCTGTAGAACTTCAGCCCCGCCTGAAAGGTTTCAATCACGCCCAGTGTTTCTTCGCTCAGCCCTTCCCTGAATCCCACCAGCTCAAAGATGCCGACTGGCTCCGCCTTTCCCTTTACCCTCACCCGGTCCAGCTCCCTCAGGACAAAGCGTCTGTCAAGTCGCTGCGCCGTGAACTCACTGACGATGATGGAGGTGCCATAGGTCTTGTTCAGGCCTTCCAGCCGGGAGCCCAGGTTCACTGCGTCCCCGATGACCGTGTAGTCCATGAAGTGCTGGCTTCCCAGATTCCCGACTGTCACCACCCCCGTGTTGAGACCGATTCCAGCAACCAGTTGGCCAATCCCCTTTTCCGTTCGGCTCCTTTTCAGGTCTGCGAGGCGACGGGTCATTTCAAGGGCGGTCTCCGCAGCCTTTCGCGGGTGGTCCTTCACCTCCCCTGGCGCGCCAAAGAAGGCCATGATGGCATCGCCCATAAGTTTGTCCAGGGTTCCCCCGTGTTCAAAGACGATGGGGATCATGGCATCGAAGTAGGCGTTGAGGAGGAGGCCTGTCTCGTGGGGGGCGAGGCCTTCCGAGATGGTGGTGAAGCCCCGCAGGTCCGAAAAGAGGACGGTCACTTCCCTGGAGCTTCCCGCCAGGCTCACATCGATATTCCCCTTCAGGATGTCCGTAACGATGTCTCTCGATACGTATTTTCCGAAGAGACCGGTGACGAGTCTGGTCTTTTGCCTGGAGTAGGCCCGCTGGAGGGCTATGCCGCTGAGGTACTGCAGGGCCACGATGACCACGGGAAAGACGACCTCGATCCAGAGAAGCCGCCGCACGAAGAACAGGTGAGATGTTCCAATCAGACCGGCCCCCGTGATCAGAAAAATCACGAGTCCTGGGAACAGCCCAGATCTTTGGGCATAAAAGCCTATTCCCAGAATCCCCAGGGCCAGAATCATCGCCAAAATGTATTTTTCCGGGAGGGTCCGAATGAATTGTCCATTCAGCATGGTTTCGATCGCCTGCGCATGACAGGCCAACCCCACGGTCCTGGCACGGATGTTGTCCACCACCTCGCCAAATTTCTCCCTGTATTTTTTTGCGTCTCCATCATGATCCGAAAACGGGGTAGCGAAAAAATCTTTGTCCGTGGCCAGACTGCTCCCGATCAGAACGATCTTTCCCTTTACAATACCCTTGTCGAATCGGTTATGAACCACGTCTGCAAAGGAAAGATGCTGAAATGCCCCGGTCCCCCCGTAGAAGTGGATACGCAGGTCGGGATAGGGGAGCACGAGGTTCTTTCCTTCCGGGGCGCCGATACGGAAATGGTCCTTTTTGAAATCCAGCTCGAAGTCAAGATTCAGGAAGGCCCTCACCATTTCCAGGGAAAAGGCGGGGGAGAGGATCAGACCCTCAGGACTTGGTCTTGCAGAGAAGAAAGGGATTTTTCTGAGGACGCCGTCCCTGTCCGGGAACATGTTGATGAACCCTTCCCCCAGCATTGCCTCCTGGAATCTGGGGAGGGCCGAAATTTCGGCCTTGCCCTCTTCGGCCACGAACTTGGCAAGCACCACATTTCCGCACCGATCCATGGCCGCGGCCAGGGCATCATCTTCCGCGGTCTCCTGGCCCGGCGCAAAAAAGACCATATCCAGCCCGATCACCCCGGCGTCGGCCTCACACAGATTATCCAGTGCCCGGGCCACGTGCCCCCTCGACCATGAGCCCTTTTGCCTTTTCAACTCGGCCGCGCTCTCCTGGTCCATGAGAATCAGGACGGTTTTTCCGGAGGCGGGCTGATCGCCCCGCCATGAGAAATGGAGATCGTAGAGTAACAGGTCGGCCCTCTCCAGGAGACGAGAGGAGTATCCGACGGCCGCCAGGGTCGTCAGGACAACGGTACTGAGGCAGGCGTAGAGCAGGTAAGTATGGAAAAGTCGCTTCTGCGGCTCCATATGAACTACCGGCGCCGGGCCAGATGGGTCGGAAATCCTCCCTCTATGCCCCCGATGGAGCTGGAGACCGCAACAATGACCCGGCATTTTTTCAGGATCTGGCTGGAGGCGTCCTCCTCACGGATATCTGCTGCATCCGCTTCGCTGATGACCAGATTGGTCTTCATGAGGCCTTTCGCCTGGGCGACGTCCTTGACCACGAACTTCCCCTGTCGCTTCCGACCGGCCTTTTCCTCTGCCATGGCCCTGGAGGGACCCAGAAACCGCAAAAGGTCCCTCGCACCCTGGGGCAACAGGCCAAACGCCATCTCTTCCCGGGACGTGTCGGTAACCACATATCGGGCCATCCCCCTTCGGGCCAGCGCGTCTTCATCGACCGTGGTCACGTCGAAAAGGACATCCCCCTTGTCGGTGATAATCTTGGGAAAAAGGGCCGGCTGAACCTGGGAGTCTCGGCTGAGGCCGCGGGCGTCCAACACGAGCCATGGTGCCTGGTCGTCTGACGTTTCAGCCCCACCGCCCTTATCCACGGGCGAATCCCCGGCATGGACGGGCGACCGGAGGTACGGAAGGAGTTTTTGGGTCAACCCGGTCACGCCCCGCATGGGCGCCCGGTAGGTCACCTGATAAAAGGGCGCCCTCTCTTTCTGTACAAACTCCTGTTCATAGGGCTCGTACTGGATCATCGCCTTGATCTGAATGACAACCCGTTCCTTTTCCAGGTCCGCCAGGACCCTCCGATCATCCACTCGAAGTCCCGAGGCCACCTGCAGAATGGCACTCAGGGCCTGGGCCTGGGCGACCTTCAAGGCCCTGGCCTTGGATCCATCGTTGAGGTGGGGATAACCCAGACCCGTGCCATAGAAATAACCGTTCTCCCAGTCTATCTTGCCCTTGGGCAACTTTTCGACAAATGGAAGGAACTTCACGCCTGCCGCCCACGCAAGCGCACAAAACAGGCAAAAAAGGATAAGAGGGAGGAGGACGAAGAGAGATTTGCTAAACCACTCCCTTTGTTCCAGCAGGCGGGTCATTTCCGAATGCCTATCTCAATGGTGTTGGCCTGGACCCCTCTGATTTCAGGCCGGGGGCTCTTCATGGCGCCGATCTTTTCGGCCAGTTCCTGAGCCGGGCCCTGGTATCTCACCTCGATCGAGGCATGTCCCGACTGAAAGCTCCTCACCTGAAGATCGGTCACGCCCCGGATAGTCCTCAAGCTGTCTTTGAATTTTGACAGGTCGCTAAAAGAGATGTTGGCGGCCTCGATGTGGTAACTCGCTGCCTGAAACACGTCCTTTCTCCACTGCTCCAGGATCCCTGCCGTCATCTCGTCGATAAGTTCACCGGTCGCCTCCTCCAGGGGAAGAAAGGCCCCGGCCCCTGAGGGAGGTCGCGTCTTGTAGCCGGAGTAAAGAACCTTTGCGGTATCCGTCTCCAGGGCCTTGACGCGCACCTCGTTGGAGAAGAACCGGATCGTCTGCCCGTACACCTGACGCCTATCCACAAAGGTCCGCCGCACCTCTCCCTCCACCAGGACCTCGGCACCGAAATCCCTGGCCATTTTTCCGGCCCGGGTCGGATCTCCCTGGAGGAGGAGCCCCTCCAGTTCCTGCTTCCGGCTCACCTGCCCGGCATCCACCAGTTGAAAGCCCTTCTGTAAAAAGGCGCTTTCGATCTGATTTTCTACGTTTCGGTTCCCCTCCATCTCCACCCCCATGGGAGAGGTGATGGTCTCCCGGCTGTAGACAACCACCATTACTCGGGGATTCTGCTTCTTTCGAATCAAAAGCCCGATGGACTCGAGATCGCCGGAGAGCTTCCCCATCTTGACGGCTGCCGAGACCTCCACCTCGTAGAGGCCGTCTTTGGAACCTTCCCGCACCACCTTGTAGCCTTGGATGTATCCCTTGCTCTCGGTATAAATCCGCTCCTCCACAAGCCTTTGCTGCTCAACGGTCAGTTGAGCGGAGACAAAGGCGCCGACTCCCTGCTCGACGGCCTTTCTGAGGGCGTCATTCAGCGCCTCATCCCTGGCCTTGGAGGACCTGCCGTCCGCCACCCCAACGGCGAGGACATC
>Ga0265297_10007375_pt1 | contig 15278 bp, 15 predicted proteins | sample Munlanlwell13791_FD_192502 | JGI IMG/M metagenome (GOLD analysis project Ga0265297, IMG submission 192502) | Leachate microbial communities from a municipal landfill in Southern Ontario, Canada - Leachate well 137-91 | ecosystem: Engineered > Solid waste > Landfill > Unclassified | place... | reverse complement strand
ATAAAGCCGGTTTATCCGGGTGGGTCCCTTTAGTCGAAAGTTCGGTCGTGATCCATACTCTAAGCCCCAAAAATTTTATTTCTATCGATGTCTATTGCTGCCGGTATTTTGATAAGCGTAAAGCATCCGATTCCTGTAAACGATATTTCTCCCCGGGCAAGATTGAAACACAATTTTTACACCGGGGGGTTCATTATTATGATGAAAAAGGCAGCCGGGAAGAGCTTGTAGATCAAGCCTTGATCGGGGTTTCTTGAGGCTGCGCCGGGAAACGGTTAATACGCCAATAAGGGATGGAACAGGTCTATTGGGCATGGGCCGAGAATGGCAAGAGAGTGAGCGGTTGCTTTGGATAAAGAAGTATTAGAGGATCATAAGCGGTATTTAGAGCGTAAAGCCTTATATAAAAATTTTGGCTGCGATATAGATAAGGAACGTGCTTTTATTCTGGAAAAGGCTCAGCCCATTTACGGCGATATATTGGAAGCGGGAACCGGCAGCGGACATTTTGCGCTTGCCCTGGCTAAAGAAGGATATCAATTTACTACTTTTGATATTTCCGAACAGGAACAGAAGCTTGCCAGGTCGAATCTTGAATATTTCGGGTTTAGCCACTTGGCAGATTTTCGCATTGAAAATGGCGAACACTTAAGCTTCCAAGACAAGAGTTTCGATAATATTTTTTCGGTAAATACGCTCCATCATTTGGCCAACCCTTATAAAGTTATCGATGAACTTCTGCGCGTGCTTTCTTTTGAAGGTAAGATCATATTGAGCGACTTTACTCAAGAGGGTTTTGTATTGATGGATAAGATCCATGCCAGCGAAGGCAATAAGCATGAAGCCGGGAAAACCACCCTTGAGGATATCGGGCGATACCTGGAAAGTAAAGGTTTCAGGATCACTAAGTCAAACAGCCGATTTCAGGAAGTTTTAATAGCATTCCGCCAATTAATATGATCATCTCAATTGCCAGCGGGAAGGGCGGAACGGGGAAAACTACGGTCGCGGTTAACCTGGCGCTTTCGCTTAAGAATGCCCAGTTCCTTGATTGCGATGTGGAAGAGCCCAACGCGCATATATTCTTAAAACCGCGTATCAGCGGTGAAAAGAAAGCAAGTATTCCCGTGCCCGAAGTTGATAAAGTAAAATGCACTTATTGCGGTAAATGCCGGGATATCTGCGCTTATCATGCTATCGCGGTTTTACCGGCAAACGATAACAAAAAGGGGAGCATTTTGACTTTTCCGCATCTCTGCCATGGCTGCGGCGCCTGCAGTCTGCTGTGCCCTCAAGGAGCTATAAAAGAAATTAATCAAGAGATCGGCGCGATTGAAATCGGCGAGAAGGGTGATATGCAGTTTATACACGGCCGTCTTAATATCGGAGAGGCAATGTCGCCGCCTTTGATCCGCCAGGTTAAAGAATATATAAATGCCACAAGGACAGTTATTGTTGATGCTCCTCCGGGAACTTCTTGCCCGGTGATCATGGCGGTGAAGGGGAGCGATTTTTGTGTATTGGTTACCGAGCCGACACCGTTTGGCCTAAACGACCTTATTTTAGCGGTTAACGTATTGCGAAAATTAAATATACCATTTGGCGTGGTTATTAATCGCTCTGATATCGGAGACGGCAAGGTAGAGGACTATTGCGATAAAGAAAATATCCCTATTTTGATGAATATTCCTTTCAGCAGAGAGATCGCGGTTGGTTATTCTGAAGGAGTGCCGATCGTGGAAAAAGACGCCTCGTACCGGGATAAATTCGTTAATTTGTACACCAATATCTGTTCTATAAAGAATGAGACAAATAGCCGTAATTAGCGGAAAAGGCGGGACGGGAAAAACCGTTGTTACTGCGGCGTTGGCTTCCTTGGCTAAAAATAAGGTTATGGTTGATTGTGACGTGGATGCGGCGGATTTGCATCTCTTATTACACCCTGAGATAAAAGAACGGCATGAATTTAGAGGCGGCTTAACCGCAGTTATTGATAAGAAGCTTTGCAAAGAATGCGGGAAATGCGCGCAAGTTTGCAGGTTCGGCTCGGTAAATCCGGATTTTAGTATTGAGCCATTTTCTTGTGAAGGCTGCGCATTGTGCGGCTATATATGTCCTTACGGAGCTATCCGTATGGAAGAAAATGTGGCCGGTGAATGGTTTGTGTCCGACACAGAGTATGGCCCTTTTGTGCATGCTAAACTTGGGATCGCCGAAGAGAATTCCGGAAAACTGGTAGCAAAAATAAGGCAGGCTGCCAGGGAATTAGCGGTAAAGCAAGCGCTTGATTATGTGATCATTGACGGACCCCCGGGAATAGGGTGCCCTGTTATTGCTTCGTTATCAGGTGTTGACAGCGCGCTGGTCGTGACTGAACCGACACTTTCGGGCTTACATGACGCGCGGCGGGTTATGGAAGTGGCGGAATATTTTCATGTTCCGGTCAAACTGGCGGTGAACAAATGCGATCTAAACCCGATAATGACCGAAAAGATCGAAGGATTCTGCCGGGAGCGAAACGTTCCGGTTGTCGGCAAGATAGCTTTTGATGAAATGGTGGTTAAAGCGCTGGTTGCAAGAAAAAATATTATTGATTACGCTCGATGCGCGGCCGCAGAAGAACTAAGTAAAATTTGGGAGATGTTGAAGAATTAGTTTATGCTGAATACTGGCGAACACGATATACATATTTTACGGTATTTTTCTTCCTTTTGAAGGCATAGATGATACAGGTCAAGATTATCGCGACAGGCTCAAGTAAATGGGAGCGTTTTATCCATAGGTGGGGTGTTTCGTTCTTAATCGGCGAAGATATGCTTTTTGATACCTTTGGCGATCCGGGCGTGCTTTTGAATAATCTGCGGAAGCAGAATGTCGATGTGTCGAAGATCAAGCATATTATTTTATCGCATGACGACTGGGATCATATCGGCGGATTGTGGTATTTACTGCATGATCGCAAGGATATCACGGTGTATATCTGTCCGGGATCCAGCCAGGAGATCAAAGACAGGATTGTTTCGTTTGGGGTCAAGCTTGTCGAGGCGGGGGGAATGACGCCCATTAAAAACGGCGTTTTTTCAACCGGAGAACTTTGCGGAGGGTCAAAAGGACGGGCGATATATGAGCAATCCGTGGTAATACGGACGGTCGATGGATTAGCGGTAATATGCGGGTGCGCCCATCCCGGAGTAGTGAATATCGTTCGGTATGTTAAGGAAGGCTTTCATGAAGCTGTCTATTCTCTTATCGGTGGTTTTCATTTGAAGGACAATACGGATGAAACAAATATGCGGATTATAAAAGAACTGCGGGCGCTCGGTGTCCGTAGGATCGCGCCGATGCATTGCACCGGCAAGCGCGCGACAGAAATGATGGGTGAATCGTTCGGCAGCGATTTTATTAGATCCCGGGAAGGGGATATTCTTGGATTCTGAATATATTCCGGAGGGTTGAGATGAAGATAGGAATAATAATTTCAATTAACGACGCGGAAACCTGCTGGAACGCTCTCAGGTACGCTAATTTTGCTATCGGCCAGAAGGACGCTGTAAAAGTCTTTTTTATGGGTAAAGGCGTTGAATATCTGAAGATCAGCACGGATAAGTTCAATACCCTTGAGCAGGCAGAGAGGCTGCTGAAATCCGGCGGAAAGATTTATGCCTGCGGTACTTGTGTCAAATCCAGAGACCAGGAGTCATCGGAGATGTGCCCGATCTCGACGATGAAGGATATGTATGAAATTATTAAAGAGAGCGAGCGGGTCGTCAACTTTTAAGTTAAGCGTATTTGTAGGATTACGTTTGCGCGCATGAGTAAGAATATAATTTTTAAAACTGCCTCTTGTCTTCTTGTTTTTCTTCTTATCTTCCTATCCCTGGGAGCGGGATTTTTTCATAATCATAGCGACCGTGATTTTCACGCGGATTGCGCCGCGTGCCAGTGGTTATTGGCGGCTAACTCTTTTGTTTTTATCTGTATTTTTGTTTGTTTGGGGTTTCTATTAAAGAATTCGCGTCTGTTTTTCTATTATATAACGCCTATTCTTGTATCCAAGCCTTACCACGTGACCCATTATCTTCGCTCCCCGCCGTCTCAGCGCCTCTCCTAGAATATTTGTTATTTTTACAATACGCATTCATTTATCGGAGGCATATAACAATGAGAAAACTATTATTTTTTCTTCTTATGCTGTTTTCCGCGGCCTCGTCTTTGTACGCAGAAACAGGCGCTGATCCCAATGAAATAGGCAAGTTGAAGCAGGATTTGAAATTATTAAAATCTCAATTTGAGGAAATGAGATCAAGTTATGAAAGTAAGATCAGCCAGCTGGAGTCTAAGGTTGAACAGCTCACGCAGCATCCTGCTGCCGCTCCGGACAGAGCGGTTGAGGCTGCTCAGCCTTCCCAGGCGAACTTAGGAAGATATTTTCAAAACTTCAATCCTGATATCAGTGTTATCGGTGATTTTACTTATCACGGCACGGATAAAAAAGATGATGAACAGTATAACCAATTTAAGGTACGGCAGGCAGAGCTGGCTTTTTCCGCTTCAGTTGACCCTTACGCCAGGGCAGATCTATTTTTGCATGTTGAACCCAATGGCGGCGAATGGAATATCGGGCTTTGTGAAGGGTATATGACCCTGCTTGATCTACCGGTTCAAGATCTACAAGGGAAAATCGGAAAATTCAAAGCGAATTTTGGGAAGGTAAACAGGCTCCACTTGCATGCGCTTCCCTGGGTGGATTATCCCAATATGCTTACTAACTATTTTGGGGAAGAAGGCATGAGCCAGCCGGGAGTGTCAGCGAGTTACCTGATCCCTAATCCCTGGGATAAATATATGGAATTGACATTAGAGGCCATGAATAACCATAATGACGTCAGCTTTGCCGGTGATCAGGGCAGGGATATGGTTTACGTGGCGCACTTAAAAAATTTCTTTGATATCACTGAAGGATCTACTTTGGAACTCGGAGGAAGCCTTGCTACGGGCCCGAACGATGATGGGCATGGAAAAAACAGGACGATCCTTGAGGGAGTCGACCTTACCTATAAATGGAAACCATTGAAAGAAGGTTTGTATAGGTCAGTTGTCTTCCAGAATGAGGCTCTTTTTAGCCAGAAGGATAATGTTGGCGATGACGCATCCGGAAGAAAACAGGTTGATTCCTGGGGCGCCTATTCATCATTACAGTATCAGTTCGCTAAACGCTGGTCGGTGTTTAGCAGGTACGACTTCTCGGAGTTTCCTGATTCTTCCGACAGACAGGATAATGCTCTCTCGGGAGGAATAACCTTTGCCCAGAGTGAATATTGTTTTTGGCGGGCCCAACTTAAGCATACCGACCGAAATTACGGTAAGGATAGTAATGAAATCTGGCTGCAATGTAATTTTGGCTTAGGGCCTCATCGTAAACATGAATATTAATTTTATGGAGGTATTAGATGAAAAAAACACTCATTTTTCTAGCTTTAATCTTTAGCGTTCTGCCGTGCTCTTACGCCCAGGATAAAATTAATATATTGACCACTACCAGCGATCTGAAATCTATCGCTGAATTTATCGGAGGTGATAAAGCCAGCGTTGACAGTCTGGCAAAAGGGTATCAAGATCCACATTTTGTGGAGGCCAAGCCTTCTTTTATGATTAAGGCAAAAAAAGCGGACCTTTTTATCCGCGTGGGCCTTGAGCTGGAAATCGGCTATGAGGAGTTGATTATTGACGGCTCGCGGAATCGCAAGATCAGGATCGGCCAGCTTGGGCATCTGGATGCGTCAGAAGGAGCGTTTTTACTGGAAGTCCCCACCACTACCAAAGTTGACCGATCAATGGGCGATGTGCATCCTATGGGTAATCCGCATTATTGGCTTGATCCCCTGAATGCTAAAATAATAGCTGCCAATATTACAGAACGCCTGTGCAAGATTCGTCCGGAAGACGCCGCCTATTTTAGGAGAAATCTCACAGGTTTTAACCGTAAAATAGACGAGAAGCTGCTGGAGTGGAAGGAGAAATTAGCGCCCTTTAAGGGAGAAAAGATCGCTATTTATCACCGCAGCTGGCCATATTTTATCAACAGTTTTGATTTACAGATCGCTTGTGAGCTGGAGCCTAAACCCGGGATACCGCCGTCGCCGGAGCATCTTAAAAGAGTCATCGGTACGATAAAGCAAGAAAATGTCAAAGTGATCCTGACGGAGGTTTTTTATGATGAAAAACCGGCGCGGTTTGTTGCCGAGCGGACAGGCGCCGATGTGGTGGTCGTGCCTAATTCTGTCGGCGGCACAAAAGAGGCCCAGGATTATTTCAGCCTGATTGACACGATCATAGATAAGTTAGTTCAAGGATTCCGGTCCTAAAAGAAGGAGCCCATAGTATGGAGATGTTAACATTAATGGCAGCGCCTTTTGTCGTTTGTTTAATATTGACGGGCATACATTGTTATTTGGGCCTGCATATTGTAACCAGGGGGGTTATATTTGTTGATCTGGCCCTGGCCCAGATTGCCGCTTTTGGCGCTGTTTTAGCCTTGTTTTTCGGGTATGAACTTTCCAGTATCCAAGCCTACATTCTTTCGCTTCTTTTTACCTTTGTCGGAGCGGGGATCTTTGCTTTAGGCCGCTTTAGAGAGAAAGTCGTTCCTCAGGAGGCAATTATAGGAATAGTCTATGCGGTATTTTCCGCGGCAGCGATATTAGTTTTAGACCGCGCGCCTCATGGCCATGAAGCAATGAAGGCTATGCTGGTAGGAAGTATTCTTTATGTGAACTGGCAGGAGGTTTTTAAAATACTCTTGATCTATTTAGCGGTGGGCATATTTCATTTTGTCTTTCGCCGGAAGTTCTTTCTTATATCACAAGACGCCGATGAAGCGAGAAGGCGGGGGGTTAAGGTTGTCTTTTGGGACTTCCTTTTTTATATCACCTTTGGTTTTGTGGTTACCAGTTCAGTAAAGATCGCCGGGGTATTGTTAGTCTTCAGCTATCTTATTGTGCCGGCGGCTTGCGCTATGCTTCTGGCGAAAGGTATACTAAAAAGGCTGGTCCTGGGATGGGCTATAGGATTTTTAGCCAGCGTTTTCGGCCTGTTCTTTTCGGCCAAATGGGATCTGCCTACAGGCGCCTCAGTAGTTACCTGTTTTGGCCTGGCGTTGGTCATATCGGCGGGGCTGTCGATATGTCCGGCAAAGAAGGCATAACCGGCTTATCTTTAATACTGCGTTTATACTTTTGTGGCCACAAAACCGCGCCATTTATGGCGCGGACGGAGCCTGGACACTCAAGTATTCCACAAAGAAACTATGGGCTTTAGCCCGTGGAGTATTCATTGTCCCGGCTATTCCTTTAAGGGCTTCCTATTTTCCGGCTTGTTTAAAATTTGGTCTATGGTACAATTAACATGACAGGCCGGATAATCCGTCCGTGGTCACCATCAGCCCTTTATTTAGTAAGATGAAAGAAAAAATCCTTATAGTTGATGACGAGAAAGACATCGTCAAGATGTTGGATTATAACCTTAAAAAAGAGGGCTTCAGGACGGTAATCGCCCATGACGGAGAAGATGCCCTCAGGTCGGCGAATAAAGAACATCCCGACCTTGTGCTTCTGGATTTGATGCTTCCCGGACGGGACGGTTTAGATGTCTGTAAGTCTCTTAAGAATGACCCTAAGACCGCGCGCATCCCGATAATCATGCTTACCGCCAAGACCCAGGAAGCGGATAAGATCGTGGGGCTGGAGTTAGGGGCGGATGATTACGTCACCAAACCTTTCAGCCCCCGCGAGCTTGTAGCCCGGATTAAAGCGGTCTTGCGCCGCGGCAACGACAAGGAGAAGCTTCCCGAAACATTAAAGGCCGGAGAGCTGGTTATGGATTTTGCGAGGATATCCGTAACCGTAAAAGATAAGCCCGTGGAGCTTACGGCCAAGGAGTTCGAGCTGTTAAAGACGCTGATCAAGGCCAGGGGCAGGGTCTTATCCCGGGATTACCTTCTTGATACCATCTGGGGTTTTGATAATGCCATGGAGATCCAGACTCGCACCGTTGATGTGCATGTCAGGTCCCTTCGTAAAAAGCTCAAAAGCGAAGCTAAACATATTATTACGGTCAAGAATTACGGATATCGCTTTGATACGGAGGAAGATTAGTGTGGGCTGCTGTCAGAAGTTTTAAATTCAAACTCGCCCTTTCCTATATATTGATCGTCGCGATCTCTCTGGGTATTGTCGCTTTTTTCCTTGACCGCAACCTCGAAGAAAATTCCCTTCTGGATATTAAATCTTCTCTGATCAACCAGGCTTATTTGATCCAGGCGCAGATCCCTGCCGAAACTATGGCAAGGCAGGATTCTGTCTATCTGGATCCTCTGATCAAGCACTTAGGCGCCAAGATAAAATGCCGTATCACCGTCATTAGCGGCCGGGGGGAAGTTCTTGCCGACTCCGAAAAGCCGTTAAACGCGGCCTTGAAGATGGAGAACCACGCTAACCGCCCGGAGATACTATCGGCCTTGAGGGGCGAGCCGGGAGAGAGTATCAGGTATTCAGCGACCTTAAAGATCGACATGTTATATATAGCTCTTCCGTTGGAGCATAATGGAGAAATATCCGGTACCCTGAGATTGGCCATGCCGCTGGCAAATGTGCAGCGTATGCTTTGGAGCATCAGAAGGATAGTATTATGCAGCCTGATCCTTACTTTAGCAGTGGCTTTTGTGCTGGGCTCGCTCCTGATAAGGGGTATTATCCGGCCGGTCAATAGGATCATCACTGTGTCCCGCAAATTCTCCCAGGGGGATTTTAAGCACAGGATATTGCATGACTCCAATGATGAGATCGGGGAGTTGGCGCTCACTTTAAATAAGATGGCCCAGGACATAGAAGATAAGATCCGGCAGACTGAAATACAGAACCAGCATCTGCGCGCGGCTTTTCAGAATATGGTAGAGGGTATAATCGTGACGGATAAAGACGGCCGTATAATTTCTTTTAATTCTTCTATCGAGAAAATATTCGGCATAACCAAGGAACAGGCGCAGGGAAAATTCTTCCTGGAGGCTGTGCGCAATGACGACATCGAGGCGGTTATCAGCGATACCCTCAGGAAGAGCGAATTCATATCCCGGGAATTATACCTTGTTTATCCCGTACGTAAATCCTTCCGGATAAATTCCTCGCCTATTTTTGAAAAAGGCCTGATCAACGGTTGTTTGTTAGTCATACACGATGTGACTGAGATAAAAAGCCTGGAGAAGATGCGGCAGGATTTCGTGGCCAATGTCTCTCATGAGCTAAAAACCCCCCTTACTTCCATAAAGGGGTTTGTGGAAACCCTGCTTGACGGTGCGATCGAAGACAAAGAGAACAGCCGGGAATTTTTAAAGATCATTGATGAGCATGTAAACCGTTTGGACAGCCTGGTAAATGACCTGTTGGATTTATCGTATCTTGAGTCTAAAGAGATCAGGCTGGACAAAGAGATGATCAACATCAGAGCGCTGGCCGAGCAGGTTTTATCGGGATTTAAGTCGCAATTAAAAAAGAAAGGCGTTGAGGCCCATAATGAACTGGATGCCGATCTATCAATTCTCGCCGATAAAAGCAAGATAGAGCAGGCCCTGACTAACCTGATCGGCAATGCCATTAAGTTCAACCAGGATAACGGATCGCTTAACATATACTGCGCGAAACTAAAAAGTACGGTAAGGCTCACGGTGGAAGATTCCGGCATCGGTATTCCGTCTAAAGATATCCCCCGCATTTTTGAGCGCTTTTACCGCGTGGACAAGACCCGGTCGCGCAGCCTGGGCGGAACCGGCCTGGGCTTATCGATCGTCAAACATATCGTCGAGCTTCACGGCGGCTCCGTCGGCGTGGAAAGTACCGAAGGCCTCGGCTCCAAATTCCATATTCACCTTCCGATATAATTTCTCAAGCGCCCCAAAACTCTTAACCTACATTTTACTTCTTCTTCAAGCCCTTCTAACGCCCTTATTCTATACTTTAGCCATGCTAAAGAAAATACGAAAAACAATAACGAGAATAGCGTCCTTTATCCAAGAGGTCATTGACGATGAACTCCGCATAATGGACAGGTTCTACGGGCAATACGCTTAAGCAGCCGTTTTGATCCCGGATCGGAAAGCATAAGACAACAGCGCCTTATCCGGCAAATGGAGGGTTGGTATGACGGCTATCTTTCGCAGGATCGTCTTCTTAATAGCAGATTTCTTTTGGAGGCTCATAGATAAAGAAGCGAGAAGAGTGGATGAGTTTAACTCAAGATATTTAAAGGCAAAATAAATAATGACCCTTGGAAGGGGGAAAGGAGGTGATACATGTATCCAATGGAGATGATGTCAAATATGCGCCGGGATTTTATTGCCAGTAACCTGCGTTCACAAATTAATCGGCTCTCAAATATACTGGTCAACCTTGAAGAAGATAAGAAGGTTGATTGCGATTATGCCAATGAATCGCTTAAAGAGATAGAAAACCGTCTGCGCCAGATAAGGAAGCTGTGCGCGGACAACTGATCATAATTAAGAGGAGGAGAATAAATGAGGAAGTTGGTGATGCTTTTACTGTTGTGCGGCTTCGCCGTCCTGGGTATGGGGGACAGGCTGTCTTATGCCGGAGAGATAGATATCCTGCTGGATAAGCTGGTGGAAAAAGGTATTTTGACGCCTGGCGAAGCGCAGGAGATCGGTGTTGAAACAAAAGAACAGGTAAAGAAAGAGATCGCCGAGGGCAAATTTTCATCCTTGCCCGCCTGGGTGCAGAATACCAAGCTCAAAGGCGATTTCAGGTTAAGGTATCAGTTTAACCACGCTAAAGATACCACGGCCGAACGCCAGAGGGGCCGCTTTCGCTTGAGATTGGGAGTAGAATCCAAGGCTAATGAGAAATTGTTGGTCGGTTTTGGCTTAGCGACCGGGCTGGGGACGGTGGACAACGCTTCCGGTACCGCTCTTAATAAAGACTACGCGCGTTCTACAAATCAGAGTTTCTCGGATGCCTTTAGCAAGAAGCCCGTAACTATTGACTATGCATTTGCGCAATATACGGCAACGCCATGGGCGACGTTCATCGGAGGTAAATTCAAGAATCCTCTCTGGGAACCCGGCGATCTTCTCTGGGATTCGGATATCAATCCGGAAGGCGCCGTCGTAAAGCTGGTAAAAAGAGTGGATCCGGCTACAGAGCTGTTCTTTACACCGGGCCTCCTTATAATAGATGAAGAATCCGCTACGGGGCACGATCCTATTATGGGCATTGTGCAGGCCGGCGTGAAATATAACGCGACAAGCAACATCTCCGTAAAGGGAGCATTTTCGTATTACAACTTTATGAATATCAAGAACAGGTATGTTGAAGGCGGGTCTTTTGATACGAGTAACCGGCGCGCCTATGGCAATACCAGGGTGAATACCGGCACTACTGCCAGGCTCAAGTATGGATATAACACTTTGAGCCCTGCTTTTGAGGTCAAGATAACCGAGCCTCTCAAGCTTATAGGGTTGAGCATCCCCGGGGTGGATGTGCCATATTTCGCTGTTTTTGGCGAATACGTTATCAATACCCAGGTAAGCAAGAAGAACACCGGGTTTATGCCCGGATTCAAATTTGGCAGCGAAAAAATAGAAAAATGGGGAGATTGGCAGGCTAAATACAATTACGCCTATTTAGCAAAAGACGCTATTCCTGACTTCCTGCCGGATTCCGACAGGTATGAAGGCACTACCGGTATCAGGGGCCACGAATTCGGCCTTGATCTTGGTTTAGGTAAAAATACCTGGCTGTCACTTGACGGCTACAGGACTCAGCGCCTGACCAGGCCAATGATGCCTGAAACGGTTTTTCAGGCTGACTGGAATATCAAGTTTTAAGAAACTTTAATTAAAGGAGGATCAAAGTGATGAGATCAATAGCGAAGCTTATTATCGCCGCGGGGTTGTTGCTTGCTTTAGCCGCTCCCTGCTACGCGGAGAAAATAGTGATGGCAGGTTCAACTACTATCCTGCCTATCGCCCAGAGGGCAGCGGAAGTTTTTATGCAGGAGAACCCTGACGCCGATATATCCGTGCGCGGCGGCGGTTCAGGAGTGGGTATCGCTTCAATAATAGACGGCACATGCGATATCGGCAATGCATCTAGGCCTATTAAGAGCGCGGAGCTTGAGAAGGCATCTGCCAACGGCAGGGATACAAAGGCGCATGTTGTCGCTATGGATGGTATCGCGGTGATCGTGAATACTTCCAATAGTATAGGAGCGTTAAGCAAAAAACAATTGAAGGATATTTACACCGGAAGTATTTCAAATTGGTCCAAGCTCGGAGGAGGCGATGAGAAAATAGTCGTTATCTCGCGCGATAGCTCAAGCGGAACGTTTGAAGCGTTTACGACATTAGCCTTGGATGGAGTAAAGGTGCGTTCTGACGCGGTTTTGCAAGCCTCTAATCAGGCGGTCGCCTCCACCGTTGCCCGTACCCCCGGAGCCATAGGTTATGTCGGGCTCGGCTATATAACGTCTTCAGTCAAAGCCCTCCCGATAAACGGGACTATGCCTTCAAAAACAACGGTGCTTACCAACAAATATATACTTTCACGCCCGTTATTTATGTATACCAACGGCAGCCCCGCGGGGCTGGTGAAGGAATTTCTTGATTTTATCAAGAGTTCAAGAGGGCAGCAAATAGCGGATGAAGAGGGTTTCGTAGCGTTAAGATAACGTTTACCCATGAATCGTCCCGCTTGCAGCGTGACGCTTCAGGGTTAGCTCCATGCGGCCTTGCGATAATACAATATCAGGGGCTAGGCATGGAGCGTCACTCACGCGTAATCCTTAAAAACGCTGAGGCGGGGCATTGCTCCGCTTCAGCGGCCTCCTATATATAGACAATGGTTAACTTTAAAGAACGGGTTTATAAGTGGTTGTTTACGATACTGGCTTTTTCTTCGCTGGTATTCCTAGCCGGGATAATTATTGTGCTTTTGAGCGAATCATTGCCGATATTTTCCAAGGTCAGCGTATTTAAATTCCTGTTTGGTAAGTCATGGTATCCCACGTATGAGCCAGCGGAATTCGGGATCCTTCCTCTTATATTAGCTTCTTTGTGGGTAAGCGCTGGGGCGATGGCGGTGTGCGTTCCTTTGGGGGTGGGGAGCGCGTTGTACCTTAATGAGATAGCCAGCTATAGGCAAAAGGCGATACTTAAGCCTTTAATAGAAGTTCTGGCAAGCGTACCGTCAATAGTATATGGTTTTTTCGGGATGGTCATCCTGGCGCCTTTTCTTCAGGGTTTATTTAAGATACCGATAGGCCTGTGCGCTTTTTCCGCGAGCTTGATCCTGGGAATAATGGCTACTCCTACTGTATGCAGTATCGCGGATGACGCTTTGAGTTATGTGCCGAATTCGTTTCGCGAGGCGTCCTTTGCCGTGGGCGCGGATAGATGGCAGACATTAACAAGGGTAGTGATACCCGCGGCCGGTTCAGGGATATCAACCGCGGTCATATTAGGCATGAGCAGGGCTATCGGAGAAACAATGACTGTGCTTATGGTGGCGGGGGGCGCGGCTGTTATCCCGGGTTCATTTTTTGACCCGGTCAGGCCGATGACCGCGGCAATCGCCGCTGAAATGGGAGAGGCTCCCATGGGCGGCGACCACTACCATGCTTTATTCGCCATTGCCCTGGCCCTGTTCACCGTTACCTTTATTTTTAATATTATCGCTGAAATGATAAGCAGAAGATTCAGGATAAAATTGGGGCTGTCGGGATGAAGAGGACAACAGAACAGAAGATAGGTTTTACTTTTTTGTTTCTTTGCATGGCGGTTACGTTATTATTCCTTTTCGCCATTATCTATTTTATTGCCGCGAGGGGGCTGAAAGTCATTTCCTGGGAATTCCTCACGCAGGCCCCCCGTAACGCGATGACAGCCGGAGGGGTGGCGCCGGCTATAGTAGGGACATTGTACCTTTCTCTTATAGCGATAGCTTTTGCTTTGCCGTTAGGCATTGCCTGCGCGATATATCTTTGCGAGTATTCGCCTAAAGGCTTTGTAGTCAACATTATCAGGATGAGTATTAATAACCTTGCAGGCGTGCCTTCGGTGGTTTTCGGGCTTTTCGGTTTAGCAGTGTTCGTGAAATTCTTTAAATTCGGAGTATCGATGCTCGCGGGAGGCTTAAGCCTGGGAATATTGGCCTTGCCTGTCATTATTTCAGCGGCGCAGGAAGCGCTCCTGGCTGTGCCGCATTCCACAAGGGAGGCTTCCCTGGCCCTGGGCGCGACGCAATGGCAGACGATAAAAAGAATAGTCCTGCCTGCGGCTTTACCGGGGATTTTGACCGGGGTGATCTTGAGCATCGGCAGGATAGCCGGAGAAACGGCCCCGATCCTTTTCACCGCCGCCGCTTTTTATCTCAAGGGCTATCCGAAATCCATATTGTCAGAGGTCATGGCCTTACCTTATCATATTTACGCGCTTATGACCGAAGGGGTCCATCCCGAGCGGCAGACCGAAATAGCTTACGGCTGCAGCCTGATACTTTTATTTTTGGTATTAATGGTATCTTTCGCGGCGATCTTGATCCGTCAAAGGCAGAGGAGCCAGTGCCATGTCTGAGAGATTTAAAATGAAAGCGGAAAAAGTCAATTTCTTTTACGCTAAACAGCAGGCTTTAAAGAATATCGATCTGGGGATCTATTCCAATATGGTCACGGCGATCATCGGCCCTTCGGGCTGCGGAAAATCAACCTTTATCCGCCTGCTTAACCGTATGAATGAGCTTATCCCGGGCACGGTATTAACAGGCAGGATAAGCCTGGATAACCAGGATATTTTTGGCCCTTGCGTGGACAGTGTGGCGGTCAGAAGGCGGGTCGGGATGGTATTTCAAAAACCGAATCCATTCCCGAAAACTATTTTTGAGAATATCGCTTATGGCCTGGAAGTCAACGGGATAAAAGACCGGCAGTTTATTGAAGAGAGGGTTGTAGAGTCGCTCAAGAAAGCGGCTTTATGGGAAGAAGTGCGGGAAAGGCTGCATGAGAGCGCGCTTCGGCTCTCCGGCGGCCAGCAGCAGCGCCTTTGCATAGCAAGATGCCTGGCGGTGGAACCGGAAGTGCTTCTTTTTGATGAGCCTTGCGCCAGTTTGGATCCCATATCAACCGGCAAGATAGAAGAGTTGATAATGGAATTAAAAAAAGATTATACGATCGTCATCGTTACTCATAACATGCAGCAGGCGGCGCGTGTTTCGGAC
>Ga0265297_10007374_pt1 | contig 15281 bp, 16 predicted proteins | sample Munlanlwell13791_FD_192502 | JGI IMG/M metagenome (GOLD analysis project Ga0265297, IMG submission 192502) | Leachate microbial communities from a municipal landfill in Southern Ontario, Canada - Leachate well 137-91 | ecosystem: Engineered > Solid waste > Landfill > Unclassified | place... | reverse complement strand
GAAACACCCAAGCTTATACCGGCCATTTCCAAAAACCGCTTTTTGAAAGGCAAGTCTTGTGCAACTGAAATATAGAAAGTGAAGAAAAGTATTATCAGAATTGCTATTGCGAGTGTTACTCCTAAAGAAATAAAAACATTCGCAAAAATGAAAAAGGGCGCAATTAAAAGTATTACAGTAATAACATACATTCCTCCCGTATAAATCGATGCTTTTATAGGATCCTTGCCTTCACCTTCCGCCTTTGTTGACAAATACTCGGATGCTCCCATGGACATCGATGCCGCAATTCCCGTGATTAAACCAATTATTGCTATAAGACGCGGGTTTTGTAAGGCAAGAGTAAATCCGGCTAAAGCGCCTGTTAGCTCAACCAAAGCATCATTGACTCCCAAAACCATTGAACCAACATATTTCAATTTTTCCTCATCCAAAAGTCCTAACAACTGTTTTTCATGTTCATCTTCTTCCTTTTGGATCTGCTTCGCCTCGGGAATTTCTTCTGAAATCTCTTCATAATTAACTTGTGCCGCTTCTTCCCCTTTCTCCATCAACTTAATGGAAAAAGTAAATCCGAGTAAGTTTGCTATAAATTTATGAAATAACATCCGAAAAGGTTTCGGCTTTATCTCGACCTCTGAATATCTTTGCCAAAACTTGGCGTGTCTTTTCTCATCATCTGCAATTCTTTGAAGTAGTTCCTGATTCTTCCTTCCTTTAGCTCTTTTTGCAAGCCACTGATATACACCGTGTTCAGTAATTTCCGTTTCCTGTGCACGCCTGATTTGCCGTCTTATTCCCAATCCCAGTCTTTTGCCTTGACCTCCCCCAGGACCAAATCCACGGCCTTGTCCCACCATCCCTTGACCACCGCTTTGTCCACGACCCCCACCTCTTCCGCGTCCAATACCGCGCTTTCTTCCTAGGCCCTTTGCTTGTCCATTTCTTCCCGCCATATTCACTCTCCTACTCAATTTTTAAAAAAATATTCTTTAGAGTATCACTATTTTAAAGAATATTCTTCTAGCTTTCTTGCTTCTTCTATAAAAAATGATTGCCATTCACTATCTTTAACCTTAACTCTCATTCTGGGCAAATCTGAAACCTCATTTACTAATAGAAATTTGCTCGCAAGTTGAAGAGGATCAGTAAAATAATCAAATTTTTGTCTTGCCTTTTTCATTAAGTCGATTATCTCATATTTATAGATTTTATGGATCAAATAAAGGTCAATAAAATCGCGGCTTCGCGATCCTGTTGCAATCGTTTGCATTTTGTTAACCGCAATGTCAATAACACTATCATAAGAAAGATCTTTGTATTTTCCACCCTTTTCCAAAAGCGGAAACGGATAATAGTTAAAATCAACTTTCAAGGTTAATTTCTTTGTGAATTCAAACGTAAAAGTATGAAGCCCGAGAAACTGGGTGTAAGTAATATTTTTCGCTTTTAGGATTTTTACAGCCTTTTTAGCAAACACATTAATGGGTGCAATTCGTACTTCATTCATCTTGGTGAAAAGGTCAATGTCTTCCGATTCACGATGATGAAGGTAAAATTCTGAAAGCACGGTTCCGCCCGTCCAGTAATAGTTTTTTACAAAAGTCGGTTCTTTAATCACCAATTCCAGGAACCGTTTTTGTAATTCGGTAAGGATTGTGGAATTATATCCCATAGCCAATATTCTATCACCGCAGCCTTTAATGGGTCTATCTGCGGCTTTATTTCACCCCAATTTTTTAGAAGGATTTTTCGGTCTAATTTCTCGCCTCGAAGTCCATAATTGATTAATTGGACTTCCCTCCAAATTTTATATTCTTTGGGGTTTTCTCTTTTTAGCTTCTCTTCGTCAACTGACCAACTGTACATACCCAATTTTACCACTTTTGAAGCTAAATTGCAGGAGCTAGTGAACCCCGCATACACAAGCAAGTTTATTAAAAACTAATTTATGAATTAAATTTTTTTGATAAATCTAGGTAACTCGGATATGGCTTTGATATATGGTATTTTTCTCTCTATATAAGTTTTTTCTTTTACTGTTCTATTTGCAATCCCACAAAAATGTAAACCCGTACTACTCGCTACTTCATAATCATCAAGTGCGTCTCCAACGTACAAAACTTCATTTTTGCTGATATTTCTAGCTTCAAGTTTTTCTAAAGAAGGCAAAAAGACACCCAGATTGGGCTTGTGCACTTTTGTGTCTTTAGAGCTTTGAATAAAGAAAAAATATGAAGAACTTAATTTAACATCTTTCATGCCACCTCTAATTAGATCCGGATTATTTGAACTTATAATACCAAGTAAAAAGTTTTGAGATAATTGTTTTACTACCTTATTTGTATCAGTAATTTGCTCATTTGGGTATTTGGGAAGTATTGATTTGTAATTATTTGTTAGGTTTCTTACAGTATCGGAGTTTATAAAAATATCAGAAATAAAACTGTCGAAAGGCTTACCCCAATATTTGTCAATATCTGCATCAGAGATATTTAAATTGTAAAATTTTTTCCCCGCTTTCTTTATGGCTTTATATCTTATTGATTTTGTCTTGACTAAAGTATCGTCAAAATCAAACAAAACTGCTTTTATCATAAAAAGTAGTATATCACCTGAAACCGCGAAACTACCAAGGTCTATCCTTGTTGGGCACCTTCAGTAAGTAGTGCTAAACTTATATTATGTCGGAATATCTTGCTGTAATTTTTCTTTCTCTTCTTTCGGGATTAACCACAATTATCGGTGTTGTGCTCGCACTTATCTTTAAGAAAAATTCAAAAGCAATTGCAATCGGCATGGGTTTTGCGGCAGGAATAATGCTTTTGCTTTCCCTTTTTGAGTTAATACCGGAATCCTTGACGGTATTGGAACCCATCCCTGTATTATTAACAGCAGGTTCCGGAGCCCTGGCTTTGGCAATTTTAAATTTAACAATCCCGCATACACATTTTTTCAAAGAAAGGGGATGCCTTAATAATACTTTATTGAAAAGCGCATATTTGATTGCCCTTGGATTGGTACTACATGATTTTCCGGAAGGTTTTGCCATGGCTAATTCATATATCTTTTCGCCTAATTTAGGTGTATTTGTTGCCGTTGGAATTGCCCTTCACAACATCCCGGAAGAATTCGCAATAGCAGCTCCCCTTGTTGCATCAAATAGTAAGAGGGATACACTTTTCAAAACAGCACTAATTTCAGGACTTGCAGAACCGATGGGGGCAATATTAGGTCTTTTTGCAGTGGCTCTTTTTTCATTCTTGAACCCGTATTTTATGGCTTTTGCGGCAGGGGCTATGATATTTATTTCACTGCATGAGCTTTTACCCGTCGCCAAAGCTTGTAAAAAACCGTTGCTTTTTATTATTGGAGTGATTTTTTCTATTGTAATTTACTTAGCACTTAATAGAATTATTCCTGAGTAATGTATTTTTTAAATCAATCCTGTGAAGATTTATTGTCACTTTTATCTTTTTACGTTCAATCTTTTACTTTTCGTATCAGATCTTCCGTAAGGATACTGTCCACTTAATAAAAGCCAACAATCATACATTTATGATTGACAAGTCTTAAAAATTAGTACAATATCAAAATAAAGAGGGGCGTGTCTATAAATATTCAGTCAAAATTTTTGCATTGGTACAAAAAGCTTAAGACATTAAACAAACGGCAAAAAATATATGCCTTTGGGAGTCTTGCAGCTTTGGTTTCAGTATTTTTGCTGAGCTCGCCAACATTGGTAAAACAAATACGCACCGCCGGAGCAAAAATATTTTTAAAAACTGATACCAAAAGTGTATTGCTAAAAACAAACACGCACCTGGTGGTTACTCTAATCAAAAATCAAGCTGCAGATAAAATCACCTTAACAAAAGCAAGTGCTATCACAACAAGTAATCTTTTTCCAAGATCTATTTCTGGTAATGAAAAATATGCTTTAGAAATGGTTGTCGGAAATAAAGTTATTAATTCTTATAAATTTGACTTTACTGAAGAAATATATCCACCCATACCAAATTCTCCCAGGAAACTGACTTCACCTGAAGCGGTAATCGATATTCCCTATAAGTTGAATACTGCCTTCAGAGTCAGAGATTTGAAAACCCGGAAAGTATATCCTTTAGAGACAACTCTGATTTCGCAAGCACTAGCAAAACCACAACCACTTTTACCTCAAACAGCGATCAAAATAATCGATTCTCGGGATCGATCTGTTTCACCTCAAGCTTATCAACCTCTTGACGGATATTATGACATTCTCTATATCAGCGAAGATTATTCTTCAGCGGAAATGGATCTTTTTACAGACGACGTAGCTGCATTATCTTCTTATCTTTTATCAATCGCGCCCTTCTCTGAGTATCTGGATAAAATCAGAATTGTAATTCTGAATAACTCGATTGATTTAGGCTGCGAACATGATACAACAACGCCACAATTAATTCTGTGTAACTTACAAACGGTTTTGTCTGTGGCGGCACCGATTGACTACGATACAATAGTAGTGGTCGTCAAAGACGACGTGTTGGGTGGCTGCGGTTACATACCAAATAATGTAGCCGTAACTTATAACAAATGGCAAAATGGTTTGGCTAAACAAGTAGCAGCTCATGAAATGGGTCACAGTATCGGCTGGTTAATGGATGAATATGACTATGGCGTAGGAAGTCTTCCATCACATGAATACCCTCCCGGACCGAACTGCGACTTTCCTCCGTGTGATTTGTGGTCAGGCGTTGCCGGAACGGGTTGTTATCCGACTTGTGGTTATGATGATGTTTGCCGCCCGACCGAGGGTGGTTGTCTGATGCATGATTATAACGAACCTGTATTTTGTCCTGTATGTCAAAATGCTATTAGAGAAGTGTTAATACGCCATACTACAGATCCAAATTCCACACCGACCCCAATTCAAACCGTAACTTTAACTCCTACCACACACCCGACACTAACACCTACTACGCGTCCAACTCCGACTCCTACCATGAAACCAACGCCAACTCCAACAAAAAAGCCGACTCCTACACCCACTCCGATAAGTTTACCTACCAGAAAAGTGTTCGTTTCTTCAATGCGGTATCAACCTTACACGGGTGGGATTGCTAATGCTGATATCTATTGTCGAAACTTAGCAGAAAATGCAAACTTACCAGGTAAATATATCGCTTGGTTATCGGATGACAAAACTAATGCCGCAAACAGAATCCCCGATGCGAAATATGTATTAGTGAATGGCAAACTTATAGCTAATAACAAGAAGGATTTGCTTGATGGAAGTATCACTAATCCGATAAAAATAAGCGAAAAAGGCCAAGATATTGGATACGCAAACGTGTTTACCGGCACAGTAGCCAGCGGAATTAATAAGGTGGGTTATAACTGCAGGAACTGGATAAGCTCAAGCATTAATAATAAGGGTTGGGTCGGAGCAAACTGGAAAACTACATCCGGATGGACGGATGATGGTTATATAAACTGTTCCATGGATGCACGTGTCTATTGTTTCCAAATCAGCAATTAAACTAAGTAATCTCTATACCCGACATTAAAATTATCCAATATCCTTCATCATTTCATAACATAATCTTTATAGGTAATATAATAGCTGTTTATAATCCGAAGACAACAAATAGATGCAATTTAAAATCTGTAAACTTAAAAATTCAGATTCAACAATAGTGATCACTAGGGTAAAATAAAATATATTACATATAGTTACCCCTTGAAAATTAACATAAATATATCCGAATATTACTTTAACAAAGGTTACATTATGAAATATTTCTTAACGACCGCTATCTTTGTTGTATTAACCCTGATGATTATCATTGTTTTCAAAAACCAAAATAAAGAAGAACTTTCAATTAATGATAGAATGACAGAAGAAGAAGGAGTAACAATGGCTAAAGATGAAAATCTTGAAAAAAGGAAAAAAGTAACCATAAAAACTCTTTTTGATAATTACCAAGACGTGAAAGGTTTAAAGACCGGGCACGGCTTTTCTTGTCTGATTGAAATCGAAAATGAAACCGGCATACATACTATTCTGTTCGATACCGGAGCAGACGGAAATATACTGCTTTCTAACACTGAGGCTTTAGGCATTGATATAAATAATGTAAATTCAATATTTTTGAGCCACATTCACTCAGATCATGTCGGAGGCCTTAGTAATGTATTAGCAAATAACCATAACCTTCAGGTAATTATCCCCGCGTCTTTTCCTGATTCAATTAAACAAACTATTATTTCTGACAATGCAAGTTATAAAGAAATAAGCACACGAGAGGAAATATATGATTCGGTTTACACAACTGGAGAGATGGGAACTTTAATTATCGAACAATCACTCATTATCGATAGCGAAAAAGGCTTAATCATTATCACAGGATGTGCTCATCCGGGAATAGTAAATATTGTTAAAAAAGCTAAAGAGATTTTGTCAGGCAAGAACATCTACTTGGTATTGGGAGGTTTCCACTTGAGTTCGGAAAGTAATACTATAATTGAAAGTATTGTTAACGATTTCCGAATGCTGGGCGTCGAAAAAGTCGCACCGTCACATTGTTCAGGCAACCGAGCAAGAGAGTTATTTAAAAATGAATATCAAGATAATTTCATTGACAATGGCGTAGGAAAAATTATCGAGATCTGAAATATGGACATCATTAAAGTTAAAAAACTCACAAAAAAATTCGGCAGTATAACCGCAGTTGACAATATTTCATTTGAGATAATAAAAGGTGAGATATTTGGGCTTCTTGGTCCGAATGGTGCGGGCAAAACCACTACGATAAGAATTTTAACCGGAGTGATAAATCCAACGTCGGGAAGCGCAGAAATAAATAATTATGATATTCAGAAAAATCCAATAAAAGCAAAAGAGTCTCTAGGAATAGTTCCAGAAACGACAAATGCTTATTTAGACTTATCCGCATATAAAAACCTGACCTTCATTGCCGAGCTTTACGGTATGACAAAAGAAAAAAGAGACAAAAAAGCGCTTGAGCTTTTAGATTTATTTGAACTCAAAGAAAAGAAAGATCTGAAAGTAAAAGCTTTTTCAAAAGGCATGAAACAAAGGCTTATTTTGGCAATGGCAATGATTAACGATGCTGACATACTTTTCCTTGACGAACCTACCAGCGGACTTGATGTTAAAAGCGCAAGAGTTATAAAAAACCTAATTAAAAAACTAAATGCAGAAGGAAAAACGATACTTTTAACAACCCACGACATTGACGATGCCAATAAACTTTGCGACAAAATTGCGATAATGAACTACGGCAAAATCGTTGCCGTTGACAGTCCCGAAAAACTAAAAAGCACAATTGAAAGCGTTTCTTCTGTGGAAGTAGCCTTTGAAAAACCGTTGAGTCCGGATAAATTCAAATCCAAGAATGTTTCCAAATCCGAAAAAGTCGGGGACAAAATCAAATTCTATACTAAAGATCCGGGAAAAGTCGTCTTTGAACTCGTTGATTATTCAAGGAATTCAGACAATAAAATTGTATCTTTGAACACATTAAAACCAGACCTTGAGGACGTGTTTATAAAGTTAACGGAAGGGAAAATATAAAAAAGTGTTTGAACAATTAATGCGCTCTTGGGTAATAACCAAAAAAAACTTATCTGTTTACTTTCTAAGGCCACCGGTAATAGTATTCGGTATAATAATGCCTGCATTTTTGTTTGTTTCTTTTTCTTTAAAACGGCAAATTCCCATTGAATCGTTAATACCGGGACTTCTGGGGATGAGCCTTTTTTTTACTGTTTCCTCGATAACACCCGGAATAATGCCCTGGGAAACAAAAATGAGAACCTTAGAAAGAATTGTTTCTGCGCCCATAAAACTCTGGGCGATTATTCTTGGCGATATTATATCTTCATTTATTTACGGGATATTAATTACTGTGATCATATACGTCATTAGCTCAATATTTCTCGGTAGTTTAATAATCAATACACCGATACTGTTAGCAACGATGCTCGCCGCATTTTGTTTTTCTTGCTTGGGAGAGTTGATTTCATCGATACCATCAGACAATCCGTCAAACGCCATGATGCTTTCAACCTTGGTCAAGTTCCCTTTAATATTCATAAGCGGGATCTTCGTCCCCGTCACCGAAATGGGTAACTTTAAAATAGTATCTTATTTCTCTCCGCTTACTTACTACACGGATGTTTTAAGAGGTAGTATTGAAAACAACGCATATTTCAGTGTTGGCACAAATCTCTTAGCGCTTTGCATCTTCTGTCTGATTTTCTTTGTTTTGGCTAACATAGTGCATAAAAAAACTGTTTCGAAAAGGTTTTAAATCAAAATTCAGCTTGCATCAGGAAATACATATATTCTTACCAAGACTAATTAGAATGTTTTTAAATGAAATTCTCCGAGGGTTATTAACCCCCGGTTTCTTCCCTAAGGAAGAATTACATTCTGCAGATATTAGCCAAATAGCAGTATTAAACCGGTAAAAATTTCACGAGTCTTAAATATGGTTTTTATCGATCCTTATATTCAATGCATGAAGTAGTTACTGCTGATCTTGAACCAGAAATATTTGTTTACAGAGAAGGCTTAATAACTCTCAAAGATAAACTTGGTAAGGTTATATTAAAAGATTTTTCTCCTTCTTTAAAAACTTCTCGTCGAGTAATAACAATATCGGATTATGATCAAATTGAATATGTTGAAAGCACAGATGCTGAACAAACTGTTTATGAAATTTTATACAAGGATTCGACGGGAAAAAGTCCTGATATTAATATGCATATTCGCGCAAGAGATTGTTTTTATACTATGCATGTAGATGTTTTTAACTCAACCGAAAAGTCTTTAGATATAGATGAGATCACTATTTTAAAAACAAATTCAATAGGAGGTGAGGAAAACATCGAAAAATTTGCTTTTGGAGGCACAAGATTTCAGTCGTGGAACAATCACACTTTGCCGCTTCCTATAAAAAGTCGTTGGCAGGACTCCCCTTATCCGGTAAAAAATCCGATACCTGAAAGCCCGCATACTCACATATTCTGTCCGATGGTTCATATTATTAACCGTAATGATATTGCCTCAAATACCATTATCGGTTTTTCCACGTCAAAACGTTCTCACAGCTTCATACGTTTTATAGAAAATGGAGAGGGAAGTTTTTTGTTGAAAGCATCTTGCTTAAGAGAAGGGGTAAACCTGCAGCCGGGGGAAGAAATTTCATCCGAAATGCTGGAATTAATCACAGGCTGCGATTATTTTGACACACAGTTAGAATACTCAAGGAAAGTATCCGAATACGTCACTCCAAAAAGAAATATCCATCCAAAAATATACTTTTGTACTTGGTACCCTTGGAGAGAAGGCGTCTGTCCGGAAAATTTATATCGAATAATTCCTGAATTGGCTAGATTACAAGAAGAACACCCGTATTTAAATCCTATTACTTTAACTCTTGACGACGGAATATTACAAAGGCCGGGAGATGGTTTCTCACCGAATTCTAAATTTGAAGACGGCAAACTGGAAAACATCATTAAAATCGCGCACGAATACGGTCTGAGAATTGAGCTTTGGACGGCCTTAACATCTGTTGCCAATGGAAGCGAAACCCACGTTAATCATCCCGACTGGCTTCTCACCGATAAGGACGGTAATCCTATCGTTGCCAAAGAAAATGTCTGGCCAGCTGAAGAATGTGACAATGGAGATGTATACGCATTGGATTTAACAAATAGTGATGTATGGGGTAGATTTATTATTCCCGGAATAAGAACATTACGGGATTATAATATTGATGGAGTTAAGATAGATTTTTTGTCGGGAGCTTCTTTGCCCGCGCCCTCGATGAAAAGGGGCGTTACCAGCATGCAAGCCTATACTACCGGCTTAGAAAGAATACGCTCTTTACTCAGCGAGGAAGTGGAATTATCAGTTTGCGGTGCTCCCATTGTCGCATCCTTAGAAGTCTGCGACAATATAAGAATTGCCACGGACACAAACACCGAATATTCATGTGAGTTGAAGGATGGAACATTAGGCGGCTTACAAGCAGTATTACCTTCTGTTATATCTAATTTGTGGGTAAAAAATATAAGGAACGCGGACATTGATTGTCTTATGTTAAGAAAAGCTGGATCAAACCTAACTACAGTCGAAAGGGAACAAATGGTTAACCTTTATTCATTGATACCAGACGCCCGAATGGGTATTGGTGACGATCTTGCTACTCTGGAGCCGGAACAAAGAAACGTGCTTGATGCGGTTTTAAAAACAAAGAGTTGTACAGATACCGTTGTAAAATCCATACTTTTATCAACCGACTACCCCGCCGTAATGGTAACAAGCACTCATACACCCTCCGGGCACCGCACAATAGGTGTATTTAATTTCAGTGATGATACTATATCTGTCGATTTAGAAGAATTTGAAAATTTCGCGGGTACAGAATTTAAAAAGTTGGTTCTTGGTCCTCATTCTTCCCAAGTATTGCATCAACCAGCTATATCGTTTTAAAATATTAAAACTAAATTGTTATGCCTTGTGATAAAATATATTCAGGAAAGTAAAAACGAACACAAGCTAAGTCGGTCATATTTTAACTGAACTTAAATTTTCTACAAACAAAATATTGTTGCTTAATGATTAAAATAAGTTGAAACTAAAAAAATGACGGAATTCGATACACCTCCTACACGGCAACTTACTGAGGAAGAGCTTGTGCAGAGAATCCATGCAGGACTTGGGAGAGACACATATGGGGATACAAAGGCATTAAATGCTTGCAACGAAGCACTCAAAAACAAAATGGATGAGTTTATGCGTAGAATTGGAATAGAACCCGACTCTCGTTTTCCGAAAAAGCGCTAATAACCAGAAAAAAACTTCTTAGTCATCTAATTCATCAATCGTATTTCTTAGGTTTTTCAATAATTCTTTTTTGCTTTGTTTCTTTTTGCTTTGCAGTTTGCCTTGCGCTTCGGCTATTCTTTTCTCGCCTTTGTTCATAACTTCAATCGCTTTATTTTTTAAAGTTTCCCTTTTTGTTCTATCGGACAAAACCGCAGCCGCAGCACCTACAGCAGCGCCTATCGCTGCGGCAGTCATCGCAGTTTTTAACTTACCATTATTATTTTCATCATAAGTCATTATCATCACCCCCTTTTTCCCAAAAATTTTGACAGCAAATTACTTACAAATGTCAACAATCCGAATTCCAACGTATCTTTTATTAAACCCGCCTCCTTAACAGTTCCTTTTATGGTTTTTACCGATTTTTTAATTGTTCTTAATATTAAATAAATCTGCAAAGCAAAAAATATGTTTACTCCAACAAAAACCAATGCAGCAAATCCGATACTATAAAAGAAAAATTCATTAGCTGACATGCTTAAAAGATAGACTAGGTAATTAAAAATAATGTGTGAAAAATGTAAGATGATGTAAGAAGGATATTTTCATATCATTTAATGTAAAGGTCGTCAAAAAAATGTATATAAGGGGAAAATTAATATCGGGTTATTGTTATATCGTTTTATCATTTATGATTAAAATTCTATATTTAACAAATTAATCCAATTTTGTTGCATATAATCTATCTTATATAATAACAAACCGTCATGCGTCAAGATTTAATTTTTGATAGTAAAAAGGATCGTATAATGAATAACAAGCCAATTGGTATTTTTGATTCGGGTATAGGTGGACTTTCATTAATCAAAAAGATTAAGAAGGTTTTACCGAAAGAATCAATTACTTATCTGGCGGACAACCTAAACTTTCCCTATGGAAATAAAACACCCCATCAATTAAGAATAATTTCAGAAAAAAACGTAAAATGGCTATTATCACAAAAGGCCAAATTAATAGTAATAGCCTGTAACACGGCAACCGTAAACTCAATCAATTATTTGAGGAGTATTTTTCCAGAGAGCAGTTTTGTCGGATTGGAACCAGCAATCAAACCGGCTGCAAAATTATGCAAAAAGGGAATAATCATTCTCTCCAGTCCTAAATCGACAACAAGTAAACAATTAAATCTACTTATTAAAAAGTTCGCTAAAAATAAAAAGGTATTCAATCTTGGTTCTTTAAAGCTAGTCCGAGCCGTCGAACAAAGCTGTAGCACAGCAAAGACAAGTAAAATATTGAAAGATATTCTCCTAAAACAAACTCTAAACAGGGCAGATATAATTGTTTTAGGCTGTACTCATTTCCCGTTAATACACGATCAAATTCAAAAATTCGTAGGGGAAAATATCAAAATAATTGACTCCGGGGAAGCAGTCGCAAAAAGAATAAAAACACTATTAAAAGAAAAAAAATTACTCTCAAAAGAAGAAAAACCAAAATACAAGTTTTTTACATCCGGAAAAAAGAAAAATATCAGAGGAATAACTTTTAATAGCACACATTTATAACTCTCGATAAAATTTGCTAAGATTATATTGCTGTGACCGGAGAGGAATTAACTAAAGTTAAAAGATTTGTTTTTCAAAAAACATGCAATATCAAAGATCTCCAACACAACTGTGAGCATGCAAAAAGGGTTGCTTCAAATGCAGAAAGAGTCGTTAAATTGCTAAAGTCAGAAAAAAAAGTTGACCTAAACTTGCTTTTAGCAATCTCTTTTCTTCATGATATTAACCACGCGTTCTTCAAACCTGGTTTTATAAACTATTTTTTAGAAAGCAAAAGGTTGAGGGCCGTTTTGCCAAAAATACTTGAAGAACTAAACATAAAAGAATGTGAGGGGAAAATTATTGAAAACGCGATATACAAAAGCCCGCTCTCATTCCCCTTTAAAAAGCTTAACAAAAACCAAGACCTTTATACTCAAATACTCCAAGATGCAGACACACTCGATCTTTTTAGCAAAGAAAGAGAAATAAGTTTTAATATCGCTAAAGGTAATCTTCTTTTCTATAAAATCCTCTCGACCTTTTCAAAATTTACTTTCAAATACGGTCGAGAAAACCTAAAAAAATATCTAAACTTTCCTCAATTGGCAAAAGAGTTTTATGTACAAAAAAGTTGAATACACTTAATTTCCGTGTTTCTACATGGAATACACCAAAGGCAATAACAATACAATTAAAATTCCAACTTGTTCTTTCAATAGAAATGACACAACCTTTGTTTTGCAGGAGAAATATTTGAATACTCTTGTGCCTTGATCAGTCGGTTTGAATTTTTTTATACATAGTTCTTTCATTATCCCAAACATTCCAATCTGGTTCTTTTTTAAATCTTTCAAGATTTTCAATATGTGAAGATAACCCCTTTACATTTTTTAACCAAATGTAACTGGTCCCCTCAAGATTCCTTACCCACTCATTGTCCTTTAACAAAACTTTTACAACGTGGAGTGGATTTCTATTTAAACATTCAAGTTCTATAATTATTCCCACCTTTTCAACATCATCAATTGTTACTTCATCTTCACCGTCAAAATATACGTCTCTGATTTTTGGCATTTTCTGTTCATCAAAATACCCCCATTCGGTTAAATACCTTGATATTTCTTTTCCACTTTTTAACAAATAATTATTAAAGGGAATATTTAGTCTTTTAAAAATCTTTTTCGCATCAGAAATATTTTTCACCGGGAATTTAACTTCAATTTCTTCGACGTAATAATCTTTTATTCTGGGAAGATAGAATACTTTTTTAAAAGAAAAAGAATAGTCTTTACCATCAACCTGCCTTAATCGAAGCGCAGCAATGTTTTCATACAAAAACCAATTTTTTGTATCAAAATAAATATCTTTTTGTTTTTGTGTGCGAAGTAATTTAAAACCTTTTTGTTGAATTCGTTTAATAAAATCATCCAAAGGAATTTTTAGAACGATCTTAATCTCTTTTTCCCTTGCCATAAAGGGATTATAACAGATGAAATTTAGAAGGTGATCCTTATTCTGAAATTTTTACTACACTCTCAGCCATATAGAAAAGATTTAAAACTTCCTTGTAGTCTTTTGGATCTTTAGCTATAAAATGACAACCTGTTATACCCGGATTTTGATGCTTCCATAAAACATACTCGGCTTCTCTATCTGTACAAATTGGTATGGAAGTGATTGAGATCAATCTTCCATTGTTAGGGGTGTGGATAACATAGTCGGCATTAGTTCCCCAAGCATTCGTACAAGCCCCGCCAGGAGAGCGGCATTCATCTTTGTCATTTGTCAGTTCATTTAGGCAAATACTAACTCCTCGACCGTTGCTCCACTTGCGTCCGGCAAAATCATAATTTGGTGGGATATACATTTTATATTTCTGTTCGTTTCCCTCATAATCTTTAACCTTCACAATTTGGTTAGGTTCCTTTTTTTGCAATTTAGGGTAGAAGTAAACATAACTATCAGGAAGATTTTCGTATTCAACTGGATTAAGTTTACCAAGTATGTCCAGCATGTCTTTGATCTCGTTTATTGTTTTTGCATGAGCAAATATAGTTTCAAGATTGGCTTGTTCTGATTCAACGTTTCTTAGCTGCAAGTCCCCTTGAAAATTTTCGGAGAGTTGATACTGTGAAAATTTAAGATCGGCATTTAGCCAAACCCCTCCATTATTATCATCATAAAAAGCGCCTTTTAGATCATCATTCTCAAAATCCTCAAGTTTTTTATAAAGCCCTTTTGATATTGGGATTATATTCGAAAAGTTTTTAAGAGTGATGTTATGTGGATTTTGTCCCGTAGCCGAAATAGTGCTTTTTAATATGCCTATTGAAACAAAGCGATAATCGCTTATTAAGCTGGGCAGTATAAGTGTTTGCCCGGGGGGGGAAGTAGAAAAATCTATAAGAGTGTTTATAGTATTCTTCTCTCCACAAACTCCAATCATTAGGACGATGATAAATATAGTAATTATATAATCTTGGAGTCCCGCTATTGTCGGTGGTGAGCTTGTCTTTCAAAAATATGTTTTGTTTTGGCAATTGGTAGTATCGACAGATAGTTATAACGACTAATATGAGGATAAGTATGAATGATAATTTTAAGCAAATTTTTGCGAAAACATACGAATTATTTTTAATGGGCTTTACATCTTCATCTTTTATTTTTTTCTGATTATTTTCCCACATTTCTTTTAAAATTATATCAGTTTTCTTTGTTGAATATCAGTTTGGTGGAGTAATTCTAGAAGCAAAGTATGGAGCTAATGGGTTTGTCGAAGCGCAGCGGGACAGATAAAATAAAATTTTGAGTAAATTTAACCTTACTAAGCTTACCTTTCTAAAACTAACCGGTAAAAAGGTGACTATCATACTTTCACAGCA
>Ga0265297_10007373_pt1 | contig 15284 bp, 16 predicted proteins | sample Munlanlwell13791_FD_192502 | JGI IMG/M metagenome (GOLD analysis project Ga0265297, IMG submission 192502) | Leachate microbial communities from a municipal landfill in Southern Ontario, Canada - Leachate well 137-91 | ecosystem: Engineered > Solid waste > Landfill > Unclassified | place... | reverse complement strand
CCCTTACCAGGAGCCTGAACAATTACGCCCGCAAACAGAATTATTTGAAAGAAAAAGACGATAACTTTAGCGGTGAAGATTCTCGCGAAGGTTTAACGGCAGTGATTTCAATCAAGGTCAAGGAACCCCAGTTCGAAGGCCAAACCAAAGCCAAGCTGGGCAACGCCGAGGTCAAACCGATCGTTGACGGCATCGTTTACGAAGCGTTCAACACTTGGCTGGAAGAACACCCCCGAGACGGAGAAAGTATTATCGGTAAATGCGTTTTAGCCCAGCGCGCCCGGATTGCCGCCCGGACCGCCCGTGAAACGGTTCTGCGCAAAGGCGCTTTTGAAGGCATGACTTTGCCGGGCAAACTAGCCGACTGTTCCTCACGAGATGCCAGCCGGTCTGAACTCTATATCGTTGAGGGCGACTCCGCCGGCGGTTCAGCCAAACAAGGCCGCAACCGTGAATTTCAGGCGATCTTGCCATTGCGCGGAAAAATCCTTAACGTTGAGCGCGCCCGTCTGGATAAAATGCTGGCGAATAATGAATTGAAATCTTTGGTAATCGCACTGGGCACCAACATCGGCGATCAATTAGAAATGGATAAATTACGCTATGACCGAATAATCATCATGACTGATGCTGACGTTGACGGCGCCCACATTCGAACCCTGCTTTTGACCTTATTCTATCGTCACTTCCCTGAGCTCATCCGCCAAGGTCATCTCTATATCGCTCAACCCCCGCTTTACAGTATTAAAAAAGGTAAAGAAGTAACCTGGATTTACAGCGATAACGAGCTGGAAGAATATAAGAAAAAGAATAAAATTTTGGAACAAGATTTAGTGGTGGTCGAAGAAGACCAATCACCGGAAGCTGAGGAATTGGCTGGAACCGAAGAGGGTGCGAAAGCCAAAGAAGCCGCCAAAACGCCCAAACTTAACATCCAACGCTATAAAGGTTTAGGTGAAATGAATCCCGATCAGCTTTGGGAAACGACCATGGACCCTGAAACCAGGGTAATGAAGCAGGTAACAATTCATGATGGCGCCAAAGCCGATGAAATTTTTGACATCCTGATGGGTTCCGAAGTCGCCCCTCGCAAACAGTTTATTCACTCCCACGCAAAAAGCGTAAAAAATCTGGATATTTAATAAGTAAAGTAAGCGAGATAAGTAAATTAAGTAAAGTGATAGACAGGAAAGTGCTGTATAGTTAGCAGCGCTTTCTTTTTATTTTCGTATTATAACCCCCCTTAATCCCCCTCATATTAAGGAGGAAAGACGATATTTAGCATCCCTCCCCTTAAATTAAGGGGAGGATAGGAGGGGTTATTGTTTAAGATAAAAAAAGAAGCGTATCAAATCCTAAGATTCAAAACGCTTTTTAGACTTCTAGTATCTTTGTAATGTGCTGAACCTGGAACGCCGGAAGATTTTTTCTGGCCAAACCGGCCAAAGCGGTCCCAGGACCGATCACCAAAAGCTCGATTTCCCCTTGCCCGGCCAAGCCAGCCATTATTGCACGCCAGTTGACGAGGCGACACACCTGCAAAGGCAGAAGTGTTTTGGCATGGATAGACCTGATATAGGGTTTAGCGGTTACATTACTGATAACCGGAGTCTCCATCTGGGACAGATCGACCTGATTCAATGCCCTTGCAAGCACCGCCACCACCGGCTCCATCAATGGCGTGTGAAACGGCCCGACGAGAGGCAAATGTATGAGACGCCTGGCGCCAGCTTCTCTAAGCCTCTCCAATACTGGCGGAAACTCTGCCTTCAGACCGCTGATGACGACTTGGTCAGGCGCGTTATCGTTAGCCAACCAAACGTTGGGTGATTGCGAATTGGTGACCGCTAAACATTCTTCCACTTTCGACCGGTCTAGACCAATCGCTGCCACCATTCCGCCGTCAGAGACTTTGGCCATCTCGGTTGCCCGCACCATCACCAACCAAAGGCCTTGTTCAAAAGTCATCACTCCGGCGGCCACCAAAGCGGCGTATTCGCCGAGACTGTGCCCCGCCATAAGAACAAATCTCCGAGGGCAAATAGAAAGTCGGCAGTAAAACTGCCAAGCCACCACTTCCAAGGTGTAAATCACAACCTGGATGTTGATTGGATCAGTTAGAATTTGTTCCTGGTTTTCCTCAGAAAACGCTGGCAGGAGATTAATCCCGAACTGATCCTCAATCCAACGGAAGGGTCTTAAAACTTTCTCCCGCTCTTTTGCCAGCAGCAATCGGCCGAAATTGACAATATCCTTGAGTTCTGTCCCTTGACCGGGAAACAGACAGGCTTGTTCCTTCATCTTCCTTCACCCCCTTCTCTAAGTTGGTGCAAAAATGACAAGATTCACCCCCTCCTTGCCAACCCCAGCTTAACATATACATTGATAAATATCCACTTGACGGATGTTTAGAGAAATGGTAAAGTATCACCATAATATATAAGCCCTAGAGGGCTTTTTAAAATCCTCCTAAATTAGCTAAAAAAAATCTATGATTAACCGCTTAATCAATTACATTAAAGCCTCCCGGTTGGAACTCAAAAAAGTCGTTTGGCCTTCCAAGAAAGAGATCATCAGCCACACCTCTTTGGTGATTGGCATCAGCTTAGCCGTCGCCGCCTTTTTGGGCATCGCCGACTATATTTTAACGCTCGTTATCGGGCAAATTATCTAAATTTTAAAAATAAAATAGTATGCCAAAACAAGTAGTTCAACGCGGTCGACGCTGGTACGCCATTCACACCTACTCCGGCTATGAGGAAAACGTTAAGCGCAACTTGGAACAAAGAATTGAATCAATGGATATGGAAGATAAAATCTTTAATGTCCTGATTCCGACGGAAAAAAAGATTAAGATTAAAAACGGCAAAAGAAAGATCATCACCGAAAAAATCTTCCCCGGTTATATTATGGTGGAAATGGTAGTGGACGATAACTCTTGGTACGTAGTCCGAAACACTCCAAACGTTACCGGCTTTATCGGATCCGGCACGATTCCCACGCCGATTTCGGAAGCGGAGATAAAAAGCCTGCAAAAACGCATGGGAGTTGAAGAACCAACGTTTAAAATTGATGTCCAGCCGGGTGATCCGGTTCGGATCAACGACGGTCCGTTCAAAGGCTACGAAGGCAAAGTTGATAACATTGATGAAGCCCGCGGTAAAGTTAAAATCCTGGTTTCGATGTTCGGTCGCGAGACTCCGATTGAGCTTGATTTCTTACAAATTAAAAAAGTTTAAGTTAAGTATTGAGCTAACGACTCTCAGCTTCCCCGCTTCTAGGATGCTATCAGTCAGTTGCTCCAAATTAATATTATGGCTAAAAAAATAAAGACGATGATTAAATTGCAGATTCCGGCTGGTGCCGCCAATCCCGCACCGCCAGTCGGTCCGGCTTTGGGTCAACATGGTTTGAACATTGCGGAATTTTGCACTAAGTTCAATGAAAGAACCAGAAGCCAGCAAGGCGATATTGTGCCGGTAGAAATTACCGTTTACGAAGACCGCACCTACTCTTTTATCACTAAGGTTTCGCCCGCCTCTGAATTGATTAAAAAGGCGATCGGCATCACCAGCGGTTCCGGCGAATCATTAAAAAAGAAAGTGGGCAAAATCACCAAGGCTCAAATTAAAGAAATCGCCGAAAAAAAGATGCCCGATCTTAACGCTAAGAATATTGAAGGAGCAATGAGGATAATCGAAGGCACCGCCCGCCAGATGGGCGTCGAAGTCATAGGCTAAAAAATTAAAAAATAAATCAAAAATATATGGATCTACAACAAGCTCGACCAGTCAGTTCGACGGTGGAAGTAGTTAAAGGTCCCAAATCCTTGTTCTGGTATCTGACTTGGTTTTTCGCCCTTGGCATCGTGGCGTTTAACACCGGCAACCTGTGGTTTCAATTCATTAACAAATGGTTCCCGACTGAAGTTGCTTCCGGCTATGCCCAAAATCCATTTAGCCAATCAAACCTAAAATTTGCCATTGCCAGTCTGATTGTCGGCGTGCCAATTTTCTTCTTGTTTGCCTATTTCATTCGTCGGGCCCTAAAAAATGGCCAATTAGATCATCACAGCAAAATCAGAACCTGGATCAGTTACGTCATTTTATTTTTCACCGTGGCAACCGCAGTTGGCGACTTGATCACCACCGTCTTCAAAGTCTTGGACGGTGATTTCACTCCCCGATTTCTACTCAAAGCCCTGACTATTTTGATAATCACCGGCTGGATATTCATTTATTACGGTCTGGAGCTGAAGTCTGATGACTCATTAACTAATTCCAAAACTCCTAAAATAATTGGCATTGTCACCGTTATTGTCATCCTGGCTTCGGTAGCCGGCGCCTTCTTTATTATTGATTCGCCGCTGATGGCCCGAACCAAGGCTTACGACCAAACTCGAACCAATGACTTAAGGAATATCAGTTACAACGTTAACGATTACTATCAAAATCAAGGCGCTCTACCAAATTCTCTGCAGGATTTAACCAACAAAACCAGCCTGGTTGATCCAAAAACAAACGCCCCCTATGGTTACGAGAAAGTTGATGCCACCAGCTACAAACTTTGTGCCGTCTTTGAAACGGCAAATCCGGTTACTGACCAGACTATTCCGGTTGATCCCTATGATCAGTCTTTAATTCACGGCACCGGTGAAAATTGTTTTAACTACAAAATTAATCCGGCCTTTCCCGCTAACGGCAAACCCTTGATTGAACCAGTCCCGACGGCCATTCCAGCTACCAATTAAATCATTGACTAATTAATTTGCGGGAGAGCGATTTTCCAGCTCTATTACCGCGATCCTGTCACTTAGTTGACGGGACGAAAGGAAAAAGATTATGGCGCATTCAAAACGCTATCAGACAGTCAGTAAAAAAATTAATAAAAATCAGGTCTATCCCCTCGCCGAGGCGATTAAATTGGTCAAAGAAACTGCGACCACTAAATTTGACTCCGCCATCGAAGCCCATGTCCGGATCGGCATTGATTCCAAAAAAACCGACCAACAGGTTCGCGGCTCAATCTCTCTGCCGTTTGGCACCGGCAAGACTAAAAAAATCGCTGCTTTCGTCGGGGCAGAAAAAGAGAAAGAAGCCAAAGAAGCCGGCGCCGATATTGTCGGCGGTACTGAGCTGATTGACAAAATCAAACAAACCGGCAAAATTGATTTTGACTTAGCCGTCGCCACGCCGGAGATGATGAAAAATATGGCCGCCATCGCCAGAATCTTGGGCCCACGCGGCATCATGCCTTCACCTAAAAACGAAACCATCACGGTTAACATTAAAAAGACCATTGGTGAATTAAAAAAAGGCCGGGTCAGTTTCAAAAATGACGCCACCGGCAATATTCATCAATCAATCGGCAAAGCGTCATTTGAGCCGCAGCAGTTGATTGAAAACTATAACGCCTTCATCCAGGCAGTCAGAAAAGCCAAGCCCGCCTCCTCAAAAGGCACTTACATCAAAAACATCGTTCTCAGCTCCACTATGGGTCCGGCTGTAAAAGTTGAGCTCAGCTAAAAACACCAAAAAAGACAGACTCCAAAACTCCGCCCCAGAGCGGAGTTTTGGGTTATTTTAACATTTGACAAACCCTTAAAACGGCGTTAAGGTGTTGGCAAGTTGTCCTAAGGAGGAAAATCACTCAATTCGGAAAGTAACCGATAAGGAGGCTCGTATGGTAACCGCTACTGGCAAACGGATAAGTCTCGGGATTATCGATACTGACAAAGCGGGATCAAGCACTAACGCCGGCAACAACTTGGATTTGGTGTCCCAGTTATTCAAGCTGGGGGCCCAAGCGGTTGTCATGGGGTCGACGGTGTTCACCAAGGCTGACGGCAGTAACCTGTTTATACCGCCGAGCATATTCGACAAAGACAGCCAACACATCACGGCAAGATACCAAGAAAAGAGGGAATTCTACTGGTTCTCCGTGCCAGAAACCACCGACGGTATCATTCAGGCCATCAACGACCACGGGATAGCCACCGACAGGGTCGCCTTGACCTGAGAGAAAATCATTTGCCCGCCACTCGTACCCAAGTTTGGTGCCTTGTCCAACCGGATGCGGCACTCTTTTTTTATTTTCAAAAAAACAAGGGAAAAATCGTCTAAATTTGCCAAACCGGCGCAAAATTTGATAAAATTAGATAAATAATTAATAAAATTCCTATGATTAAAAAAAGAACTGGCTATTTGTCCTGGGACGAGTGTTTTATCCAGATGGCTAATCTCATCGCCCAACGATCAAAAGACCCATCGACCCAAGCCGGCGCGGTGATCGTCGACCAGAATAATATTGTTATCGCTTTAGGCTATAACGGTTTCCCCCGAGGAATCAAAGATGAAGAATTACCCTGGGATCGTGAAGGTGGATTTTTAGACACAAAATACGCCTACGTGGTTCACGCCGAAGAGAACGCCGTTTATAACGCCAGTCAGTCGGTTAAAAACTGCAAGCTTTATTGCACTCTATTCCCCTGCAACGAATGCACCAAAAGTATTATCCAAAGCGGTATTACCGAGATTGTTTATATCTCTGATAAATATCACGACCAGGACTCCTGGGTCGCCTCCAGAAAAATGCTGGATCTGGCCGGAGTTAAGTATCGTCAGCATCAACCTCAATATACTCTTAAACTAGAAGCAAATGGATAAAAAAATAATTTTGGGACTGGTGGGCGAACTGGCCGCCGGCAAAGGCACGGTGACTGATTATCTTAAAAAGAATTACGCCGCCGTCTCATTTCGCTTTTCCGATTCACTCCGGGAGACTTTGGATTGCTATGATTTGAAAATCTCTCGCGATAACATGCAAAAAATCTCAACCGTACTGAGAGAAAACTTCGGTGAAAATATTTTAGCTAAAGCCATGGCCAAAAAAGTGATGGAAAGCGACGACAAAATTATTATTATCGATGGAGTTAGGCGGCATACCGATTTAGAAAATCTCAGCGGGCTGCCGGGATTCAATTTGATCTACATCACCGGTGAAACTAAAATCCGTTACGAACGGTATATCAAAAGGGATGAAAATACCGGTGATAACTCATTAACCTTCACTGACTTCCGCGCCAAGGAACAAGCTGAAGCCGACCGGCAAATTCCCGAAGTTGGCCAAACCGCTAAGTATAAAATCGATAACAATGGCAGTCTAGAAGAGTTGTACCGACAAGTTGATGAGATTATAAAAAGAATCAAGAATTAAGAACTAAGAATTAGGGTAGAAATGACAATGAAGGTTAAAATTAAAAAACTAAATCCTGACGCAATTCTTCCCAACTATGCTCACCCAGGGGATGCCGGGCTGGATTTATACTCTCTGGAAGATTATGAACTCAAACCCGGTGAACGAAAAGTTTTTGACTTGGGTTTTGCCTTGGAATTCCCTTCGGAATTTGTCGCCATCGTTAAAGACAGAGGCAGCCTGCCCAGGAATGGCGGCCTGCACACCATGGGCGGCGTTTTTGATTCCGGTTACCGTGGCGAATATAACGTCATCTTGATAAATCTCAGCGACCAGCCCTATCAAATAAAAAAAGGTAATAAAATTGCCCAACTGATAATTTTACCATTTGTCGTCGCCGAGCTGGAAGAAACCGAGGAACTGAGCGACAGCAGCCGCGGCCAGGGCCGCTTTGGTTCAAGCGGCCGATAAATAAAGTTTGAGAATAATATGGAAGACAAGAGAATCTTATACATTATTATTGCAGTAATCATTGTTATTTTGATTCTAGCCAGCGCCCTAGGGTTATTTTTTTTAATGGACGACCGGTCCGAAAATTTAAATCAATCCGCAGCCAACCAAGCGGCTGGTCTCAATGTCAACACCGGCGGCTTTCTGTCTCCTACCCTGGGCACTTTGCCGGAGAATAGCGCCGAAGTCACACTAGAAAAATTGGCCAGGGAAAAACAGTTCATCTCTTCTTATTACCAACTCAGTAAGACGGACTACCAGGCCCAAGCGCGGCAATACCAGCTGCCGATCAATAACATTAAAGAAACCGTGGCTAACTACCGGGATTTCTCCCGAAAAATTGCTCTGGAGCAAGTTGAAAATCAACTGTCCGCTAACGGTTTTATCGCTCTTAGCAATCCTTTCGGCGAAACCGCTGACGATTGGCAAAATTCCTACACCCTGATCAAAGAAAATAATTTGCCGTTATTTATTACGGCTGATTCGATCCTTGGCGTTTATCAAAATACCACCCAAACTATTTACAAAGAAATTGAAAAAGATTTTTTCTACCCCTCCATGTGGAATTTGGTTAGTGGCTTGTACGATCAGGCGAAGAAACGCTACGAGGTTAAAAAACAAAAGTTTGGGATCGAAACCGACCTGACCGCCGAAGCCGGCCGGCTGGAAATGGCTTATCTGGCCGTTGCCCTGCAACTGCTGCAACCGGAAACCAGTCAGATTAAAGAAGTTATCGGCATCGAAAAGGAATCCTTCTCACCCCAGGAAGCCGAAACTTACTCTTTTAGGTTGCCGGACTATCTTAAGACCGAAGTTACCCAGGAAATTGCTTTGATCAATCAAAAGCCTAAAGCGGCTAAATCCGCCATCTTTCTCTACCAAAAAGATTACAGCCAGTACCAAATTCCAGCCAACTACCAGATTTCTGAAAAATTAAAAAATTATTATTTAACCATCACCTGGCTCAAAAACAATATCTTTCCTCTCTGGAGCAAGGCTGACGGCTGCGCTGACTGTCTGCTTGATGAGCAGGACTATCCCATTCATTTTTTAGCCGGGTTATATTTGACGCAGGATTTATCAAAAAACCAAACGCTAAAAAATCGCTGGGCCAATATCTATAAAACGATTTCTTTTTTCCAAGGGTTGGAAACCAATTTAACCTACCTTAACTACAATCAAATTTTGGAAGATCGTTACGGCGCTGATTACGATTTGGATGAAATTTTTTCAACTGACCTCGACACGGCTAAAAAAAATATTAAAGAAATTCAACAGGCTCTGGCCGCTTTGAGTTTCTCAAAACTTTTAGATGGCGACCAAAACAGCCGGGCAACCGCCGGATTGAGATTATTACGCAATAAACACTTATTGGAAGACTCCGTATTCAGCCAGTTGACCGGCTCGGCTATCGGCCGTTATTTAGATGAGTCAAAAGACTCTAAAGACTTACCCTTTACCGCCTGCAGCAGCGCGGGAGAAATCAACCGCTGCTGGCCAAGCGGTTTGGATTTATTCAACCTGATTGAAAATAAAACGGCTCAGGACGCTCTGATCCGAACCCGGGATAATCGTTATCAAAATTACCAAAGCAAAATCAAGGAATTAAACGCTGAAATAAAAAAATTTGATCAAAATACCTGGCACGATAATTCTTACCTGGCAACTTTGTCGGCCCTCCAGACCCTCAATTCCGGAAACTTATCAGGTTTCCCGACTTTTATGCAGACAAAGGCCTGGGGATTAAAGACTCTGAACACCGACTTAGCTGCTTTAGTTGACGCTAAAAAAGAAATCAGTCTGGAAAAAACCGAACTGCGCCAGACAACCGGCCTCAAATCCTACGCCGGCAACTATGGTTATGTCGAACCCCAGATTGAATTTTATAATCAGCTGCTGGCTAACGTTAAAATGATTAAGAATGGATTCACTAATCTGGGAATTATCGCCAATACGGATAAAACTTTTGACCGGCTCACCAACCTTGAATCAATTCTGGCAAAAGCTATAGCGATCAGCAAAAAAGAATTAACCAACGAAACCTTGGCGGTTAATGACTATGATTTCATTAATGATTTTGATAATCTGATTAAGTCGGTGATCGGCGATATCAAAGAAGAAAATCGGCAGAACATCTATACGACCGACATTATTTTGAACGAAAAAAATACCTTCCAGCAATACCTAGACGGCTTAAATTACTTGGTCATTATCTATCCGGATAGCGACGGTAAATTGATTCTGGCCGCCGGTCCGGCCTACCGTTATGCCGAAGGCAAAAATAAGAAAAGAATCTTACTTGATTGGCAAAAAGACTTTCAGTCATCAACAATTAACCAATAAACCATGAAAGCCTACCTGGATATTGTTCAAAAAATTTTAGACACCGGCATTCGGAAAGAAAATCGCACCGGTATTGATACGCTCGCTATTGCCGGCACCATGTTTCAACATGACATGAAAGACGGCTTCCCGCTGCTGACGACTAAAAAGATGCCGTACCGGCTGGTTAAAACCGAACTGGAATTTTTTATCAAAGGCATAACCGATAAAAAATGGCTCCAGGATAAAAACAATCATATCTGGGATGAATGGTGCACGCCGCTAAAAGTTCCCTATAGCCATGATGAAGAAACCAAACAAAAAATGCTGGCCGAAAGAGATTTGGGAACCATTTATGGCTGGGAATGGCGTCACTTTGGAGCAGAGTATAAATCGTATGATACCGATTATACCGGTCAAGGAGTTGACCAGCTCCAAAAACTAGTTACGACTTTAAAAACCGACCCCTATAACCGGCGAATGCTGGTACTGGCCTGGAACCCAATGGATATAAATAAAGCCGTGCCGCCGTACTGCCATTACGGTTTCCAGGTTACGGTTATGAATGACCGGCTAAACTTGTTTTGGAATCAAAGATCGGTTGATGTCGCCTTAGGTTTGCCGTTCAATATTGCCAGCTACGCCACCTTGTTGCATCTACTGGCGAAAGAGAGCGGCTATGCCGAAGGAATCTTAACCGGATTTTTGGCTGACACTCATATTTATGTTAATCATATCGACGGCTTAAAAAAACAACTGAGCCGCGATCCAAATAAATATCCGTCACCGACGATTAACACCAAAAAATTCAATTCCATTTTTGACTGGCAGGCCGAGGATACGGAATTAGTTAACTACGAAAGTTATCCGGGTATCAAGTTCGAAATAGCAGTTTAATGTCACCCTGAGCCTGTCGAAGGGTGACGCCTGCCATGGCTCGACAGGCTCACCATGACAAATAACAATTAAAACCTAAACATGAAATTAATCCTAATGATGGCCATGACTCTTGATGGCCGGATCGCCAAAAACTCAGGCCAAAACGCCGACTGGACCACCAAGGCGGACAAGAAAACTTTTATTGCCGAAACCAAAAAGCACGGCGTGATTATAATGGGTGACACCACATTTAATACTATTGGCCGTCCTTTACCCGGTCGGTTAAATTTTATTTTATCATTTCAACCGGAAAAATATGCCGATAAAATTAAACCCAACGAACTGGAATTTTTTAAGGGTGAACCGGCCGAAATTATCAATCACTTGGCGGCTCGTGGTTACGAATCAGCAATTTTAGGCGGCGGTGCCAGAACCAACGCGGCTTTCTTGAAGGCCGGCCTGGTTGACGAGATATTGATTACCATAGAACCGAAACTTTTTGGCGTTGGCTTAAACTTTACTGAGGGTGAAGATTTAAATTATGACTTAGAGTTGATTGAGAGTAAAGAAATTGGGGACCATGCCGTTCAGCTAAGATATAAAATTTTAAAATAAAAAGAAGCGGCAGCTTTCGCTTCCGCTCAGCAAGGTGCAAATACGGCGTTGGCCCTTGGTCAGTCATTGCTGATTCGCTTTAGTAGTGACGGAAAAATTGACACTGAAGATTACTCCGGTTAAAATCAATAGGCTGATCCCCCACAGCCAGTGGCTATTGAAAAAATTCGGCCATTGATTAAACCATCCCGCCGCGGATTCCGAAAAACAACCCGCCATGGCCAATCCTGAAATACCTGGACCGATCATGAACAGAAGCGAATCCACGTCGTCTGAACGACTTGAACCGTATTTATAGCACCAACGACGGTAGTTCCAGCACAGGCACAAGCTAATCGCCACCACGCCGACCCCTACCATCCAAGGTTGTAAAATGAACATGATATTTCCCCTCCTGGGAAGCTGACAATAAGAGGCATCAAAAACCCAAAATAAGCCTACCTTTAATTACTGAGATAGTCAATCATCCAAAAAATGGCAAATCAAAACGGAAAACTAATCGTCATTGACGGCCTGGACGGTTCGGGTAAGGCCACCCAGACCAAAATTTTAGTTAACCGGCTTAAAACCGAGGGTCATGAGGCGGAAACTCTGGATTTTCCCCAGTACACCCAAAACTTTTTTGGCGGGATGGTTCGCCAATATCTGGATGGTAAATTCGGGCCGGCCACTAAAGTTGATCCACGCTTAGCTTCCCTGCTTTACGCCGCCGACCGCTGGGAGTCTTCGGAAAAAATCAAACAATGGCTGGCAGCCGATAAAATTGTCATTTTGGACCGCTACTACACCAGTAACCTTATCCACCAAACACCGAAGCTGGAAGAAGCGGAAATCGACGATTTCATTTCCTGGATTGAAAAAATGGAACTCGAAATTTTTAAAATCCCAAAACCGGATCTGGTGCTTTATCTCCATGTCGACGCCCAAACTTCACACAACCTGATCGCCAAACGCGGACAAGGCCACGATGGCCACGATGAATTGGAATATATGAAATTGACGGAAAAACGTTGCCAATTTTTAACTAAAAAACTCGGCTGGCGAACAGTTGAGTGCTGTCAAACAGGCCAGATTCTAAGTATTGAAAAAATCGCCCAGCTGATCTGGTCTCAGATCTTTTCAAATTGAATTTTCCTCTTGCCAAATGGTTTAACCTATTGTAAGCTGAACGAGGTGAAAACCGGCAAGGAGGATTCCACCATGACTGAATGGAAAGTTGAAAAAATGGCTACTAGCCAAAAAAAGAAAAAGGCTAAAAGGCCAAAAAAGTTCGACCCAAGAAGCCTTTGGTCGTGATCTTTAACCAGCTGGCGACAGCCGAAATATGCCGATAGGCAACCACTTTTAAGCTCTCAAGGGGGCTTTATTTTTTCAGTAAAATGTGATAAGATGCCCAAGTAATTAAAGTTATTCATAAAATACTTATGGCACTAGCCACCGTCATTGGTTTAGAAATCCACGTCCAGCTAAAGACAAAATCTAAGATGTTTTGCCGTTGTGACAATGACGGCGAAAATAAGCCAGCCAATACTACCATCTGTCCGGTTTGTCTGGGCCAGCCCGGCGTGTTGCCGACAATCAATCAACAGGCGGTTGAGTGGACAATCCTGGCGGGCTTGGCCTTAAACTGCGAAATTCCTGAAACTTTCCGATTTGAACGAAAGAATTATTTTTATCCTGATTTACCGAAGGGTTATCAAATCACTTCTTCAACCAATCCGCCTTGCCTGGGCGGCTGGTTGGAAATTACAATCAACGGTGCAGTAAAAAAGCTTCGACTTCATCATATCCATTTAGAAGAAGATGCCGCCAAAAATTTCCATTCCGCTGACGGCAAGCACACTTTGGTTGATTACAACCGCGCCAGCACTCCGCTGATGGAAATTGTAACTGAGCCAGATTTCCGTTCGCCCCAGGAAGCGAAGTTATTTCTGCAAGAGCTGCGTCTGCTTATGCGTCAACTGGGTATTTCATCGGCTGACATGGAAAAAGGTCACCTCCGCTGCGATGCCAATATTTCTTTAACCGATCAAATGGATAACGACGGCACGGTTAAAAAGTTTTATCCTAAAACCGAGATAAAAAATCTCAACTCTTTCAAATCCGTTGAAAGGGCGCTGGAGTACGAAATCAAACGGCAAACTAAATTATGGCAAGAAGGCTCTCAGCCGACCCAGGCCACTCGCGGCTGGGATGAAAGTAAGGGCGTTACCGAAGAGCAACGCACCAAAGAAGAAGCCCATGACTATCGCTATCTGCCTGAGCCAGATTTGCCGCCGATTAACTTAAGCCAGGGTCATTCCGTGATTAATATTGAAAGAATCAAGCAAGGAATGCCGGAGCTGCCCCAGGCCAAACGCCGCCGGTTTATGGGAGAATTTGCCTTATCGGCCGAAAATGCTAAAATCTTATCAGACGATGCCGGCTTAGCCAATTTCTTTGAGCAGGCTATTTCCGAGTTGAGGGCTTGGCTCATTGCCCTGGGTGAGACCGAAGGAACGGAAGAAGAAATTTGGCAGCAGGGCAAAGCCAAGCTGGCTAAATTAACCGCCAACTGGCTAACCAATAAATTGCTCGGTATTGCCGCTAAAGAAGGCGGCGAAACAATCAACGCCGACAACAATATCACTCCGGAAAATTTCGCCGAATTTATTACTCTGATTCACCAGAATAAAATCAACTCAACTATTGCCCAAAAACTATTGGAAATGATGTATCAAACCGGCAAAGATCCGTCCGTGATTATGGAGGAAGAAGATTTATCCGGTAGCCAAAGCGATCAGGATTTGGAAAAAATTGTTGACCAAATCATCAAAAATAATCCAGCCCAAGTTGATCAATTCAAAGGCGGTAAAGAGATTTTACTACAATTTTTCGTCGGCCAAGTGATGAAAGAAACCAAAGGTCAGGCCGATCCCCAAACCATCAAAGACGTTTTAATAAATAAACTTAAATAATATGAAACATCTAAGCGGCGAAGCAGAAGAGTCGGTTGCCGTAGGAGAATGGCACGACGAAGCAAAATTAAGAAAGGTGCTATTGGAAGTAAAAAACGACTACCAGTGTGATGTGTTAAAAATCCCGTCAGATGAATTACCTAAATACCGAGAGGCTGCCACGAGTTATCTCAAGCAATTCCAACCGGAAAAAGACCCTAGCCTGTATGCAATAGCCAAAGAGATCCTTAGCGTACCTGACGCAGAAGAGGAAAAAACGGCATAAACATCCTAACCTATCAATAGAAAGAAGCCGCAGCTTTGTCTGTGGCTTCTTTCTATTTACTTCTATAACCCCCTTTATCCCCCTTATATTAAGGGGGAAAGCCAAGACTTAGCATTCCTCCCCTTAAATTAAGGGGAGGGTAGGAGGGGTTATTATCTAATGAGAGAAAAAATTTATTTCAAAAACTGCTTTGCCCACTTCTCGGCTTGCTGATAATTTTTCAGCCACTTAATATCTTTATTGCGTCGAAACCAGGTCATCTGCCGTTTGGCAAAATTGCTGATGGCTTTTTTTAGTTCCAAAAACATTTGGTCATAACTCATCTGGCCGCGTAAATACCGGCTGATAAAACGATACTCCAGCCCAAAATCATCCAGCCGCTGCCAGCTTACACCCTGGCGGTGCAGCCGTTTTATTTCTTCAATCATCCCCTCTTTTTCCAAGCGGTGTTTCAGCCGTTCTTCAATCCGCCGGTTTAGAATCTCCCGCGGCAAAGTTATGCCAAGTAGTAAAAAGCCATAAGGCGGTTTTTGCTTCTTCAG